>Ga0065704_10002746_pt1 | contig 11464 bp, 7 predicted proteins | sample SwiRhicommuniRL2_FD_59091 | JGI IMG/M metagenome (GOLD analysis project Ga0065704, IMG submission 59091) | Switchgrass rhizosphere bacterial communities from Rose Lake, Michigan, USA - RL2 v2 (version 2) | ecosystem: Host-associated > Plants > Roots > Rhizosphere > Soil | place: East Lansing, MI | reverse complement strand
ACAGGACGCAGGCCGTCGCCAAGGGCACGGCCATATCGCGCGCGGCGGAAACGCCCACGCTGCTGCTGAACGCGCCGCTGACCGGGCAAAGGCTGGGCTATCCCGACCTCAATGGTCTCGATCTGCTGGAACTATGGTCCTTCATCCATCCCGCGCGCTTTCTGGTGCCCACGCCCAAGGGGCTGGCGCAGGCGCTGAACCTGCCCGCGCCCAAGGACGAGGCGGATATTCCCGCCCTGTTGCAAGCCGCGACCGAAGCCCTGCTGGCGATCGTCGAAAGCCCGCACTGGGCGGAACGCGAAGGCGGCTGGACCGGTGCGCAGACGCTGCTCCGGCTGCGCTGGCCCTGGGCGCCGCTGATCGCGCGCCGCATTCCCCGCCCTGCCGAGGCCGAACGATGGCTTTTCTCCAAACTGCCGGAGTGGGAGGAAGCGGCCCCCCGCCCCGCCCCACGGACGGTAACCCTGCAACCCGACGCCGTTCTGGCCCGGCTGGAGCAACTGACGGGCGCGGGCGCGGAAGCCCGCCCCGGCCAACGCGCCTATGCCGCCGCCGCCGTTGAGGTGTTCCGGCCCAAGGCGCATCGCGAACAGCCCAACATGCTGCTGGCCGAAGCGGGCACCGGCATCGGCAAGACATTGGGCTATCTGGCCCCCGCCTCGCTGTGGGCTGGTGAAGCCCAGGGGACGGTGTGGATTTCCACTTATACCAAGGCGCTGCAACGGCAATTGGACCGCGAAACGCTGCGCCTCTTCCCCGACCCCGCCGTGGCGGCGAAGCGGGTCGTGGTGCGCAAGGGGCGGGAAAATTACCTCTGCCTGCTGAACCTTGAGGATGCGTTGCAAGGCGGCTTTGCCGGGCGCGCGGCGATATTGGCGCAGTTGGTGGCCCGCTGGGCAGCCTTCACCAAGGATGGCGACATGATCGGCGGCGACCTGCCCGGCTGGTTGCCCACCCTGTTCCGACGCAATGGCTCCACCGCGCTGACCGACCGGCGCGGCGAGTGCATCTATGCGGGCTGCCCCCATTATCGAAAATGCTTTATCGAACGGTCGGCGCGGGCCTCGGCGGATGCGGACATCGTGATCGCCAATCATGCGCTGGTGATGATCAACGCCGCACGCGGGCGGGAAACGGGGCAAGCACCGCAGCGCATCGTGTTCGATGAGGGCCATCATCTGTTCGACGCGGCCGATTCGACCTTTTCCGTCGCCCTCTCGGGACAGGAGGCGATCGAGCTGCGCCGCTGGGTGATGGGGCCGGAGGGCAATAGCAGGGGCCGACGGCGGGGCCTCGCGGCGCGGCTGTCCGACCTTGCCAGCTACGACGAAGCGGGTGGCGAAGCGATCCGCGACGCCGCCGACGCTGCCCGCGCCCTGCCCGCCGACGAATGGCTGAAGCGGATCGTCGCGGGCGAGCCGTTCGGACCCGTGGAAGACCTGCTGGCGGCGGTGCGCAGCACCGTTTACGCCCGCGCCGCCGACGCGGGGGAAGCCGATGCGGGCTATGGCATGGAAACCGAACTGGCCGAACCTGACGGCCCGTTGGTCGAGGCCGCGCAGGAGGCGGCGCGGGCCTTGGACGCGCTGTTGCGCCCGCTCACGCGCCTCGGCAAGCGGCTGGAGGCGGTGATCGAGGATGCGCCCGACTGGCTGGACGGCGCGGCGCGGGCGCGGGTCGAGGGGGCGATCGCCTCGCTCGGCTGGCGCTGCGATCTGGTGACGGCCTGGGCCGCTTTGCTGGCGCGGATCGGCGGGCCTGCCGATGCGGACTATGTGGACTGGCTCGCCGTCGACCGGATCGAGGGGCGCGAATTCGACATCGGCATCCATCGCCACTGGCTCGATCCCAGTCGTCCGCTGGCGCAAGCGGTGCTGAAACCGGCGCAGGGCGTGCTGATCACCTCCGCCACGCTGAAGGGCGGCGGCGATTGGGACAATGCCGAAAAGCGTAGCGGCGCAAGCCATCTGCCCCGCGGGGCGGAGCGGTTCGAAGCGTCCAGCCCGTTCGACTATGCCAGCCGCGCCGAAGTGCTGATCGTCACCGATATCAAGCGCGGCGACATAGCCGCGCTGTCGGGCGCCTATGGCCGTTTGATCGAGGCGGCGGGCGGCGGCACGCTGGGGCTGTTCACCGCGATCCGGCGGCTGCGCGCCGTGCATGCGCGGATCGCCGACCGGCTGGCGCGAGCGGGGCTGCCGCTGTACGCCCAGCATGTCGATCCGATGGACACCGGCACGCTGATCGACATTTTCCGCGACGATCCGCGCGCGTCGCTGCTGGGCACGGATGCCCTGCGGGACGGCGTCGACGTGCCGGGCCACTCGCTACGGCTGGTGGTGATGGAGGGCGTGCCCTGGTCCAAACCCACCGTGCTGCACGCCGCGCGGCGGCTGGCCGGGGGTGGCAACGCCTATGACGACCGGCTGATCCGCGCCCGCATGGCGCAGGCCTTTGGGCGGCTGATCCGACGGGCGGAGGACAAGGGGGCCTTCGTCATCCTGTCCGCCGCCATGCCTAGTCGGCTCCTGAGCGCCTTTCCACAGGGCACGCCGATCCGCCGCCTGACGCTGGATGAAGCGATCATCGCGGTAAGCGCCAACATGCAGGCTGAACCTGCGGCAGACCCGCTGCCGCATGACGGAATATCCTGACGTCGGCTGTTCCAGCCGACTTCAGAATGCTCGCCTTCGCTTTTCCGCATTCTGCGAGCCGTCGGCTGTTCCAGCCGACTTCAGAATGCTCTAGGGACATGCATGAATCGTCCGGCACCCAAGACCTGGAGCAAGAATGAAGCGGTTGATCCTGTTGCGCCACGCCAAGTCCGACTGGGACGATCCGGTCGCAAGGGATTTCGATCGCCCGCTCAACCGCCGTGGGGAAAAGGCCGCGCTGCTGATGGGCCAATTCGCCCGTTCGAAGGGCCTGCGCTTCGACCTGCTGGTCGCATCCCCCGCAGTCCGGGTGGTGGAAACGCTGGAAACCTTCTTCACCGGCTATGGCGAGACGGTCGACGCCCATTGGGACCGGCGCATCTATCTGGCATCCGTCGCCACGCTGCTGGACGTCGTGCGCGACCTTCCCGACAGCGCCGACAGTATATTGATGGCAGGCCATAATCCGGGGTTCGAGGAACTGATCCTGGATCTGGTTCCCGATGACGGCGCCAGTTCCCTGCGCGAAGATGTTGAGGTCAAATTTCCGACTGCCAGCATCGCCGTGCTGGACTTGCCCGTCGATCACTGGAGTGAAACCAGGCCCGATATCGCCAATCTGGCGAGCTTCACCCGTCCGCGCGATCTCGATCCCGCCCTGGGACCGGGTTCTCGCTGATTCTTCGAGACGGGTGACGGGCTGCGGCGTGTGGGATTTGTGATTCCCATTCGTCTCGAGATGGCATTCGGCCTGCGCACGAACCGCTTTGTGCTGACCGAATAGCTCGGGCAATATCGCGCGCTTTCAACTGACGCCTGACCTTCGACGCCGATCCAGAGGCCGACGCCAGCCCCCTTCGAAATAGGCCAGCGACAGGCGGACATTCCCTTGCCCATCGTCAAGACAGTAAAAGGCCCGCTGCGCCTGTCGCACAGCGGGCCTTTTCAGTGCGTGAAGCGGCAGGCGGGCAGTGCTGCGCTGGGGGCTTTCGGTTGATCTCGCCGAAAGCCCGGTCAGCGCTTATTCGCCATCATCCTCCGCTTCGGGTCCGGTCATCATCTTTTCTGCAACTTCCTCGGTCTTGCCGCGGATCGCCCTCTCCAGCTTGTCGGCCAGTTCGGGATGTTCCTTGAGGTAAGTCTTGGCGTTCTCGCGGCCCTGCCCAATGCGGACCGAGTCATAGGAGAACCAGGCGCCCGACTTTTCGACCAGTCCGGCCTTCACGCCGATGTCGAGCAATTCGCCGATCTTGGACACGCCTTCGCCATACATGATGTCGAATTCGACCTGCTTGAAGGGCGGAGCCACCTTATTCTTCACCACCTTCACGCGGGTCGCGTTGCCGACGATATCGTCGCGATCCTTGATCTGGCCTGTGCGACGAATGTCGAGGCGGACGGAGGCGTAGAATTTGAGCGCGTTGCCGCCGGTCGTCGTTTCCGGGTTACCGTACATGACGCCTATCTTCATGCGCACCTGATTGATGAAGATCACCATGCACTTGGAGCGCGAGATCGAACCGGTCAGCTTGCGCAGAGCCTGGCTCATAAGGCGCGCCTGAAGTCCGACATGGCTGTCGCCCATCTCACCCTCGATTTCCGCACGCGGCACCAGCGCGGCGACCGAATCGACCACCAGCACGTCGATCGCATTGGACCGCACCAGCGTGTCCACGATCTCCAGCGCCTGTTCGCCGGTGTCGGGCTGCGACACGATCAGCTCGTCGATGTCGACGCCCAGCTTCTTGGCGTAGCTTGGGTCGAGCGCATGTTCCGCATCGACGAACGCCGCGATGCCGCCGGTCTTCTGCGCTTCCGCAATGGCGTGCAGCGCCAGCGTGGTCTTGCCCGAGCTTTCCGGCCCGTAAATCTCGATGATGCGCCCCTTGGGCAGGCCGCCAATGCCGAGCGCGATGTCCAGCCCCAGCGATCCGGTCGAAATCGCCTCGATCTCGATCTTCTCGCGGCTGCCCAGTTTCATCGCCGAACCCTTGCCAAAGGCACGGTCGATCTGGGAAAGAGCCGCTTCCAATGCTTTCTGTCTGTCCATTGTCCCTGTCTTCTTGGAATCGATGAGTGAGAGCATTGCTGTCATCGGCCTATCCCCTGTCAAGCGGAACACGCCAATTCTCTGGCGCGCAAGCACCATGTATCCCATTTGTTCTACNCGAACAAGAGGAGAACGGAAATTTCCTATTTACGNGATGGCGACGCGATCGCTGGTCAAGAAATTGCGGCAAACAACGGGNCTAACCGCCCAGCACCTTGCCCAGCGCGCGNTCGACNGCGCCNATGGTGAAGGGTTTGGCCAGTGTCGGCCGGTCCGCATGGNTGGTCGGCAGGTCATCGGCCATGCCGCCGGTCGCGAAAATGAACGGTATGCCGCTTTCCGCCAATATGTCGGCGACGGGCCAGCTTTTTTCGCCCTGCAGATTGCAATCGACCAGCGCCGCGTCGAAACCGCCCTGCCGGGCATGGTCGCAGGCCTCGTCCACCGACGCCGCGATGGCGTAAAGCCGATAGCCCAGCGTATCGAGATAATCCTCCAGCATCATGCCGATCATCGCCTCGTCCTCGACGATGAGAATGGTCTTGCTGTCACCCATGGTCTGCCCCCTGATCGATCCCTGTCCGGGCATAAGCGCCGGAGCCGCGCATAAGTTCATTCCGCCGCCCCATCATTCCGCCGCCCCTCATTCCGCCGATGTCGTGGCCATCGCGTCACGCGCGGCTTCTGCCAACTGACTGACGGAAAAGGGTTTTGGCAGGAACGCCACATTGGCGATGTCGATCGATTTGCGCAACTGTTCCTCGGCGTAGCCCGACATGAACAGCACCGGCAGGTCGGGCAGGCTGGCCCGCGCCTTCGCCACCATCGACGGCCCGTCCATATTGGGCATGACGACGTCGGATATGAGGAGGTCGATCTTTTCCGGCCCCATCAGCACTTCCAACCCTTGTTCGCCATCATGGGCCGTCAGCACCTTATAGCCCTGCCGCGTCAATGCGCGTTCGGCGACGGCGCGGACCATATCCTCATCCTCCACCAGCAGCACCGTGCCCGTGCCCCATGTTTCGGCGCGACGCACGGGTGCTTTGGGCTGGGCCGCCTGCTCGACATCGGCCCCCTGATAGACCGGCAGATAGATGACGAAGCTCGCGCCGCGCCCCAGCTCCGATTCGGCGAAGATGAAGCCGCCCGACTGTTTGACGATGCCATAAACGGTGGAAAGCCCCAGCCCAGTACCCTTGCCCAATTCCTTGGTAGTGAAGAAGGGCTCGAAGATTTTGGACAATATGTCGGGCGGAATGCCCAGGCCCATGTCCGACACGCGCACGGCGGTGTAATCGGCGGGCGGCAATATGTCGCTGCGCATCTCCCGCACCTTGGCGGCGGGGACGGCATAGGTCTGGATGTTGAGCGTGCCACCTTCGGGCATGGCGTCGCGCGCGTTCACCGCCAGGTTGACGATCACCTGCTCCAACTGACCCGGATCGGCCCGGACGGCGCCCAGATTGCGGCCATGATTGACCTCCAGCTTCACGCTCTCACCCAGCAGCCGCTTCAACAGGTTCGACACGTCCGCGACGATATCGGGCAACTGCAATATCTGCGGCCGCAGCGTCTGCTGGCGCGAGAAGGCGAGCAACTGCCGCGTCAGCCCTGCGGCGCGGTTGCTGTTCGACTTGATCTGCTGAATGTCGTCATAGTCGCTGTCGCCCGGCGTATGGCGCATCAGCATCAGGTCGCAATGGCCGATGATCGCGGTCAGGATATTGTTGAAATCATGCGCGACACCGCCAGCGAGCTGACCGATCGCCTGCATCTTGGTCGCCTGCGCCACCTGCCGTTTGAGCTTGCTCTCCTCGCTATTGTCCTTCAGGCTGAGCAGCACCGCCGCTTCGCCAAGCCCCCGCACGCCCGCCAGGCTGAGCGCGATCGGTTCGTCGGGCTGGCTGCGCATCCGCACGGCGACATCGCCCGACATTTGCGGCCCCACGGCAAAGCGGCGTACCGCGTCTGCCACCGCCGCCTGATCCTCCCGCACCACCAGATCGCCCGGATAGCTGGGTTTTTCCTCCGCCTTCAGACCGGCAGCGCGGGAAAAGGCCTTGTTCAGGAACAGCACCCGCCCGTCGCGATCCGCCATGGCAAGGCCGAAGGGCAACAGCGACAACAGGGTTTCGATATAGGACAGCGCCGACGTGCCACCCGCACTGCCCGCAGGCTCGTCGATCAGCAACAGCAGCATCGGCCCGTCCTGCGCGCTCGATTGCGCGCCCGTGGGCTGGGCGGCGCGCTTCAGCGGCACCTGCAACAGCCGCAGCGGGATGCCGCCAGCCTCTTCGCGGGCCAGGAACAGCCGTTGCTTGTCGTCCACCCGCATATGGGCGGCGAAATCGCGGCCGGTGATATTGGCGTCGATCCGCCCGGCGGCGCGCAGCAGGAAAGCGCCATTGGCGGCGCGAATCCGCCCCTCCCCGCCGATCAGCACCGCCATGATGCCCGCTTCGCCAAGCTGGCGCCCCGCTTCGCCGGTCAGCAGGCGGTTGACGTCGTCCAGCGCGCTGGGCTGGCGGACGGGGGCAAAGCGCCACAGCAGATAATCTTCCGATCGCCCGGTGCGCCCCAGAAAAGCGTCGAGGCGCAGCGCGCCCTGAACGATCCCCTCCACCTTCGCTTCGCCATCGCGCCATGCGTCGCGGGCCGCCTTGGCGAGACTGTCGGAAAGGGCCGCGTCAGCGGTGATATGGGGGGGCGTGGGGTATCCGGGAAACCATTCCCCGAACAGGTCGCTGGCGCACACCAGCCGCCCGGCGCGATCCGTTACCGCGATCGCCATGCTGGAAGCATCGGCAGCGGCGCGGGCGACGGTCCAGTCGGGCACAGCCTCGCCCACCGCCACCTGCTGGGGATAAAGGCGCCTGTACCAGCTCAGCAGCGCCGCCGCAGCCAGAACGGTCGCGCCGAACCCCGCGCCCAGCGGCCAGTCTCCGGCAGCATAGACCACCAGCCCGGCGGAAATCAACGCGAGCAGGATCAACAGCGGCAGGGCCAGGGGTGATGGCCGATCCGCCGCCCAAGCTTCTCCATCCCTGACAAAGCGCGCGGACATGATCCGGCTATCCCCCTGCATTCACACTGGATCGAACCCGCCCTTCAAATGGGGGCGACTTCCTCCAATGCGCTGCTTTCATGGGCCTTGCCAATCCTCAATTTGCGCGCATGCCATTTCCGGCCCATGCGATGGCGCCAGATCCAGTCGGACAGGACATAACCGACCACCGCAAAAGCGATGGAAATCAGCGAAAGGCCCAGCAGCATGGCGGGTGCGGCTTCGGAAAACAGCCAGGCGCACCATTGGCCGATCGTCGCATGGCCATCGACCAGCGCCATGAAGCCAGACGCATCCGCCGTACGTCCCAGCATCCAGTTGCCGATATAGACCGACGCCATCAGGAACAGCGGCGTTGTCGCGGGATTGGAGAGGAAAGTCATCGCCGCCGCGATCGGAATATTGGCGCGAAACGGCAACGCCAGCAGCGCCGCGCCCGCAATCTGTACGCCGGGGATCAGCAGGAAGATGCCGACCAGCAGGCCCAGCGCGACCCCGCGCGGCACTGATCGGCGCGTGAAGCGCCAAAGCGACGGTTCCAGCACGCGATGCGCCACCGGGGCGAGGATGCGGCTGTTTTCCAGCGACTCACGGGTGGGGGCATTGGCGTGCCACCAGCGGCTGAGCCTATTGTCCATCAGCCGTGCGCCTTCATGATGCGCTGCTGATCGCGCTTCCAGTCGCGTTCCTTGATCGTTTCGCGCTTGTCATGGGTCTTCTTGCCCTTGGCCAGCGCAATCTCGACCTTNGCCCTGCCCTTGCTGTTGAAATAGATGCACAGCGGCACCAAAGTCATNCCCTTGCGCTCCACCGCGCCATGCATNCGGGCGATCTCCCGCTCATGCAGCAGCAGCTTNCGGGGCCGCTTGGGTTCGTGNTTATAGCGGTTGCCGTGGCTGAACTCNGGAATGTTGCTGTTGACCAGCCACACCTGCTCGCCCTTCACCTCGGCATAGCTTTCGGCGATATTGCCCTCGCCAAAGCGCAGCGATTTGACCTCTGTTCCCTGCAGGGCGATGCCCGCTTCGAACACATCCTCCAGAAAATATTCGAATTTCGCGCGCCGGTTCTCGGCGACGATCTTCTTCTTGTCGAACAGTTCGGGACGGGGACGGGCCATGAAATTCTATCTAACTTCCGTGTCTATGGGGCGGTCCAGCACCTTATACGCGCCGCCCCCCTCTCTTATTCCGCACCTGAGCCCGGAAGTAACAGGATATGGTGTCGGCGCGGCCTTAAACCAGTCCTGCAATCTCCAGCGCGCGGTCGACGGCGGCACGGCTCGATTCCGACGGCCAGGTGATCGGCAGGCGAAGGTCGCCGGGCATGTCGGGGCGAACGCGCGTAAGGGCGTATTTAACCGGGCCGGGTGAAGAATCGCTGAACAGGGCATCGTGCAGGGGATAGAGACGATCCTGAAGCGCCAACGCGCCATCCCAATCGCCACTGGCCGTCGCGTTCTGGAAATCGGCGCACAGGCGCGGCGCGACATTGGCCGTAACCGAAATGCAGCCCTTTCCGCCCATCGCGTTGAATCCCAGCGCCGTTTCGTCATTCCCCGAAAGCTGGCAGAAATCAGGCCGGCAGGCGAGGCGCTGCGCGGTGACACGCCCCAGATTCCCGGTGGCGTCCTTGATGCCGACGACCGACTGGAATTCTTCCGACAGGCGGTGGATCACCGGCACGCCGATGTCGGTGATGGTGCGGCTGGGCACATTGTAAAGGACGATGGGCAGGTCGCAACGCTCCGCCAGATGGGCGAAATGCTGATAGACGCCCTCCTGATTGGGCTTGTTGTAATAGGGCGCGACCACCAAAGCCGCATCCGCGCCCGCCGCCTGCGCCGCGAACATATGTTCCAGCGCGATTCGCGTGTCGTTGGACCCGCAGCCCGCGATCACCGGAACCCGACCCGCCGCCTGATCGACGCAGATGGCGATGACGCGGTTATGCTCCTCCACCGTCATGGTGGCGCTTTCGCCCGTGGTGCCGCAGGGGACGAGCGCGCTGCTGCCCTCTGCAATCTGCCAGTCCACGAAGGCGCGGAAAGCCGCCTCATCCACGGTCCCGTCGCGGAAAGGGGTGATCAGCGCCGGAATCGACCCGGAAAACATGCGAAAAACTCCTTCAATTCACCGGGATTCCGGGGCATCATGGCGTGAAACACGCGAACGGCGCGCTATAGCGCGTCATTCATGGCCTGATAAGGATGCAATTGCGATTATGTCCAGTAGGGTGTCTTCTCTTGGTCCCGAAAACGCATTGGTTCGTATGTCCCTGATTGGTCTTCTGCTTTTTACCGTCAGCGCCAGCGCGCAGACGGACAGTCCCGTCCCGCCCCGTGCCTCGGCTTTTCCGCCCGGCGCCGTGGTGCAGCCGATTCCGACCTCCAGCGAGCCAAGCCCATGGCAACGCGCGCAAGGCCGAGTCGGCATGGCGAGCGACCCCGCCATATCCGGCACGATCAGCCAATGGCGCGCCTTGCAGCAAAGCGATGGCCTAGGGTCCTCCACCTATATGAGCTTCATCATGGCCAACCCCGGCTGGCCGGGCGAAGACCGGATGCGGCGGCTGGCGGAAACGGGGATCAACCCCAACAGCTATGATCCGGGGCAGGTCATCGCCTTCTTCACCCGTTTCCCGCCGCGCACGGCGGGCGGCAATGCCCGCTATGCGCAGGCGCTGATGCAGCAGAGCCGCATGGGCGAGGCGCGGGTGGCGGCGCGCAATGCGTGGATCGGCGGCCCCCTGTCGCCCGACGACGAAGCGCGGATGCTGTCGCTGTTCGGATCAAGCTGGACGTCGGCCGACCATGATCTGCGCGCCGACGCGCTGCTGTGGAAGGGCGATATTGCGGGAACCCAGCGGATGCTGGCCTATGTCTCCCCCGCTCGCCGCCCGGTCTATGAGGCGCGCATCGCCTTTCGCCAGAAGGCGCCCGACGCCGCCGTCAAGATGCAGGCCGCCGAAGCGCTGGGGATCAGCGACGCGGGCTTCGTCGCGGACAAGGCGAACTGGTTGCTCAACACCGGCAACTGGATCGCGGGGCGGCAATATCTGGCCAATCGCCCGACGCTGACCTTCCGCCCCGCCGACGCCGAAAAATGGTATGAAGGGCTGCTGACGCAGGCCCGCGCCGCCGCGAACGACAGCCAGTGGAGCTTTGCCTACGGCATCGCCAGCAAGCTGGACGATGCCTATCTGCCCGGCACCGACGTCAACAGCCGACCCATCGGCGAGCGCGACGATTATACCAGCCTGGCGTGGCTGGCCGGGTCGACCGCCTTCTATAACCTCAATAAGCCCGCCGATGCGGTGGAGATGTTCCGCCGTTACGCCACGGCGGCCAAATCGCCGCAGACCCAGTCCAAGGGCTTTTACTGGGCCGGGCGCGCCGCCTTGCAGTCGGGCGATTCGGCGAGCGCCAACAGCTATTTCCAGCGGGCAGGCGCCTTCCCCGATCAGTTTTACGGGCAGTTGGCGCTCGAACGGCTGGGCCGCCCGATCCCTGCCCCGGCGACCGTCGAACGGCCGGTGGCGATTTCCTCCTCCGAACGCGCGGCCTTCGCCAATCGTTCGGTCGTACGCGCGGTGAAGGCGCTCGGCGAAATGGGCTATTGGGAGGATCAGACCAAATTCGCCCGCGCCATCGCCAACAATGCCGACAGCGACGCCGACCATTATCTGGCGGTG
>Ga0065704_10001286_pt1 | contig 11476 bp, 6 predicted proteins | sample SwiRhicommuniRL2_FD_59091 | JGI IMG/M metagenome (GOLD analysis project Ga0065704, IMG submission 59091) | Switchgrass rhizosphere bacterial communities from Rose Lake, Michigan, USA - RL2 v2 (version 2) | ecosystem: Host-associated > Plants > Roots > Rhizosphere > Soil | place: East Lansing, MI | reverse complement strand
GCTCGCGGAACAACCGCTTCACCACGGTAAAGAAGACCGGCACGAAGAAGATGGCGAGCACGGTGGCCGACAACATGCCGCCCACCACGGCCCAACCGATGGCGTTCTGACCACCGGCCCCCGCCCCCTTCGCCACCGCCAGCGGCAACACGCCGAAGACGAAGGCGAAGCTGGTCATCAGGATCGGCCGCAGGCGCAGCTTGCCCGCCTCCAGCGCCGCCTTGGCCGGGGAAAGGCCTTCGCGCATCTTTTCCTCGGCAAATTCCACGATCAGGATCGCATTCTTCGCCGACACACCGATGGTCGTGATCAGGCCGACCTGCAGGTAGATATCATTGTTCAGCCCCGCCAGCGTCGCCGCGATCACCGCACCCAACACGCCCAGCGGCACCACCAGCATCACCGCGATCGGCACCGACCAGCTTTCATACAAGGCGGCAAGGCAGAGGAAGACGATCAGCATCGACAGCGCGTAAAGCGCCGGCGCCTGCCCGCCCGAACTCTGCTCCTCATAGCTGATGCCGTTCCATTCATAGCCGACGCCGGCGGGCAGCTTTGCGGCCAGTTCCTCCATCGCCTTCATCGCTTCGCCGGTCGATACCCCCGGTGCAGGCGCACCCATGATCTGCATGGATGGTACCCCGTTGAACCGCTCCAGCTTGGCCGGGCCATAGCCCCATTGCGTCGTCGCAAAGGAGGAAATCGGGGCCATCGTGCCCGAACTGCCCCGTACGTGCAGCGCACCGATGGACTCGGGCGTCGTGCGGAAGGGCGCATCGGCCTGCACGAACACGCGCTTCACCCGGTCGCGGTCGATGAAGTCGTTCACATAGCTGCTGCCCATGGCGGTAGAAATGGTGTCGTTGATATCGGACTGCGATATGCCAAGTGCGCCCGCCGCTGCCTGATCGACATTCAGCTTGAGCTGTGGCGTATCCTCCAGCCCATTGGGACGGACCTGCGCCAGACGCTTGTCTCCCTTTGCCATGCCCAGCAGCTGGTTGCGCGCCTCCAGCATCTTGTCATGCCCCAGGTTGCCCCGATCCACCAGTTGGAAGTCGAAACCCGTTGCATTACCCAATTCCTGAACCGCAGGCGGTACCAGTGCGAAAACCATACCCGCATTGAGCTTCGACAGAGCCTTGTTCGCCCGTTGGGCTATCGCCATGGCGTTATTCTGCTTGCCCTTACGATCCGTCCAATCGCGCATCTTCACAAAGGCGAGGCCCACATTCTGCCCCTGCCCCACGAAACCGAAGCCGGATATGGTGAAAACCGCGCGAACGTTTTTCTTCTCATCGTTCAGATAATAGTCGCGCACCTTCGCCAGCGTGCGTTCCGTCTCCTCGATGTTCGAACCGGCCGGCAGCGACACCTGATTGATCAGCGATCCCTGATCCTCGTCCGGCAGGAAGCCGCCGGGCAGACGCAGGAAGATCAGGCCCATGCCCAGCACGATCGCCGCATAGACGACCATGGTCCGGCCCCAATGCCGCTCCACCTTCTCCACCGTCCTGCCGTATCGAACGACGTTGCGGTCGAAAGTGCTGTTGAACCAGTCGAAGAAGCGGCCCAGACGCGATCCGAAAAAGCCGGTCCAGACATGGCTGTGCCCTTTGGGCTTCAGGATGGTGGCGCACAGGGCCGGGGTCAGGATCAACGCGACCAGCACCGACAGCACCATGGAAGAAACGATGGTGATCGAAAACTGCCGGAAGATGACGCCCGTTGACCCGCCAAAGAACGCCATGGGCAGGAACACCGCCGACAGCACCAGACCGATGCCGATCAGCGCGCCGCTGATCTCGTCCATCGACTTGCGCGCGGCTTCCTTGGGGCTGAGGCCTTCTTCCTGGATGATGCGTTCGACATTCTCCACGACCACGATGGCGTCGTCGACCAGCAGGCCGATCGCCAACACCATGCCGAACAGCGTCAGCGTGTTGATCGTAAAGCCCGCCGCATAGAGTATCGCCAGCGATCCCAGCAGNACGACTGGAACGGCAATGGTCGGGATCAACGTGGCGCGCCAGTTCTGAAGGAACAGGAACATCACGACGAAAACCAGCAGCACCGCTTCGAACAGCGTATGGATCACCTGTTCGACCGATAGCTTCACGAAAGTCGAGTTATCGACCGGGAAGTCATATTTGACCCAAGATGGGAAGTTTTTCGACAGTTCGGCGATCTGCGACTTCACAGACTCGACCGTATCGAGCGCGTTGGCGCCGGGGGCCAGCTTCACGCCAAAGCCTGCTGCAGGATGGCCGTTGAACTTTGCGCCGAAACCGTAGCTTTCCGCGCCGAGTTCGACACGCGCCACATCGCCAAGGTGCACCACGGACCCGTCAGCATTACTGCGCAGCATGATCTGGCGGAACTGTTCGGGCGTGCGCAGCCGTGACTGCGCTGTCACCGTGGCGTTCAGCGCCTGTCCCTTGGGCGAGGGCGTGCCGCCGATCTGGCCTGCGGAAACCTGCGCATTTTGCGCCAGAATGGCGGACTTCACATCCCCTGTGGTGACGGCCAGATTGGCCATCTTATAGGGGTCCAGCCAGATGCGCATCGCATATTGCGCACCCAGCATCTGGGTGTCGCCCACGCCAGTCACACGGCTCAGCGGATCCTGAAGCGTGGACGCGACGAAGTCGCCTGCATCATTCTGGTCGTGAATGCCATCATCGGCATAGACCGCCATGATGAGGAGGAAGCTGGACGTGGACTTGGTTACGCGAATTCCCTGCTGCTGCACTTCCTGCGGCAACAGCGGCGTGGCCTGCGCCAGTTTGTTCTGCACCTGAACCTGCGCGATGTCGGCGTCGGTGCCCTGTTCGAACGTCAGGGTGACGGCCAGGTTGCCGGCGGAATCGCTGGTGGAGGAAAAATAGCGAAGATTATCGATGCCCTTCAACTGCTGTTCGATAACCTGCGTCGTCGTGCTTTCCAGCGTCTGGGCGTCCGCACCCGGATAGCTGGTGGCGATGGTGACGGCGGGCGGCGCGATTTCAGGGAATTGCGCCACGGCCAGCGAACGGATGGCAAGCAACCCGGCCAGCATGATGATGACGGCGATGACCCACGCGAAAATGGGCCTGTCGATAAAATAGCGGGCCATATCTTACTTCGCCCCGCCCTGAGTTCCGTCCTTCGCCGTGACCTGCTGCGGCCGACCCGCCTGAACCACCGTGCCTGGGCGCAGGTTCACCAGCCCTTCCACGATCAGCCGGTCGCCCGCCTTCAGCCCCTTGGTAACGATCCATTTGTCGCCCACCGGGCGATCGGTTTCGACCTGACGCACTTCCACCTTGTTATCGGCGCCGACGACCATCGCGGTTGCCCGGCCGCGCGCGTCGCGCGTGATACCCTGCTGCGGCGCCAATATGGCCTGTTTCCGTTGTCCCTCGACCAATTTCGCCCGAACATACATGCCTGGCAGCAGCAGCCCGTCGGGATTGGCGAAGGTCGCGCGCAGCGTCACCGCGCCGGACGCCGGATCGACCGTCACTTCGGAAAATTGCAGCCGGCCCTCGATCGGATAGACACTGCCGTTGGGCAGCAACAACTGCACCCGTGCGCCATCGGCAGCGCTCACGCCGCCCGCCTTCATCGCCTGTTTGAGGTCGATGATCTGCGCCGCCGACTGGGTCACGTCGACATAGACCATGTCGGTGCGCTGAATCGTCGCCAGCGCATCCGCCTGCCCCGCCTGCACCAGCGCGCCGGGCGTGAACAGCGATCGACCGATGCGTCCGGAAATGGGTGCACGGATGCGCGTGAAATTCTGGTTCACCTGCGCGGCCTGAACGGCTGCGCGCTGCGCTGCAACATCGGCACGAGCCTGCTGAGCGGAGGCGTCCGCATTGTCCGCTTCCTGCCGACTCACGGCATTGATGCCGACCAGCTCCTTATAGCGTTGCGCCTGAAGGCCGGTTGCCCGGATCGACGCCTGCGCCCGCGCCAGCGATCCCTGCGCCTGCCCCAAAGCGGCGCGATAGGGCGCATCGTCAATCTCGTAGAGCAATTGCCCGGCCTGGACGAAGCCACCTTCCGTAAACAGTCGGCGGCGGATCACACCGCTGATCTGCGGCCGGACTTCGGCTGTTTCCGCCGATGCAATGCGGCCCGGAAGCTCCGTCGTTAGCGCTGCATCCTCGACCTTCAGCGTCACCACGCCGACAGCGGGCACTGGCGGCGCGGCCTTTTCCTTATCGCCACATGCAGCCAGCGACAGGCTCGACACGCAAGCCAGCAACCCGACAATAAACCCCTTTTGCATCGATCGATGCTCCATTTCCAAAAATCCGCTGTTGGAATGAATGTTCATTCCGCTTGCGCCGCAGGTAGGAACATGCCACAATTTGTTCAAGAGTAAAAAAGGCCTTGGGGACGATTTTTGGGTGCAGTGCAGCATGAGTTGAGCGGACGGGATCGCATTTTGAACGCCGCGCGCGACCTTTTTGCCACAAACGGCTTCCACCAGACCCCGATGGCGGAACTTGCCAACGCCGCCAAAGTGTCGGTGGGCCAGATTTATCGGCTGTTCAAAGGTAAGGAAGAAATCATCGAAGCGATCGTCGCCAACGATAGGCGCGAACGCGAAGATATGATCCTTGGCCTGCAAAAGCGGCTGCGCGCGGGCGAGATCAGTGTCGATGAGACTTTCGAACTGCTGCTGCTCGACGTTATGGATCATCAGCATGAGGCCCTGTCTTTCGACATCATGGCCGAAGGATTTCGCAACCCGCATGTGGGTACGATCATCGCGGATATGTGCGCGCGATTTCGCAAACTTCTGGGCGATTTTGCCTGCGTCGCCAATCCTCGACTATCGGGGGAAACATTGAAAGGCGCAGAGGAAATCATTCTGGCTGTCATGTTCGGCCTGGGCCATCGCAGCCTTTCCGCTCCCGAAGTNAGTGTGGATCAANTGGCGAAGAAGGCCGCCTATATGATCGTCACGGCCCTTCGCGGCATGAANTGATCGGTCCGNCGCGCCTGTCCGCCATTCTGCCTCATCGCCAGAAAATGACCGCAACCATTTGATTGAATATGCCTTTTTCTGACGGTATTTCCTGAGAAAGGCATTTGATGGATAGCGGAAAATCGTTCGACCGGCGTTATTTCGAAACCCGGCTGAACCGTAATATCAGGTTGGCGACGCGATCTCGCGATCCGCAAATTCAGGCGATCCATAGGGAATATGCACGGATGTACCGGCAGTTGCTGGAACAGGATGAACTGGTTCCCGCCTGATCCATGAGCCTGCCCATAAAAAGCGCGCCAGATCATCTCCGGCGCGCTTTTTTTAGCATTATTTTGCGGCCACGCCTTCCGGCAACACCACTACAGACCAGCTTTTGCCCGGCACCAGATAGCGCGCCGCCAGCTTCTGAACGTCCGCTGGGGTCACGGTCAGCATATCCTGCGCCATCGTCTGCATCGCCTGCACATAACGCGGATCATGGGTCGCGCCTTCCATCTGGTTCATCCAGAAAGCATTGCCCGTCCCGGCCCGCATCAGCAATTGCCGCATCGGCGCAACGGCGCGTTGCAGTTCATCGTCGCTGACCGGATTTTTCGCGAGGTCCGCTGCCGTATTCTTCACCACGCCATAGAAATAGGCGACGCGATCCGGCCGAACCTGACTGGTCACCAAAATATAGCCGCCGCTGTCATAGGAAAAGGGCCAGTTGTTCTGGACGCTGGGCGAATAGGCCGCTCCCTCGGTCGAACGAAGCTTGTCGAACAGCCGGTCGTTGAAAATCTGCGTCAGAATTTCCAGTTGGCGCGCTTCCTTGGTCAAGGCGAAACCGCCCGCGGTCGGCCACGCCATCACGGCCGCCGCCTGTTCCTTGTCCCCCTTGTGCCGCAGCACGACCGGCGTTTCGACATGGGCGGGGAAACGCATCGCCTTGTTCGCCGCTGGCACCGGCACATCCTTGCGGGGCGGCAAAGCACCGAAGGTCGCGGCCACGGCAGCGATCGCATCATCGGCTTTCACCTGCCCGAAAATCTGGATTTCGATCGGCCCCGAAGCCAGCAGCGGCTCCCACGTCGCGCGGAAAGCCTGCGGGGTCAGTCCGTCGATCTCCGCCCGCGATGGCGTACGGAAACGCACGTCCTTGTCATGCAGCAGCCAGTTCAGATCGCGTGCCAGAACGGAATCGGGCGCCCGCGCCATCGCATCATAGGCCAGACCTGCCCCACTCTTCACCCGCGCGATCGGCGCCGGGTCCCAGCCGGGGGCGAACAGCTTGGTCGCAAATAGCTGCAACTGGTCCTTATAATCGGCCGGGCGCGTTACCGCCTGCAATTCGAAAGCATCGTCATCGATGGAGAAGTCCATCCCCATCCGCCGCCCATTGCTCAGATCGTCCAGTTCGCGCTGCCCCAGCTTGCCGATGCCGCTGGCGACCAGCGCATAGTCCGCAGCCCAGCCAGGAACGGGCTTGGTCGGCGAGAAAGCCTGTTGGCCATGGCCGAAGCGGACGTTGATCCGCACCTTCTCCGTCTCCGCATCATTGGCGAAGAGGGTGAGCTTCACGCCGTTCGAGAAGAGGATGCTCTCCATCCCCGGCAGACCGACCGGCGTGCGCGACACGACTGTCCCCGGCGCGCCCAGGCGGGGCAGGTCGGCCATGGTCACGACCCTGTCGTTCAGCCGCGCATTGGCCGCCGCCTTGACCGGCGCGGCCACCGCTGCCGCCAGCTTCGCATCGACGCCGGGCAAGACCTTGCCCGTGATCAGATGCGCCCGGAACACGCCCGCCGAAAACAGCCTTTGCGTGGAATCCAGTATCTTCTGCGGCGTCATGGCAGGCTTGCCGGAGCGGAAAATATCGACCGCCGCCTGCGGGCTGACCGTAGTTTCGCGAATATCGACCGCGCTCACCAGGTCGCTGGCCTGCTTGGAGCCAGCCTCCGTATCGGCATTTTCGACCTGAATGGCGAGCGCCGTGTCCATCTGCGCATATTCGCGCGCGATTTCCTGCACGCTGGGCGGCGTGGCCTTGGCGTCCTCTATGATCGCGCGCACGTCGCTCAATGCCTTTTCCCAATCGTCGCCATTGGGGACGATGGTGACGAAAGTGCCGTCCGCAGACCGGCTGACGTCCTGCTGATCGACGCTCGCCTGAAGGAAGCTGCCCCCAGCGCGCGCCGCCTGCTCCAGCCGTCGGCTGATGATCTGGAGCGCCAGCATGTCGGTCAGCTTGTCCTGATTATAGACGATGGTGTCGGCATGGGGCTTCCACGGACGCAGCCATGCCATGGTGAGGCCGGTCGGCGCGCCCGGTTCCACCGTCACGCGGGTTGCCGGAGCCTTCGCGTCCGGTTCGCCGAAATCGGGCAGAGGCGCCCCCTTGCCCGGCACCGTCCAGCTCGCGAAATTATCCTTGATCAATTGTTCCGCCAACGCCGGATCGATGTCCCCGGCGATGGAGATCACAGCATTTTCCGGCCGATACCAGCGCTGGTGAAAGGCCTCCATCTTCGCGGCTGTCACCGCGTTCAGCGTTGCCACCGTCCCGATCGGACTGCGCGTGGCGAGTGGCTGTCCGGCGAAGAAATGCTGGCGTGTGGCGTCGGAAATCCGCATCTGCGGCCCGTCGCCCTCACGCCGTTCCGCCAGAACCACCGCCCGCTCGGCATCGACTGCGCTATCGACGATATTGGGATCGACCATCATCCCGGCGAGAATCTTCATGCTCTCGCCCAAGGTGGTCTGCGTCGCCTGCGGCAGGTCGAGCGCATAAGTGGTCCCGGTCGGCGTCGTCTGCGCATTGCTGTCGCTGCCGAAGGTCACGCCCAAACGCTGCCAGATGCGCTTGGATTCGCCGTCGGGCACATGGCGGGAGCCGCGAAAGGTCAGATGCTCCATGAAATGGGCGTAACCCATCTCGTCGGGCTGCTCCATCAGCGACCCGGCATCGATCCGTAGCCGCACGGATACCTGTCCCGGCGGTACACCATTGCGCCGGATCGCATAGCGCAACCCGTTGCTCAATGTCCCGAAACGCCACGCCGGATCGATCGGCACATCGCTATTTTCGTAAAGCCACGGCCGCACCTGTGCCTGGGTAGAGGCCGGCGTGGCGGGCGTGGCGGCGGGGCCGGTCTTTGCCCCCACGGGCGCACCCGAAAGCAGCAGGGCAAGGACGGACAGCGAAGCGGCAGAACGCCGGAAGGGAAAGCTCATAGCGCATTAGCCTAATGAGATTTTCCTGAATGACCACTGACAATGAGCAGGCAAAAAGAAAGGGCGGCAACGAACCGTCCCGCCCTTCNCTCNCTTTTTNTTGTAGGCGGCCCTTACCGCCCGGCGGTCTTCTGCACNGCCCCCTTGTGCGCGCCGACGCCGCTGCCCCCGCCGCCACGGCGACGGAAGTTCTTCTTCTTGGGAGCCGCTGCGTCGCCTTCGGGGCGATGCGCCCGCTCCGCATTGCCGCGCGGCGGCTGCTTTTGCTGGTCCTGATAACGGCGCTGTCCGTCGGCCCGGCGCGCCTTCTGCTCCGGCGTCTGCTCGCGGCCCTTGCGCTGCGGGGCGGCCTTGGGAAGATTGCGTACGGCTTCCATGAAATTCTCGGGCAGCGGCACGATGTCGAGCTTGACCTTCGCGACCCGTTCGATGGCCTTCAGATAAGGCCGCTCATCATCGGCCACGAAGCTGATCGCAATCCCCTCCGCGCCCGCGCGCGCCGTCCGGCCGATACGGTGGACATATTGTTCCGGCACATTGGGTATCTCAAAATTGATGACATGGGAAACGCCCGAAACGTCGATCCCCCGCGCCGCGATATCGGTCGCCACCAGCAGCTTCACATGGCCATGGCGGAACGCCTGCAACGCCGTGGTCCGCTGGCCCTGGCTCTTGTTGCCATGGATGGCGACGGCCTGAATGCCCGCGCCCTCCAGAAAGCGCACGACGCGATCGGCGCCATGCTTGGTGCGGGTGAAGATCAACGCGCGGTCGATATCCTCGTTGCGGATCGTCAGGGTCAGCAGCGCCTGCTTTTCGGCCTGATTGACGAAGGTCGCCTGCTGGCGCACGCGTTCCGCCGTGGTCGATTGCGGCGCGACGCTGACCTTCACCGGATTGTTCAGGAACTGCGCCGCCAGCGCCTCGATTTCCTTGGGCATGGTGGCGGAGAAGAACAGATTCTGCCGTTCGCGGGGCAGCAGCTTGGCGATGCGCTTCAACGGATGGATGAAACCCATGTCCATCATCTGGTCAGCTTCGTCGAGAACGAAGATTTCCGTGTCCTTGATGGTGAAGGCGCGCTGGTCGATCAGGTCGAGCAGACGGCCCGGCGTGGCGACGACAATGTCCACGCCACGGCTGAGCGCGCGGATCTGGCGATTGATCGGCACGCCGCCGAACACCACCTCGACCGACAGCTTCATGAAGCGGCCATAATCGCGAAAGCTCTGCGCGATCTGCGCGGCCAGTTCGCGGGTCGGCGACAACACCAGCATCCGGCAGCCCTGAAGCGGCGTCGCCTTGGGATTGCGCGCGAAATGGTCCAAGCTGGGCAGCGCGAAGGCCGCGGTCTTGCCGGTGCCGGTCTGGGCGATGCCGCACAGGTCATGGCCTTCCAGCAGCTTGGGGATGGCCTGCGTCTGGATCGGCGTGGGCGTGGAATATTTCTTGGCGGCGAGCGCCTTCAGAATCGGCTCGGCAAGGCCAAGGTCGGTAAATTGCATGGATGATAACTCACAAGTCGGCCCACGCGCCGACCGACTGCACAGGCAGCAAGGGCGCAAGGCGGGTTACGAAACGACCCGCGTGAAAAGGGAAGCCTCAAAGCTTGGCGCAGACTTTCATTGGCCGGCTCCGATACCCTAAGGCCGGAACGATCACGCTACCAATCGCTGATGAGGGCATGGCCCAACTGCTGCGTTGCAGCGCATATGAAGGGAATGGCGGCAAAAAGCAAGCGGTTCCGTGGCCGCCGATCAAAGCCTAAAGCGTGACTTCGACATGCTTGCCGCGCATCTCTTCGCGCACGTCGCCGCCGAACATCTGCCGGAACATCCCGCCGAGCGACATGTCCGCACGCCAGATTTCCGCATGACCCAGATCGAAGCGCATCATCAGCATATCGCGATCCTGCCGTCCGTCCGCATACCAACTGGCAACGTCATGCGTCCAATAGCGGTCGATGACCACCGGGTCATTTTCCGCCACCAGCGTCCCGTCGATGCAGGCGAAAAGAAAATGCCCCTTCCCCGCAAAATGGGCCATGGCCGGGCCACCAGCAGCCAATCGGTTCGTCCTGCTGGTGTAGAACCAGAAACAATGGTTGGCGCCGGGATCAAGCTGCGCCGTCATGGGCATGCTGTGACCGCCCGATCCTTTCAGGTCCACCATCAGAAAAGGGCTGTGGGCCAGTTCGGTCCAGAAACGACGACGAATATCGGACTCGTTGCTCATCTCGCTCTCCCATCCTCATTGGCTTTNNAGACTCAGTGGACNGCGGCACGTGACGTTGCGACATGCAATTTAGCACGAAAGCTTGATCTTGCGCACGCTTCTCTCCACATAGCGCGCATGTTGATCGAAACCGAAGCGACGCCCAATCCGGCGACCGTCAAATTCCTTCCCGGCCGCGTGGTCATGGGCATGGGGACCCGCGATTTCGCGACCCCGGAGGAAGCGGAAGCCTCCCCCCTCGCCGCCGCGATCTTTGGCCTGGGCGATGTGACCGGCGTGTTCTTCGGCGGCGATTTCATTTCGGTGACGATCGCGCCGGGTGTGAACTGGGTCGATGTGAAGCCGGACATTCTTTCGATCCTGCTCGAACATTTTTCCGCCAATATGCCGCTGTTCGCGCCGGGTTCGGCGGGGGACATCGTCGTGCCGGAAGAGGAAAGCTTCTCCGACGACCCGGAAGACGCTGAAATCGTCGCGCAGATCCGGGAATTGATCGACACGCGCGTCCGCCCGGCGGTCGCCAACGATGGGGGCGACATCGTCTATCGCGGCTTCGACAAGGGCACGGTCTATCTGCGGATGCAGGGCGCCTGCTCGGGCTGCCCCTCCTCTTCTGCGACGCTCAAGAACGGGATCGAGCAACTTCTGAAACATTATGTTCCCGAAGTGACCGAGGTCCGCGCCGTCTGATATATTATGGTCAGTCGGGCTGCATCGATTGGCAAAAGGACGTGGATCGACTAACCGCTGAGCGGTGCAGATGGGCCGTTCAGATTCTGGCGGACATATAACAGGGGTCATTCTTGCGCTTATTGGTCATCGATACCGCGACGCAGGCGCTGTCGATCGCGCTATTCGAAGACGGCAAACCGGTCGGACATTTTCATGAGATTGTCGGCAGAGGCCATGCCGAGGCGCTGATTCCCGCCATCGCCGCCCTGCCCGATGGTGGACGCGCAGATGCCATCGCGGTGGATGTCGGCCCCGGCAGCTTTACCGGCGTGCGTATCGGCATCGCCGCGGCGAAGGCGCTGGCGCTGGCTT
>Ga0065704_10071362_pt1 | contig 11498 bp, 7 predicted proteins | sample SwiRhicommuniRL2_FD_59091 | JGI IMG/M metagenome (GOLD analysis project Ga0065704, IMG submission 59091) | Switchgrass rhizosphere bacterial communities from Rose Lake, Michigan, USA - RL2 v2 (version 2) | ecosystem: Host-associated > Plants > Roots > Rhizosphere > Soil | place: East Lansing, MI | reverse complement strand
GCAGGGTCTGGTCGCGGGCTTCCAGGTACACGGTGGTGCTGAGGCAAAGCGAATCGGCGGCCGGCTGCGGCAACATCTGCGACAGCCATAGGATCCAGGCCAGTTTCATGGGAACTCCTTGCTCCGTCTTTCCCGCGCCCCTGCCTCTCCCGTTACGCAGGGAAGGACATCTGTGGGACAGCGGCTAGGGCGTCATGGGGAGGCAACCTTCACACGGGCTGCCCGGGGACCGGCAAGGCCGGACCAGAGAGGTCCGAGCGCCGGGCTCAACCCGCCTGAGACTGGGCGGCGGGCCGGAAAGTGGGCGCAAGGTAGGCGGGGGAGACCCAACTCGGCCTGAACGGGGCGGCTTGACGGAAAGGGGGGCGGTCTGGCTGGAAAATGTGAGGCGTGTCGCACCGGCGAGGCCCCAGCGGCGCGGAAATGCACCCGGCTGGGCCTCATCACCCGCTGCCCAGCGCAGGTGGGCGCCTACGGGATGTCGTGCCGTCGTGGGTGCGCCGCCGGCCAGTGGCCGGCGCGTTGCTAAAGGCGGGCGGCCAGCCGGCTCCCCTGGTCGATCGCGCGCTTGGCATCCAGCTCGGCGGCCACGTCGGCACCGCCGATCAGGTGGGGCGTCCGCCCCGCAGCGATGAGGTCTGCCTGCAATTCGCGGCGCGGCTCCTGGCCGGCGCAGACGACCACATGGTCCACCGGCAGCAGGTGCTCCGCACCGTCCACCTGGATGCGCAGTCCCGCGTCGTCCACGCCCAGGTACTCCACGCCACCGAGCATCTTCACCTGCTTGGCCTTCAGCGTGGCCCGGTGCACCCAGCCACTGGTCTTGCCCAGGCGCGCACCGGGCTTGCCCGGACTGCGCTGCAGCAGCCAGACCTCGCGCGCAGGCGGTTCGGGATGGGGCCGGGCCAGGCTGCCGCGGGTCTCGAAGGCGGGGTCCACGCCCCATTCGGTCATCCAGCGGGCAGGATCCAGCGACGGCGAGGGGCCTTCGTGGGTCAGGTATTCGGCCACGTCGAAGCCGATGCCCCCGGCGCCGATCAGCGCCGCGCGCGCGCCCACCTTCACCCGCCCGGAGAGCACGTCCACGTAGCTGACCACCTTGGCGTGGTCGGCACCGGGAAGCGCGACCTGGCGCGGGGTGATGCCGGTGGCCAGCACCACCTCGTCGAAACCGGCCAGGTCGGCCGCCGTCACGGGGGAGGAGAGCTTCACGTCCACCCGCGTTTCCTCCAGCCGGTGGCGGAAGTAGCGCAGCGTTTCGTGGAACTCTTCCTTGCCGGGAATCTTCTTGGCGTAGTTGAACTGCCCGCCGATCTCGCTCGCCGCATCGAACAGGGTCACCCGATGGCCGCGTTCGGCGGCGACCGTGGCGCAGGCCAGGCCGGCCGGGCCGGCGCCGACCACCGCGATGGTCTTGGGCGCGAAGGTCTTGGTGTAGTTGAGTTCGGTTTCAGCGCAGGCGCGCGGATTGACCAGGCAGCTGGCCATCTTGTTTTCGAAGACATGGTCCAGGCAGGCCTGGTTGCAGGCGATGCAGGTGTTGATGGCCTGTGGCGTGCCGGCGCGGGCCTTGGCCGCCCACTGCGGATCGGCGAGCAGCGGGCGTGCCAGCGACACCATGTCGGCCTTGCCGGCGGCGAGGATGCCCTCTGCTACCTCCGGCATGTTGATGCGGTTGGTGGCCACCAGTGGCACGCGCACGTGCGGCTTGAGCTTGGCGGTCACGTCCACGAAGGCCGCGCGCGGCACCGACGTGACGATGGTCGGCACGCGCGCCTCGTGCCAGCCGATGCCCGAGTTGATGATGGTGGCGCCGGCGGCTTCCACTGCCTTCGCCTGCACGACGATCTCGTCCCACTGGTTGCCGTCGTCCACCAGGTCCAGCAGCGACAGGCGATAGATCAGGATGAAGTCCGGCCCCACCGCCTCGCGCACGCGGCGCACGATCTCCACCGCGAAGCGCATCCGCTTCTCCGGCGTGCCGCCCCAGGCGTCGTTGCGCTTGTTGGTGCGCGGCGCGGTGAATTCATTGATGAAGTACCCCTCCGAACCCATGATCTCCACGCCGTCGTAGCCGGCGTCGCGCGCCAGCTTCGCCGCATTGGCGTAGGCGGAAATCTGCCGCTCGATGCCGCGGGCCGACAACGCACGCGGGGTGAAGGGGTTGATCGGTGCCTTCAGCTTCGACGGCGCCACCGTCAGCGGGTGGTAGCCGTAGCGGCCGGCGTGCAACAGCTGGGCGCAGATCTTCGCGCCGTGTTCGTGCACCGCCGCAGTGACGAACTTGTGCGGGCGCGCCTCCCAAGGCCACGACAGCTTGCCGCCGAACGGTTTCAGCCAACCCACCAGGTTGGGCGAGAAACCACCGGTCACGATCAGACCCACGCCGCCCGCCGCCCGTTCGGCGAAGTAGGCGGCCAGGCGCGGGAAGTCCCTGGCGCGGTCTTCCAGGCCGGTATGCATCGACCCCATCAGTAGCCGGTTGCGGACCGTGGTGAAACCTAGGTCCAGCGGCGTGAACAGGTGAGGGTAGGGCGAGGCGGCGTTGGCGGTCATGCGGGCGGTGGATACGCTTGCGTATGGAAGGGGTAACGATGCCGCGACAAGACGCCCGGCGCAAGACGGCGCGGGCCAGGTCACGACCGGCATCCGTGGCGCGAAGCAGGGCACAGAGCCGGCCGGCTTGCAAGAGTTGTCCCGCCCCGCAGGCTCGGGGACCATAGGGTCCCCAGGTTCCCGGGCCCTCATGGACGCCGCAACACCGCCCCTGCACGACTACCTGCGCGCCGGCTTCGCCGCCGTGGACCTGCCGGACCTCCATCCCCTGCTCGGTGCCCGCGACCTGTTGCGGGCTTTCTCCACGCTGTTCCATGGCGGCGAGGAGAGCGTCATGGTGCGCCTGCTGGTCCTGCGCACCCTCGGCGAGCGCGGTGAGGCGCCGGACTGGTCGCCGCAGGAATTGCGTGACCAGTTCGCCTACCTGGATCCGGTCAAGTTCGACACTGTGCTCGGACGCCTGCGCGAGAACGACCTGCTGTTGTGGGACGGGGCCAGCCAGCGCTACCGCATCAGCCCGATCGGCCGCCAGGCACTGGCCTCGATCGGCCTGCTGCTGCAGTTCAACCGCGAAGGCGACGAGCTCGCCTACGTCACCGCGCAACTCGCCGCAGGCCAGGCCATGGGCCGGGTGGGTGCCGACGACCTGCAACATCTGTTGTCCCGGTTGAATGAACTGCGCGAGGACTTCGACCAAGCGGTGCTGAGCGGATCCGAACACCGCATCCAACGCGCCGCCGACACGCTGCAGTCGGTCTGGCAGTGGGTGGAGAAGGGCACCGAACTGATCCGCGACATCGCCGCCGACGGCGAACTGGATACCGCCACCCACCGCGTCGCCCAGCAGATCGGCCGCGCGCAGAGTGCGCTGCTGCGGCAGGCATCGGTGTTCCAGCGCGCGCTCAATCAGCTGGATCGTCATCGGGTGCATCTGGGGGCCAGCGGGCTGTCGTCGTCCGACGTCAACCGGTATCTGCGTGCGCTGGATGCCCAGGCGCTGGCGACACTGGCCGACGACGTGCTCATGCATGTGCCGCAGCCAGTGTTCGCACTGGGCCCGATCGCGTTGGACGTGGCCGAGTACGAACTGGTCGAGCGCGAACGCGCCGCGCAGGATGACGCGACGCTGCCGCCCTCGCAGGCTGCGCCGGTGGATACCCACGTGCCGGTAGCGCAGAACGAGTACGGGCACGCCGAGCAATGGTTCGACCAGTTGGCCGCCCTCGACGCCGAGGCACCGTTGTCGGACTGGGTGCCGCAGGACGGCTTCGCGCTCAGCGCGTACCGCCTGTCCCTGCTTGGCCTGATCGGCGACGCCGGCGCGGAGAACCGTCATGGCATCACCGCTTCGCTGGCGCAGCTGCCGATGCAGTGGCACGTAGGTACCGAGTTCGAACCCGTCCAGCGTGCCGGCGTGGCTTACATGAGTCGTGGCCGGCTGCTGCCGCAGATCCCCGAGGTGCCGGCACAGCCCGGGCCCCTCCGCAACAAGAAAGCCCGCACCGCATGAATGACCCCATCGCTTCCCTGATCGCACGGCTGCTGGCCGAGCGCTGGCTGCCGCGCGAGGACCGCGCCGTGCGCCAGGTGCTGGTCGACGCCGAACTGCGCGACGACCTTGATCGCCGCCTCGCCGCCGCCGGCCTGCGCCTGCTTGAGCATCCCTATGCGGCGCATGTCGCCGTCGGCGTCGCGCGTGCGCAGGAAAGCGACGTCTACGGACATGGTGACGCCTGGGCCGCCAGCAACCTCTCGCTGGGGCGCGACACGGTCGCGCTGCTGGTCGTGCTGTGGGCGCTGCTGGTGCTGCCCAAGCGCCAGCGCCAGATCGCGCGGCAGGAAGGCGAGCGCCAGCATGAGCAGGAGCAGATGTTCGCCGAGCTCAAGCCGGTGCCGGTGGGTGCGGAGCTGGTCGAACCGCTCAACGAACGCACGCTGCTGGCCGACTTCGCCGACAGGCTCGGTGGCAAGGGCCGCTTGCAGATGAACCTCGGCACGCTGCAGCGGCATGGGTTCATCGTGCGCCGCCGCGAACGCATCCACGAAGGGCCGCTGCTCGACCTGGCTTTCGACTACGAGCGCATTGCCAGCCGGGTGATGGAGGGCGCGCTGGCGCAGGTGATCGAGGAGGCGCGTGCCTCGCAGGCGAATGCGCCCGAGGTGCCGCCGGACGAGAGTGTCGATGAAGTGAACGAGGAGCAGGCCGATGTTTGAGTTCCGCAGCCTGGAAGTCGTCCACTGGGACTACTGGCAGCGCTACACGCTGCCGCTGGATGCCTCCATCATCACCGTCGTCGGCCCGAACGGCTCCGGCAAGACCACGCTGCTGGACGCACTGCGCACGCTGCTCGCGATCGACGACCGAGACATGGCGCGCGACTACAAGACCTACCTGCGCCACAACGGCAAGCCGTATGCCTGGTTGCGCGCGGTGGTGAGCAATCCGGTCGACCGGCGCGGCAAGCGCGCGTTCTTCCCGCACATGGACGAGCAGGTGACCATCGCCTGCCGCATCCGCAAGCGCGGCGGCGACTGGTCGCGCGACTACCAGATCGTCGCGGGCGACGTGCCGGTGGAGGCGCTGGACCAGGGCGGCGACTGGCTGGGCGTGCGCGACTATCGCGTGCGGCTGGCGGGCGCCGGCCTGAGTCGGGCCATCTGCCGCGTGCTGACCCTGGAGCAGGGCGCCACCGACAAGCTCTGCCAGCTGTCGCCGCGCGAGCTGCTGCAACTGGTTTTCGACGTGTTCGAGGACAAGGCGGTGCTGGACGACTACCAGCGTGCCCGCAACGAACAGTTCGACGTGGAGAAGGAGATCGGCCAGTTGCAGCAGGGACTGGCGGAACTGCATGTCAGGCTGGAGTCGTCGCGCGCGGACGTGCGGTCGTTCGAAGACGGCCTGTCCCTGCGTTCGCAGCGCAACCGGCTGCAGACCGAGATCGCGCCCAAGGTGGAGCTGGCCGACCTGCGTGCCACCATCGAAGGCGCGCGGCCACGCCTGACCGGCCTGCGCCGCGCGCTGCGCGAACGCGAACGCGCCCACGCGAACCTGCTCGCCCAGGAGGTGGCCGCACAGCTGCAACGGGACCGTGCCGCTGCCGAGCTGATCGGGACGCGCGCGCAGCTCAGGCAGGCGGAAGCGATCTTCACCCAGGCGCGCGACCATGCGCGCGATGCCGAGTCTCTGGTGCGACGCCATGACGAACTGGCGAAGCTGCAGGCCGAGCGCGGCGGTGCCGACGTGGAGGCATTGAGCCGTGAGCTGGAAGATGGACGCCGTCGCCAGGCCGAACTGAAGCTCGAAGCCGAACGCGATCGCCAGCGCAATGGCGAGATCGCCGCCCAGGTCGGCGCGCTCAGTGGCGGCGGCCGGGTGGTCGAACCGTTCGAGCGCGAGTTCCGCGTGGCACTGGATCGCCAGGGCATCGCGCATCGCGTGCTCACCGAGATGGTCGATGTCGTGGATGCGGACTGGGCGGTCGCGGTGGAGGCCGTGCTGGCACCCTACCGCCACCTGGTGCTGCTGGATCACCCGAAGGACGCCCGCGAGGCCTGGCGGCTTGGCGAACAGATGCAGTATCGCCACTTCGTCGTCGCCGATCGCGCGCCGGTGGAGAAGGCGACGAAAGGCTCATTGCTGGAGGTCGTGCGGTTCTCCGGCGACCCGCCGGCATGGCTGCCCCGGCATCTCGACCGCATCCAGCGCGTTGCCGATGTCGAGGCCGGCCATCGCCTGCCGAAGGGCCAGGACTGGATCACGGCCAAGGGCTACCTGCGCGAGCAGCGCGGCGCTCGCCATGTCGGCGGCGGCGCGCATCATTTCGGCGCCGGTGCACGGCAGGCACAACTCGCGTCGTTGCGTGCGGAACACGCGATGCTGCAGGACCGTGCGCAGGTGCGTGAGGACGCACTGGCCACGCTGCGCAAGCAGCTCGACGCCGCGCAGTCGCGCTTGCTGGGACTGGATGCCGGGCAGGAACTGGTGACGCGTGCGGCGGAATTCGCCGATGCCGTCGAGCGCCTGCCCGCGCTCGCGGAGGCAGCGGCCGTGGCAGGCGCTTCGCTTGCCGAGGCGCGTGCACGCCTGGACGCCCTGGAAACACAGGACAAGGTGGAGGGCATCGCGGCGGCCAGCCGTGCCGGCGAGATCAAGGCGCTGGCGACTGAGGTGCGTGAGCGCGCTCAGCAGATCGACCAGGAGCGCATGGCACTGGCCCAGCGGATTCTCGATTACCGTCGTCGCCGTGCCCAGATGCCGGTCGCGTGGCGCAGCGCGTCGGTGCTGCGTGCGGCGCGCGAGGAGTACGAGAGCGCCAGCTCGGTCCGTCGCGAACTGGAGCGGATCGAAGAGCGCATCGCGCGCGGGGGCTACGTGGAGGATGAAGGGTGCGTTGCGCTGCGCGACAAGTTCGCCGCCGACCATGCCGGGCTGGAAGCCGCCATCGGCAAGCGCGAGGCGCACCTGCATCGCGCACGCCGCCTGACGGAAGAGGCGCGCGGCGCTTACATCAATGTGCTGCGCGCCACGGTGCGTCGCTACAAGCGCAACCTGGCGGCGCTCGGCGAGCTGGCCGGCATCGGCGTGGATGCCGAGCTGCCCGAACTGGTGAACGAGGACACCGCATTGGCGCAGGCCGGCCTGACCGTGCGCTTCGACTTCGACCGCAAGGGCTGGATTGGCCTGGACGACGGCGAGGCCTCGGGCGGACAGCAGGTGATGAAATCACTGCTGCTGCTGGTTGGTTTGTTGCGTGACGAGGAGCAACCGGGCGGCTTTGTCTTCATCGACGAACCGTTCGCGCATCTGGACGTGGCCAACATCGAGAAGGTCGGTCGCTTCCTGCGCTCGACCGACGCGCAGTACATCCTGACCACTCCCATCACGCACAACGTCAACGTGTTCGAACCGTCCGATCTGGTGCTGGCCACCAGCAAGCGGCGCGCCGCTAGTACCTGGGCGGAGCCGGTCGCCGTGCTGAAGCGCGACCGCGGCGGGGACGCCGTGGCGGCCTGACGCCGCCCCGCGTCGCCTACAGCGCTGGTCGCCGCATCCGCAGCAGGGCGATGCCCATTCCGACAAACAGCGCGCCGGTCGCGCGCTGCCAGTATCGGCCCCATCGGCCCGCAAGCCAGCGCCGCAGGCGGCCTGCAGCAAGCACGTAACACAGGTGCGAAGCCACCGTGCAGGCGGCGAACGTGGAGGTCAGCAGCAGTCCCTGCAGCCAGGGGGATGTCGCTTGGTGCATGAACTGCGGCAACAGCGCGGTGAAGAATAGGATGCTCTTCGGATTGGTGACCGCCACCATCAGTCCCTGCGCATACAGCTGGCGTGCGTCGCGCGACACCGGGCCGGGAGCAGGCATGGTCGTCAGCACGGATGGCGCGCGCCATTGGCGGACGCCCAGGTAGACCAGGTAGGCGGCGCCCGCCATCTTCAGTATCGCGAATCCCGTTGCGGAGGTGCGCAGCAGGGCGCCCAGCCCAAGCAGTGCGGCCAGCGCGACCAGGAACACGCCGGTGGCATTGCCTGCCGAACCAAGCAGCGCGCGCCGCGCGCCCTGCGTCGCCGTATTGGACACCGCCAACAGCACCGCAGGGCCGGGGCTGAACGCCGTGGCCAGGCACAGCGTGCAGAACCACCACCACGCGTTCGTCGTCATCGTTGCGGCCCCCGCATGGGCATCACCAGCCTGCGACCACCAGCTTGCCGATCGTCGTGCCGGACTCGAGCCGGCGGTGTGCTTCGCGCAGGTTGGCGGCATTGATCGGTGAAAGCGTCTCCGTCAGCGTGCCGCGCAGAACGCCGGCATCGACCAGATCCGCCACACGGTCCAGCAATGCACCTTGTTCGCCCATGTCGGCGGTGCGGAAGCGCGGGCGGGCGAACATCATTTCCCAATGGATGCCGATGCTCTTCGCCTTGTAGGGGTCGCCGATGCGCAGCTCGCCACGCGGTTCGACGATCAGACCGACATGGCCCAGCGGCGCCAGCAGCTCGCCGAGTTCGGTCCAGTAGCGGTCGGTGTCGGCCAGGTTCAACGCAGCGTCGAGGGTGTCCACACCCAGCGCCGTGAGTTGCGGGCCGAGCGGTTCGCGATGGGTGATCACGTGGTCGGCGCCCAGCGCCTTGCACCAGTCGATCGTGTCCTGTCGCGACGCGGTGGCGATGACGGTGAAGCCGGCGTGCTTGGCCAACTGGATCGCGATCGACCCCACGCCGCCGGCGCCGGCGATCACCAGCAACGACTTGCCCGCACCGCCGCCGTCCAGCGCGTAAGGCATGCGGTCGAACAGCAACTCCCACGCGGTGATCGTGGTCAGCGGCAGCGCGGCGGCCTGTGCGAAGTCCAGCGACGCGGGCTTGTGGCCCACGATGCGTTCGTCGACGAGCTGGAACTGCGCGTTGCTGCCGGGCCGGGTGATGTCGCCCGCATAGTAGACGGCATCGCCGGGCTTGAATCGCGTCACTGCCTCGCCGACGGCTTCAACCACACCGGCGGCGTCGTAGCCGAGCACCTTCGGCTGCGGTTCGACCTGCGGTTTCGGCGAGCGCACCTTGGTGTCCACCGGATTCACGGAGACAGCCTCCACGCGCACCAGCAGGTCGTGGCCGGCGGGCGAGGGCGTGGGAAGTTCCACATCGGAAAGCGATTGCGGATCGTCGATGGGCAGGTAACGGGTAAGCGCGACAGCTTTCATGGTGCGGCTCCGGCATGTGGGGGAAAGGCCTGGACGGGCAACGGACTGCGTTCGGAGAAATGCCCGCGCCAGTACGGATAGTAGGGATACGGCGTCTCCACGGCGCTGGCAGCATCCAGGCGCGCGATCTGGTCGGACGACAGCTGCCAGCCGATGGCGCCCAGGTTCTGTCGCAGCTGTTCCTCGGTGCGTGCGCCGATCAGCACCGTCGACACGGTGGGGCGCTGCAACAGCCAGTTGATGGCGATCTGCGGGATCGACTTGCCGGTTTCCCCGGCGACTACGTCCAGCGCATCGATGATGCGGAACAGGCGCTCCTGTTCCATCGGCGGCCCGATGTCGGCGGTGTCGTGCAACCGGCTGGTGGCAGGCAGCGGTTGCCCGCGTCGCAGCTTGCCGGTCAGCCGGCCCCAACCCAGCGGGCTCCACACCACCGCGCCTACTCCCTGGTCGATGGCCAGCGGCATCAGTTCCCATTCGTAGTCGCGGCCGACCAGCGAGTAGTAGGTCTGGTTGGCGACATAGCGCGTGTAGCCGTAGCGTTCGGCGATGCCCAGGGACTTCATCAATTGCCAGCCGGCGTAATTGGACACACCCAGGTACCGCACCTTGCCCGCACGGACCAGGCCATCGAGCGTGGACAGCGTTTCCTCGACCGGCGTCAGCGCGTCGAAGGCGTGCAGTTGCAGCAGGTCGAGATAGTCGGTGCCGAGCCGCTGCAGCGACGCATCCACCGCCTTCAGCAGGCGGAAGCGCGACGCGCCGGCATCGTTGGGGCCTTCGCCCAGGCGCAGGCCGGTCTTGCTGGACAGGATGACCTGGTCACGCCGGCCTTTCAGGGCCGCGCCCAGGATCGATTCGGACGCACCGTCGGAATAGACATCGGCGGTGTCGAAGAAAGTGAGGCCCGCGTCCAGGCTGATGTCGACCATGCGGCGCGCCTGCGCGGTGTCGGTGTTGCCCCAGGCGCCGAACAGCGGCCCCTTGCCGCCGAACGTGCCGGCGCCGAAGCCCAGCGCCGAGACCTTCAAGCCGGAACGGCCGAGAAAACGGGTTTCCATGGAGGAGTCCTGATGAGGGAGGAGGAGCGGGTCAGGTGCCGGCGGCATCGCTGACGAGTACGAGACGCTGGCTGCGGCGTTCCAGCCCCAGCGCCCACAGCGCAACGGCGAAGGCGGCTGCCGGCACCAGCGCAGCCACCCACGGCAGCGCCGACAGACCCAGGCCCTGCGAGATCACCACGCCACCCAGCCACGCGCCGAGTGCATTGCCGAGGTTGAAGGCGCCGATGTTGAGGCTGGATGCCAGGCTCTGCGCGCCACTTGCTTTCTGCAGCACCCAGAGTTGCAACGGTGACACGGTGGCGAAGGCGGCAGCGCCGAGTAGCCCGGTGAACGCGATCATTGCCCAGGGGCTGTGCAGCGCAAGCGTCATCGCGCCCATCACCAACGCCAGCAATGCCAGCGTGCCCAGCAGGGCCGGTGCCAGGCGGCGGTCGGCGAAGCGGCCACCGAGCAGATTGCCGACGATCATGCCAACGCCGAACACCAGCAGGATGGGCGATACCGCAGCGTCAGTGAAGCCGGTCACCTGCGTCAGCAGCGGCTGGATGTACGTGTAGACGGTGAACATGCCGCCGAAGCCCAGCACCGTCATCAACAGGCCCAATAACACCTGCGGGCGCGCGACCACGCGCAGTTCGTCGCGGAACGGCAGCGGCATCGGCGCGCTGCGATCGGCCGGCACCAGCGTCGCGATGATGACCGTCGCCAGCACGCCGATCGCGGTCACCGCCCAGAACGTCGCACGCCAACCGAACTGCAGGCCCAGCCAGGCACCCGCCGGCACGCCGAGCAGCGTGGCGACCGTAAGGCCGGTGAACATGATGGAGATGGCGGAAGCCTTGCGGTCTTCGCTGACCATGCCGGTGGCGACCACGGCGCCCACGCCGAAGAACGTGCCATGCGCCAGCGACGTGACCACGCGCGCGGCCATCAGCAGTTCATAGCTCGGTGCGAGCGCACAGGCGAGGTTGCCCAGCGTGAACACGACCATCAGCGCCACCAGCACCGCCTTGCGCGGCATCCGGCTGGTCGCGGCGGTCAGCAGGGGCGCACCGACGAACACGCCCAGCGCGTAGCCGGAGATCAGCAGGCCGGCGGCGGCGATGGATACGTGGAGGTCGGCGGCGACCTGCATCAGCAGGCCCATGATGACGAACTCGGTGGTGCCGATGCCGAAGG
>Ga0065704_10071361_pt1 | contig 11503 bp, 16 predicted proteins | sample SwiRhicommuniRL2_FD_59091 | JGI IMG/M metagenome (GOLD analysis project Ga0065704, IMG submission 59091) | Switchgrass rhizosphere bacterial communities from Rose Lake, Michigan, USA - RL2 v2 (version 2) | ecosystem: Host-associated > Plants > Roots > Rhizosphere > Soil | place: East Lansing, MI | reverse complement strand
ATAAGGACCAGCCCATTCGCTTCTGTCAGAACCCGTACAGTTGGCTCTTACATAAAAAGCATTCCATAAGCAGTACATGTTCGAAATAGAAATAGAGGTGTTAGAAGTTTCAAAAGTATTTCCATTTGCTGGATTATCAGTAGCCTCTTGAACGATAGAAATCGTATAGCTCTGAGGGTTGCCTCCCAGATAGCTCCATGAAAAAGCCCTTGTCTCTCCCATTCCTGCATTGCAAGCTCCAGAAATATTCCAGCTGTTTAAATTAACCGGTTTTGGGCAAGAGCCCATCGTGGTATACGTATATTTGACAAAAGCAGTCGTTTCGCCCGAAGAACAATACGAACGCACATAAAAATCATAAGCCGTAGAAGCTTGGATACCCGAAATTGTTTTTGAAGAACTTCCAAAAGAAGTAGTCTCACGAGTTCCGGTTCCTAAAACAAATCCCGCAAGGCCATATTCTACCTCAAAGTGATCTGCAGACCCGCCCGTAAAAGCAAATTGAAGATCGACTGCATCAGGATAAAACTGTCCTATCTGCACCGTAGTACTGCCCACGCATTGGCTGGCTTGGGTTGTCACGCTCGAAAGCTTATAAGGAGCGCTGTTTTCGGTAGCGCTGCAAATGCCCGTGATATAAAAATCATAAGTTGTAGAAGGCGTTAGGCCCGTAATTTCTTGCTGCGAGTTCGAAGTCACCACAACCGTTCCGGATCCTGGCGTAAAGCCGGTCGCGCCATACTCTATCCTAAAAGAGTTGGCATTGCTGCCTGGCATAAAGCTGAGGGTAGCGCTGACAGGAGAGGTATAAAAAGAAACCGATTCTACCTTGCCGCAGTTAGATCCGCCGTCATCGCCGCCAGAACATCCCATGAAGAGGACAAAAATAAAAAGAGAAACGAGGGTCTTGATTTTTGTGTTCATTCGTTAATTTTATGAGTTAGTTTGCTAAAATATTTGGCGCGGCAAGATAGCAACATTTTAATTCTGGCAAAAATTTTTATAAAACTTTATTAAAACTACTGCCGCATTGCTTATATAGCAAGACTTTTACTATTTATATTGAAGAATTATTATCTTTGATAGCAGGCAGTGCCGGTTGGCTGTTAGTGTTGGTTGGCACCGTTTTTATAGTTATCAGTATAAGCTCTCTCTTAGGCTATATAAAAATACGTCCCTAATATTAACAACAGCAAACCAACCTAAACTATGCCTAAACCAGCTCCCCTATTTCTCCTCCTTGGCTGTCTCATATTGACTGGCTGTTCTGGCAACACTACAGACCCAACAGCACTTTACAATAAAAAGGCTAATGAATTAATTGCCCACATTATCCAAAAGAGCGAATGCGACTGTGTGTTGGAAATCCCTAAAGAGTCTATCATTGAGATTGACGAAAGGCCTCATCTAGATATTCGAAAAGAAGTGGTAAAACAACTACAGCTAGCCAATACTACAGAGCTTGATACTCTGGTCAACCGGTCTCGCAAGTTTGAGCTAGATTCGCTGGCACTCCAAAAAAAGGGTATCAACATTGTTAGCTTAGAAACCGTTATGGCAGTAAAAAGAAACAATGACGGCAAGCTTCTTCAACATTGCACAAAAGGCATCCTTGCTATCCAAAAGCCAATTTTTGACCGTACCTTTAAAAAAGCAGTCATAGATTTTTCTTGGGTATTTACGTGTATTAGAATGCCCATTCGAACTTTTGAATTTAAAAATAACAAATGGACTCCTATTGAAGATTAAAAACAGCGCACAAACCATGAAATTAAAAAAGCCCACTATCATAATCATCATAGTAGCCAACACACTTTTTCTTCTAGTGCTATTTTATAACTTCTATTATAAAAAAGCATCATTCAATAGTTCTATAAAAGCAGAAGTACCCGCTACGAAAATCACTAAAGCGTATAGCGAAGCTGGCAGATGGTATTGGGATAATAAAGAAATTGATTTTTACAAAAAGTATGCTATCAACCTCAACGAAAAAGAGATTGCCGAATTTTGCACTATCATCAATGCTTCGCATGCAAAATATATTGACAACATACGCCCAGATTATTGGGTTGACATTAACTTAGAAACAATTGATAAAAAAGCTATTCTCATCACCCTAAATCAAAATAAGACCGATGGATTTTTTTTCGAGATAAACCATGATGGTACTTTTGAAGGCAAAGCTTTGGCAAATTTTATTGTAAAACACATATATAAGCAGTAATATATGGAAACAATCTACAACTTATTTCCTTCACTTGCCCTTATAGCATTTTGTATTCTGATGATTTGGCTAGCAACATATCTAAGAACTAAGAAAATTAAAAAACTTGAAGAAAAAGGGCTAGAAATAGATTTTGCAACAAAAATAAATCCGTGGAAAACGTATATTATTAGCAGTGTTGGCATAGCTATACTAGTTTTTGATATCATCAAAAGATTGTTTTTTAATTAAGCTACTCTTATTAAAGTAGAGAACCTCAATAGTAAAATAGAGATCTTATGCACGAGCAAGGTCAGACTGTCTCCAACCCTTTTGAGTTCTAAGTTTAACTATATTTTGACCACTTTTTTTACTAAAAAACTCTGTGTCAACTTTCTATATGACAACATTCTCAAAATAATCTCTCACCTTTGTTTTCAAATATTTACACATGAAAACACAAGACCCAACCCACGCCACACTCTTCGAATTCACCACACCACACAGCCTGCAAAAAAGCCTGCACTATGTGCTGTTTAATTACCTCAACCAAAAAGATCTGGTACTGCCCGATAATTTCCAGACCATTATCGAAGACTTTTATTTTCTCTTGGCCTATCTGCAAGAAGCGCAAGAACAGCAGTTGTCTTCGGGCAATTGCTAAGATAAAATTTCACAAGAAGCAATCATTTTTAACATTACAAGGCTTGCATGTTACAAAATAAGTTCGTAAAATTGAATTGATTTTTACCCCTAAACGCCACAATAGAGTAGTAATTTAAAATGATTAATAATGAGAAAGTTTATTTCTACAATTCCGCCACAAGAAGTAACCCACAACTTCACTACGGCCATCAATGCTGCCTTGGTTCCATTGTCAGGCTTTAGAGTCTACATGACAGACAGCGAAAAAGCAGGCCGTTCTATGGCCGAAGACCGCGAAGGCTATGTACGCCTAATTTCAAGAATCGCCAACCAGTTTCCAGATGCCCTGAGCCGTTCTGATGCTCCCGATGATCTCGTGACGCACCTAGACTATTATGACAGGCTCGAAGCCAATCGCTTGGCGCTGCTGCAGGCACTAGAAGTCATACAAGAAATTAGCCTGGGCACTGCTACCGACATTATGACCTTTGCAGACCGCTACCATGCCAATCTCAAGATTGCCCGAAACCACGACGCTTCTATTGATCTGGCCATGAGAGAAGTTGATGACTGGAACGCCCGTTTTGGCAACAGGACTCCGCAAGAACCAGAAAATCCCGAACCCACAAAAGAAGAAAAGAAACCTACAAAAGATGGAGAGCCACCGCTAGATTCGCCTCCTACAGAATAATACCTTGTTATCTTTCCCATATTTAATTTTAAGGTTGCCTGTCGTAGCAAATGCTGCGGCAGGTTTTTTTTTATGTCTGCCTAAGAAAAACGTAGAAGCATTTAGCCCATCCCCTAAGCAGACCTTGCTATAGGGCTAGGTATAGCTTGGGAGCTAGGTAGGCATGCCTTGCCCTGTATCTAAGTATGCCTTGCCTGCCATCTAGGTCAGCCTACCTCTTAGGAAAGGTATGCCTAGGGGTATAGGCAAGAGCACCTAGCCCTACACCTAGGTTGGCCTAGCCTTATACGTAGGTAGATCTTGAGGTTGGGCAAGGTAGGCCTGGCGTGGCATGCTGGTATGCTTTGCCGTTTAGATAGCTGGAGTTTTGACAAGCCTAAAAAACACTTATCGGCTAAAATCGACCACTTACGCCGATATTCGACCACTTATTACTTCTCGCTATGAAATTAAGAGGATAAATGAAACATTTGTATTAGAACCACATCTTCTGTTGGGATTATTTTGTAACAGTTTAAAAGAAACAAGATGAAACATTTTATCAAAATAGTATTACTTATATTCATGTGCTCTGTGGCATTTAGCCTCAATAAATCACCTAATGCGGGTCCAATGTATTTAGTAATTGGCATCGTGGGCACAGCCTATTTTATCTATAAAATCAAATCAGATAAAGAAAAATAAAAACATGCTATTATTAAATCTGAATTCAATAAAAACCACTTCTTGAGTGGTTTTTATTTATCACTTTACAGATTACTTTACAAAAATAATTACATTTAAGCCAATCCAAAGCAAGCTATGATTTACTACATCAAACACTTTTTTTCCTATGTCATTATAAGCGTGCTGAGCGTTGTGATATTTGGCGCATTCTTAGTTTCTCATCCAGAATATCCGGGCGGTGCAGCTGGGATGGCACCGCTCTTAATCATACTAAACTGCATAATAGCAGCCTGCATAGCATTTATCTTGCTGTTGCTGCTTAGTATCAAGACAAAAATAACATTGCCTGCAAGCACGACGATGTTTGCGCTATTCTACTTTTTGGTACTTATCTTTTATTTTGACTCAAATCCTCTTGAAAAAGGCGATACTATGGCAAGAAATATCAACATCTGGGGCTATTTATGCTTGATGTTATCGTATGTCTTGTTTAATTTAGGTTTGGCCGTTAGGCGGGCCTATCTTTCTAAAAAGAATACCGAATAGCAATCTGCAAGCGAGGATTCTTTATATTTGGTGAAACATTAGAAATGCTTATTCAGAATTAATTTCTGGACAAACCCTCAAACATGATAACATACCAATGGAAAAAATAAAAGAACTCATTGGCCTGCTTTTGGCCGATTTTGAACTCGAAAACGAAGACGATATGTGGACGTCTCTGCAATTGGCAGTCGACAACCCAAAGCAGTATCTCGATGATAACGAGGCCGAGTGGCTGCTGGAAGCCGATCCCGAAGGCATTGTGCAGTATGCGGTTTCTAACGAAATTGGCGAGTTTATGATTATTGGCGACAAGATCGACGAGATTCATGAGCTGATTGTCGATGAGCTCGAGGGTGACCTTCCGGCCTATCCGTATGAAAAAAAGCTCAATGCGGCCGACTATATCCAGTGGGTTACGGCCGAGATCAAAAAAGAATATCCCGAGCTGGAACTTATCGAGATCGGCGACAGCTATGGCGACAACATTCAGCTGATGCTTGTATATGCCGAAGACGTGGCCCGCATTAAAGAACTGTGCGAAGCGCTCAACATTCGATGCAACAGGGCCGACGAGATCCTGAAATTTTAGAAGTCTGGCTCAAAAAAGAAACAAACAAAATGCCCCTACATTATACCCTACAAAACGTCACAGAACAGGAATACGATAGGCTTGTACAAGTCTGGGAATCGGCCGTTAAGGCCACGCACCATTTTTTGAAAGAAGAAGATTTTGAATTTTATAAGAACCTGATGCCGCAGTTCTTGAACGCTGTGGCCCTAAAAAGCCTTAAGGATGAAAATGGACTGATACTCGGTTTTATAGGCACCGCAGACGGAAACCTCGAAATGCTTTTTGTGCATGCCGACACCCGCGGAAAAGGCATCGGTAAGACACTGTTGCTGTATGCCCTGCAGGAACTCAAGATTACCAAAGTAGACGTAAACCAAGACAATGCGCAGGCCGTAAGCTTTTATGAACGCTTCGGTTTCCAGACCTATAAGATCTCAGAAACAGACGGATTCGGCAAGCCTTATCCTATCCTGCACATGAACTTGATAAAAAATACGATATGAAACAATTTAGAGAAGCAAAGCTAGAAGACATCCCACAAATACAAAAAGTCAGGAACTCGGTCAAAGAAAACACCTTGTCCGACCCTGGCCTTGTTACCGACCAAGACTGCGAAGAATTTCTCTTTTCGAGAGGAAAAGGCTGGGTATGCTAAATCGACGGCGCTATCGTAGGCTTTGCTATTGCCGACCTGCAGGATAATAACATCTGGGCGCTGTTCCTGCATCCGGATTACGAACAGCAAGGCATCGGAAAAAAATTGCACGACGATATGCTCGACTGGTATTTCTCGCAGACAAGCCAAAAGGTCTGGCTCGGTACCTCCCCTAATACCCGCGCCGAAGCTTTTTATAGAAAACGCGGCTGGAAAGAAATTGGCTTGCACGGAAAAGGCGAAATTAAATTTGAGATGACAGCCGCCGATTGGAGAAAACGCAAAGACGCGGCATGACTTTTTCGACGATTATTTCCTTTTTGGCAAATATTTTCATACATTCATCGTTTTAGACTACAACCCTAAACTTAAAATGATGAAAAACACCTTTAGAATTTTAGGAATCGGCCTGCTCGCCTTTACAATGTCGTTTACGACACCTGGCAGTAAAAAATTAATCGTGATTGATGCCGGACACGGCGGGCACGACATAGGCTCTACCTACGGTTTCCACTCCGAAAAAGAAATCGTCTCAAAAATTGCCAAAAAGATTGCCTCCCTAAACCGAAACAGCGAGATCGAAATCGTGCTGACCCGCGACAATGACGAGTTTAGCTCACTACAGGACAGAATTGACAAGATCAATCAGCTGCAGCCCGATCTGGTACTTTCGCTACATGTAAACCAAAGCAAAAACGAAACAGCCAGCGGCATTGAAGCTTTTGTATGCGACGCTAACGAAAAGTTTGAAGATTCTAGAGCCAAAGCAGAAGAATTGGTCGCACTATTGTCTACCGACAAGCTGAAAAGCAGGGGCGTAAAGACCGCTCCGTTTGCCGTATTAAAAAAGGCCAAGACTGCCGCCATAACCTTAGAATTAGGCTTTTTGTCTAATGCAGAAGACCGAGGCTATCTTACCAGCGACAGCGGACAGAAAGAAATTGCAGAAAAGATTGTAGGCTATCTGAACCGATAAGCAAAAATTATAAATAAAACATAAAATCCTCTTGCCAGCCTGCCGCCAGAGGATTTTTAATTTATATTTGAAATAAAAAAACATGAAAAAGCTACTTTATATCGTCGCCGTGCTGTTCGTCTCCTTTCAAGGATTCTCTCAAGATGCAGCCTCGCTAAAGGCAAATGCGCAAAAGTATTACGATATTACCGTCAAGCTCGACTATACCATGATGATGGAGATGATCTATCCGAAACTATTTGACATCGTTCCTAAAGAAACAATGCTCACTACCTTGAAGAAGACTTTTGAGGAAAACGAAGGCTTTAAAGTCAAGCTGATGCCTGTAGCACCTAATTTTGTTTTTGGCGACATTAAGAAAATCGGCAACCAGTCGTTTTCTGTAATCAACCACGACACCGCATTTAAGATTATTTGGGACGAGCCTATTCCGGCAGAAGAAATACAATCCTACATCGATTCGTTCAAAGCTACCATGAATACGCAAGATGTTGTTTATGATGCACCAAACAAAACGATGGACATTAAGGCAAGATCAAAACTAATTGCCGTTGCCGACGAAACAACAAACAAAGAATGGAAGTACCTGACGTATAGCGACCAAATCTTTTCGATGATCTTTAATGAAAAAATAAAAACCGAGCTGGGGCTTGGGCCTGCAGCAGGAGAAGCTGTGATACAAAAAAATTAACCTCTAAAACTAAAAATTATGGCAAAGAGTCAAGACGCAAAGAAAAACGTAAAAAAAGAACCTCTAAAGACCGCTAAGGAAAAAAAAGAGGAAAAAAGAGAAAAGAAAAACAATCCAAAAAGAGATTAGTTAGCCATCCCCAATTCGTTGGGGATTTTTTTTGCCAAAATTTTCTAAAAAAGAACCAATCCCTGCCCGTTTTAACCCTCGTTTTTTATATTTGTAAGAATGCCAAAATCATCAATATAATCAACTATGGAATTATACTACTCGTTCTCGGTACTCATCGTACTGGCCTCTTTTTTTGCCTACCTCAACATTCGGTTTCTCAAGCTTCCGGCCACCATCGGAATCATGATTATTGCCATGATCAGCTCGATACTGCTGGTAGTGACCGGTACTATTTTTCCAAAAACATTCATGAATTTCTCCAAACTCATTGCCGAGTTTGATTTTACCGAAGTATTGATGGGCGCCATGCTAAACTTTCTGCTTTTTGCCGGCGCCATCCACGTTAACCTTAAAGACCTGCGTGAGCAGCGAGGCCCTATCATGGTCTTTTCTACCATCAGCGTGCTGATCTCTACGTTTGCTATCGGGCTTATTCTTGACTTTGCTACCGACCTGCTCCATATCAACCTGCCGTTTATCTATTGCTTGCTGTTTGGAGCCCTAATTTCGCCTACCGACCCGATTGCGGTATTGAGCATCCTAAAAGATGCCAAAGTGCCGAAATCATTAGAAACAAAAATTGCCGGAGAATCGCTGTTTAATGACGGTGTAGCGGTCGTAATTTTTGCCGTAATCCTTAAGCTGGCACAAGATCCGGCGAGCGACTTTTCGCTGCCGCACGTTTCTTGGCTGCTCATACGCGAAGCCTTGGGCGGATTCTTGCTCGGAACTGTTCTGGGTGTACAGTCTAGCAAAGCCATGCGAAAAGTAGACGATTATAAAGTGTCGGTATTGATTACGCTGTCTGTCGTGATGGGCGGTTATCTGATTGCCCAAGCCATGCACATTTCAGGTCCGCTGACGATGGTGGCTGCGGGGATTATTATCGGAAATTATGGAAAAAAGACAGCTATGTCGGCTACCACAAAAGATTACCTGAACAAGTTTTGGGAATTGATTGACGAGATTCTCAATGCCATCCTTTTCCTTTTTATCGGCTTTGAATTATTGCTTATCCCGAACATCTTGAGCTTTTGGTCTATCGGGCTTATCTGTATCTTTATCGTGCTGTTTTGCCGTTTCGTATCGCTTTGGATTCCGACCAAGATTATTCCTTTTAAAAAGAAATTTGAATCGTCTACTATAAAAATATTAGTCTGGGGAGGATTGCGCGGCGGTGTTTCCATTGCCTTGGCCCTTTCGATTGAAGAAGGTCCGCACAAAAAGATTATTTTGGCGATTACCTATTTCGTAGTCGTATTTTCAATAATCGTACAGGGACTTACCATCGGCAAGCTGGCCAACAAGCTGCTGCCAAAAGCCAAGTCGGCCACATTATAAAAAAAGGAGCTTCGTTGGAAGCTCTTTTTTTATAAGGAATCCGGCAATACTTTGCCCGGATTTAAGATGCCGTTAGGGTCAAAAATAGTCTTTATGCCTTTCATCAGCTGTAATTGTACAGACGAAAAAGCAATGTCCATATAATTTTTCTGTACATAGCCGATACCGTGTTCGCCAGACAAGGTACCTTTTAGCGAAACCGTCAATTCAAAAATCTCGCGGATGCCTTTTGGGATTTCGGTCTTCCAGTCTTCGTCAGACATGTTGCCTTTAACGATATTTACGTGAAGGTTTCCGTCGCCCGCATGTCCGTAGCACACCGATTTAAAACCGTATTTGTTTCCTATACTCTTGATGCCTTCAAGCAGTTTCGGCAGTTCGTAGCGCGGTACGACCGTGTCTTCTTCTTTATAGATTGAATTCGACTTGACGGCTTCGCCTACCGCTCTTCTCAGCTTCCACAACGCATTTTTCTGGTCTTCAGAATCAGCAAAAAGAATTTCATCGATAGCAAACTGCTCCAACACTTCTGTGATTTTTTCAGCCTCAGAAAACAATACGTCGGGATAATTCCCGTCAACCTCAATCAGCAGGTGCGCCTGTACTTCGTCTTTTATATTCAGGCTGACACCATCCACAAACCGCAGTGTCCAATCGATCGCATCGCGTTCCATAAATTCTAAGGCACTTGGCGTTATGCCTGCCTTAAAGATTTGGGCAACCGCTTCGCAAGCCTGTCCCGAATTAAAGAAAGGAACAAGCATCAGTATATTATGAGAATTCTTTGGTAGCAGCTTCATGACAATTTTGGTAATGATTCCCAAAGTGCCTTCGCTGCCTACCATCAACTGCGTCAGATTATAACCTGTAGAATTTTTCAGCGTATTGGCTCCCGTCCAGATGATTTCGCCTGTCGGCAGAACCACTTCCAGATTCAGTACATAATCTTTGGTCACGCCATATTTTACGGCTCTTGCCCCTCCTGCATTTTCGGCCACATTACCGCCAATAAAACAGCTGCCGCGACTACTAGGGTCTGGCGGATAAAATAATCCTTTTTCAAGAACGGCTTCCTGCAGCGTCTGGGTTACCACACCAGGCTCAACAATAACCTGAAGATTCTGTTCGTCGATATGAAGGATTTTATTAAAACGCTCCATCGAAAGCCCTATACCTTGGTAGATGCTCAGGGCACCGCCGCTCAGGCCGGTTTTTCCTCCGATAGGCGTTACGGGAATAGCATACTGATTGGCCAGCTTTAGTATGGCCGCAATTTCTTCGGCAGAAGCGGGCTTTAAGACTACGCTGGGCGGAAAAACATAATCTTCCGTTTCGTCATGTCCATAATTATTTCGGGTTTCTTCATCTAGAAAAAGAAAAGACTCGCCCACAATTTCTTGCAGCTGGCTGATCATTTCTTTAGAAAGCAGTTCGGTCTTCATGATAGCAGTTTCAAAAATCAATAAATGATTTTCAAAAATACTATTTATTTGATTGCGGCATTACGCCAGAAAAGGTTTTGTTTTAAATAAATCAAGGTTTTGCGGGCCTTGTATTTTTATAGATGAAATGGTCGACAGAGTATTTGCCGCTGCCTGTGACCAACAAGAGTACATAGATCAAGAGGTAGAGCCCTCCTAATTCTTGGTTGTCAAATCCGTCGGCTCCATGAATCACGAAGACTGCAAAAAACATGGTGATGATGAGCGGAATGGTAACCAATCGTGTCGCGAATCCTACAAAAAGCAGACCCGAACATAAAACTTCTGCAAAAACGGCCAGCGATAAGGATGCCGTGGTTCCTACTCCCAAGGGATCGGGAAACTCAAAAGGCGCGCCAGCATAAAGCGTATCGAATTTTTCCACGCCATGAACCAGCATAAAACTGCTGACCGTAGCCCTCACAATAAAAAGCATGATGTTGGAAAGATTCTTGTTCTGTGCGGTACTAAAAATTTTCATCATAATAGCTGTAATTTATGGGTTCTACACCCTATAAATTTACAAAAAATTAACAAGATAAAAATGGCAGCCGGAACTAAATTTTCTTCTTCTTAAGATTTGGAAGGAACAAGGCAATGATTCCGATCAATGGCAGATAGGCGCATATCTTGTACACCGCTTCGATACCGATATGATCTGCCGTATAACCAAGTAAAGCCGAGCCAAGGCCTCCCATACCGAAAGCAAAGCCGTAGAAAAGCCCAGAAACCATTCCGAGTTTTTTAGGCAACAACTCTTGTGCATATACTAAGATGGCCGGGAAAGCTGAAGAAATGATAATACCGATAACCACAGACAAGATTCCTGTCCAGAACAAATCGGCATACGGCAGGAACAAGGCAAA
>Ga0065704_10000901_pt1 | contig 11504 bp, 7 predicted proteins | sample SwiRhicommuniRL2_FD_59091 | JGI IMG/M metagenome (GOLD analysis project Ga0065704, IMG submission 59091) | Switchgrass rhizosphere bacterial communities from Rose Lake, Michigan, USA - RL2 v2 (version 2) | ecosystem: Host-associated > Plants > Roots > Rhizosphere > Soil | place: East Lansing, MI | reverse complement strand
GATCTCCCACCGGAGCTACGGACAGGTGAGACTGACGAAGTTGTCGCGACCAACAACTTCGGGTTCCCCTCGCGTGTCAACTATCCGTTTTTGAAAACCAGCGATCGCCAGTTCATCATCGGCATCTTCGGAGGCTCGGTTGGCGCGTATTTCTGCAGACTTGGCGCAGGCCGGCTCGAGGCAGTCCTGGGTCAGAGCGAATCGTTCAACAACCGTGAGCCGCTGACACTCTGTTTCAGCCATGAGGGTTACAAGCAACCGCAGCAGCTGCTCGTGCTCAACTACTTCCTCTCAATCGGGCAGCCATTCGATCTCGTGATCAACATCGACGGGTTCAACGAGGTGGCGCTTGGCCGCATCAACGATCAGTACGGCTGGGATATCTCGATGCCCAGCCACGAGCATCTTGATGCGTTGATCAATGTGGTGAATCAGGCCACGCTCACGCCTGCGAAGCTCGAGTCGCTTGCGCGCATCGTGCAGTACCGACAGCAGCTCAACGACATCGCCGAGCGCTCGAATCGGACGCGATTTGCGTCGGTGGAATTCGCGCTGCGGCATTACTACGACGTCGTTCGCGGGCGTTACGAGCAGGAACGCGTGCGATTTGATCAACTGCCATCCAATCCGCCGGCGAACTCCCCAATCCACGTCACGCCGACGGTGCGACCGCGCACCGGCTCCGCCGTCTACGCAGACATCGCCGCGAACTGGCGCAACGCGTCCGTGCTGATGCAGCAACTACTCGCAGCAAGAAGCATTGCGTACGTGCACGTGCTGCAGCCGAATCAGTACTACTCGACACGCGCCTTTACTACGGCCGAGAAGGCGACGGCGTTCAACGACGGTTCGCCGTTCAAAGAAGGCGCGGCCAACGGCTACCCGTTTCTCGAGAAGGCGCTCGAACCGGGCGCGCTCAATGCGGTCCACCTCTTCGACACAGTACGTGAGTCCGTGTATGTGGACGACTGCTGCCACTACACCCCCGCCGGCAATCGGGTGCTCGCAGACTTCATCGCCAAAGCGGTCCTCGCCGACGCGCGCGCCGCCACACATTAGTCACAGATTTCACACAACTCACGCTAGACACGGATCGTCAGAACTGTCAGCGATGTGCTGTTGTGCCGACGCGCACATGGGGCGCACAGGCGCGAAGCGTGACACTGACCGGTTCGATTTCGCACGCGCGCGCGTTATTACACAGGTACAAGCAGGAATGCGGCTTGCTGGGGCAGCCGCGGCTCTCAGGTGCATAAGACACGTCTAGATCCCAAAGATTTGCCAGCCGTCGAAGCGGCAACACTGCGGCGCATCCTCGCCTACGTACGGCCGTACTGGCGCAGGGCGGTTCTCGTCATCGTGTGCATGGCGGCGGCTGCCGCGCTGAGCCTTTCGCTGCCATGGTTCGTGCGCCGTGTCGTCGACGAGGCGATTCCCCAAGGCAATCTTCGGCTGCTGTGGCTCTATTGCGCGGCGATGATTGCCGGTCCCGCGCTCGCGGGTCTGCTCGAGGTAGTTCAGAAGTACTCGTCTGAAGCGATCGGCCAGCAGGTGATGCTCGACCTGCGCGTGGCGCTCTATCGACAGCTTCACGCAATGCCGTTCGCCTTCTTTGCCAGGCAGCGGCCGGGAGAAGCGGTCAGCCACGTCCTCAACGACGTTCAGGGTGTCGGCGGCGCCGTCAGCGGCACGCTCGTCGACGTGGTGCAGAACATCATCGTCCTCGTATCGACGACGGTGTTCGTGTTCGCGCTCGACTGGCGCCTGGCGTTGGTCGCGCTTGGATTCCTGCCGCTGTTCGTGATGCCCACGCGCCGCGTTGGCCGGGCGCGCAAGCGTCTGAAGCGCACGGTGCAGGCGCGCATCGGTGAGCTGACTGGCATCCTCACGGAAACGCTGTCCGTGTCCGGCGCGCTCCTCGTCAAGGTGTTTGGCGGAGAGGAGACTGAGATTCGCCGATTCCGGGCGAAGGCTGAAGAGATCAAACAGCTCTCGCTCGAGCAGACGCTCGTCGGCCGCTGGTTCCAGTTGCTGCTCGGGCTGTTTGAAGCCGTCGGCCCGGCGATCGTCTTTGCGCTCGGTGGGTATCTGGTCATCCACGGCCACATCGCGCTTGGAACCGTTGTGGCGTTTGTGACCGTGCTCAAGCGCCTGTACGGGCCGGCGCGGCAACTCGCGGGTGTGCACGTCGACTTGATGACGAGCTATGCGTACTTCGAGCGCGTGTTTGCCGTCCTCGACCGCATACCTTCGATCCGCGACGCGCGTGGCGCGGTGCCGCTCCCAGCTCCGCGAGGCGAGATCGAATTGCGCAACGTCTCCTTCGCCTACGACGGGACCGAGGAAACGATCTCCGGCATCAACCTCCAGGTTCCGGCAGGCGCAACGGTGGCGATCGTTGGTCCATCGGGTGCAGGCAAGAGCACGGTCGCGGCGCTGGTGATGCGCCTCTACGATGCCTCACACGGCTCGATCTTGATTGACGGACTCGACGTGCGCGAAGTGACCTGCCGCTCCCTGCACGACAACCTCGCGGTGGTGACGCAGGAAACATTCCTGTTCCACACGACGGTCCTGGAAAACCTGCGCTACGGACAGCCGTCGGCCACGCTCGAGGAAGTTGAGACGGCAGCCAGGCGCGCACAGATTCACGACGTCATCGCGTCGCTGCCGGAGGGGTATCACACCGTGGTGGGGGAGCGTGGGTATCGCTTCTCGGCCGGTGAACGCCAGCGCCTGGCGATTGCACGCGCCATTCTGAGAAACCCGCGCATCCTGATTCTGGATGAGGCGACCAGCTCGCTCGATTCCGAGTCAGAGCGCCGCGTCCAGGAGGCGCTCGCGCCGCTGTGCAAGGGGCGGACGACACTCGTCATCGCGCACCGCCTCGCCACCATTCGTGACGCAGATCTGATCGTCGTTCTCGACCGCGGACGCATCGTCGAGCGCGGCACTCACGACGAGTTGATGGCCAACCGTGGCGTGTACGCGTGGCTCTGGCGCGTCCAGGTGGGTAAGCGCGATCGCCGGGGCGTCATGGAATCGCGACAGAGCGCCCGCAAGGCGTTCGCGGTCTGAACGCGATGCCCCCTCGCACCGACACGTTGATCATGGTGCGCCTGGCGACATTCGTGGCGGTGCTGTCCGCGGCGCTGTTCGCCGTCGCGGCACCTGCTGCCGGGCAGGTGAAGCTCACCTTCGACAAGCATCCCGCCATCGATTTCGGCGACACATTCACCGCAAGCGTCCGTGTGAAGTCGCAGAACGACTGGCGCGATTTTCCCTCCGAGCCAGGGGCGGATCCGAAAAACGTCTTCGATCCGTACCGCGAGCGGATTGCCGTCGAAGGAAAGATCCTGGGCCGCGTGATCTATCACGTCGAGCGCGAATTCCACGAGACATCCAGTCCGTGGAAGAACATCTATCTCGACACGCGGGTGATCCATGGGCTGCACCTTCAGGGCGGCCAGTTCAACATGCCATTCGGGCTCGACCAGACGACGAGCCTGATGAATCTCGATTTCAACTATCACTCGCTGGCTGGCTCATTCCTCGCCCCCGGTCGTGGCCTTGGGGTGATGGCATACGGAGACTTTTTCAAGAAGAGCCTGCTCGCCTATGAGGCCGGCGTGTTCCGCCAGGATGGCGACAACACGCGGTCGGCGCAGCTTGAAGACGTGCGCGTGGCGCCGACATTCGCGGGCCGCATTGTCGTCAAGCCGTTCTCGAAATGGCAGCCGCTCCACTTCGTGCGCTCCGTAGAGACAGGCGTCGCCTTCACCGAGGGCGTGCTGCCCGCGGGACTCTACAGCCTGAAAGGGCAGACGATTCCCGGCGATGCGTTCGTGCAGAAGCTGTATGTGAACGGCCGACGGCGGCGCCTTGGCGCGCAGCTCCAGTGGCGGCCGGGACCGATAGGGGTTCAGGCGGAAGCGATGCGGGTCCGCGACACGCGCATCGGGCAGGGGATCGAAGACGAGGATCTGCCGAACGTGGTGGAGCGCGCGTGGTACGTGAGCGGCACGTGGCTGGTTACCGGTGAACACAAGAAGGACACCATCACGCCGACGCGGCCATTTCTCAATGGCGGATACGGCGCCGTCGAGGTGGGCGCACGTGTCGAGCGATTGTCCACGGGCAACGGGCCCACTCTGAACCCAGCGTTGTTCGGACCGCGGTCGCCCTACGTTCTTCCTACTGCAGACCTCGTATGGACGACTGGCGTGAATTGGTACCTGAACAAGTTCTTCGAGCTGTCGCTGAACGTGATTCGAGAGGATCGCACGCTGCCGCGCACGGCCACGCTGTCGTCAGGTCCGGTTTGGAGCCGGACGTTCCGTATCGAGTTCGGATTGTAGGAGAGATGATGCGCCGGCGGCGGATTCGACCACTCGTACTCATGCTCACCATCGCGATGTGCGTTCCCGCGTTGCGTCTGTCGGCGCAGGCGGCGGGCGCTCCCGCCGGCGTTGACGCGCTGCTCGATGGCAGCGCGCTGCACGACGTCTGGATTCACATCAACGCGCGAGATTGGCAGGACCTCCACACCCACTACCAGGACGGCACGTACTATCCCGTCGACTTCGAGTGGCAGGACGTCAAGCTGCGCAACTCCGGCATCCGTGTTCGCGGCAACACCACCCGCAACGATCACAAGCCAAGCTTTCGTATCGATTTCAACCGCTACATCGACGGCCAGGATCTCTTCGGGCTGAGAGCCATTGTCCTCAATAACGCGTGGCATGACCCGTCGATGCTGCATGACGACCTCTCGATGCTGATGTTTCGCAGGATGGGGATTCCCGCGCCGCGGCAGGCGCACGTGCGGTTGTACGTCGGTGCGGCTCGTGAGTATGCGGGCGTGTATGTGATCTCAGAGGAAGTCAGCAAGACATTCCTGACCGCGAATTTCGGAGAGGACAACGGGTACCTGTACGAGTTCCACCGTCAGGACGGCGATAACTACGGCTTTCAGGAACAGCCCGACCTCGGATGGTATGTGCCGAGGTTTGGGCCGAAGACGCACGAAACGGAATCGATCGCGAATCTCTACATGCCGGTTCGCAGCCTTGTCGAAGCCGTCAACGAAGCGCGTCAGGACAATCTTGAGGATCGTCTCGGCGACTATCTCGACGTTCGCACGTTCATCACCGAGCTTGCTGTCCAGAATTTCCTGGCGCAGACCGACGGCCTTGTCGGCGGCGTCGGCATGAACAACTTCTATCTGTATCGATTCGCCGGGAAGAAGCTGTCGATGCTCATCCCGTGGGACCAGGACAATTCGTTCAGCCGGATCGACGTGCCGCCGTCGGAGCAAATGGGCACGAATGTGCTGACGTCGAAGATCTGGAACGAGCCGAAATATCGCAACGCGTACCTGGCGCGCCTGCTCGACGTCGCCGATCTGGTCAGCAGCGGCTGGCTGGAGCAGGAAGCGGCGCGCCAGTACGAACAGATTCGAGCGGCCGTCTACGAGGATCCGCTGACGCCCTACTCGCGCGACGAGTTCGATCAGGCCAACGCGTTCGTGCAGCAGTTCGCGCGCGAGCGTACTGATGTGGTCCGCCATTACGTTGCGAGCATGGCACCCGAGGTGCTCAACGCCCGACGCTTAATGACACGACGCGGACCCTGAATCTCCTGCTCCGCTGACGGGGATGAACGTCCAGTCGTAGCCGCCCGCCTTCAGCGCGAGTCGCAGCACGCCGTTCGCACTCAGACGGACCTCGCTGTTCGGTTTCACGTCCACAAACGGATACGGCGGCGCACCTCCGGTGCCAACCACGAACTCGCGGATGCCCCCATCCGGATCCGCCACACCGTCTGCATCCTGCGGAGCAAAGCGCTCATACACGTGGTCATGCGCCGACAGCACGATCTCGGCGCCGAAGTCCTCGAGGATACGCCAGAACTCACGCATCTGTTCGATGTTGCCGTGCTTGGACGATGAGAAGAGCGGAAAGTGCCAGTAGGCGAGGGTGCACCGCGCCCGATTGACGGTGAGGTCGTTCCGCAGCCATGCCGCCTGCGCGGACCGGGCGCCGACGGCATTGTTGCTGTTCAGCGCGATGACATGCCAGTTGCCCAGGTCATAACTGTAGAAACCGAGTCCCGGCACGCCTGCGTTGGGACCGAAGTAGTCGAAGTAGGGCGCGGCAGTGGATGCACTGTCGTACTCGTGATTGCCAGGAACAGGCCGCGTGCGCGACTTGTGGCGTCCCCACGTCCCGTCGTAGCAGGAGTGGTAGTTCTCGGCCGTCCCTGACGGATAGGCGTTGTCGCCGAGCGCGAACACTGTGCCGTCAATGGAATCGAGCAGTCGCGCGGTGGCCTGCGGAACGCCGCCATTGGTGCACTGCGCGATGTCACCGGCGCCGACGAAGATTTCAGTCGGGAACACCCCCGTGACATCGACGGCGGACGGGATCTCCGCGCGACTTCCGAGCGGCAGTGTGGAGGGACCGGTGAGTCCGGTGGGCGAACCTCCGCACGATAGGCCGACCACGGCGAGCGACGCCAGCGTCCAGAACACGGCTCGCTTCACGCGCGCACCTTTGTTGAAGAGGGCATCCCTGGAGTCCGGGCGATCTATGGTAGCGCCCTTGTTCGATCGCCGACCGTGGAAACGTTAACCCTGATAGATGGCATTCAGCACATTGCACGCGTTTGCACGAAACGAGACGCACCCGCGGCGTGACAGGGACGCGTCTGCTGCCGATACAGAGAGGGATGTCAGATGACATCAATCGCGATATGAGCCTCATCGAATTCGAGCGCCGAGTGCTCGAAGAGGCACGCGACGAGCGCAATCCGCTTCTCGAACGCGTCAAGTTCCTCGGCATCCTCGGGCGCAATCTTGATGAATTCGTGATGGTTCGCGGCCGCACGTGGATGGCGTCGCCTTCCGCGAAGCGATTGACGCGGAAAACGCACGCGCTGCTGCGTGATGGCTTCCGTGTGCTTCGGCGCGATCTGCTTCCGGCGCTCGCGAAGGCAGGCATTACAGTCGTCGAGTACCGCGAGCTGAGCGCCGTTGAACGTGCGGAGGTCGACGAGCGGTTCGTCGAGGCGATTCTGCCGCTGATCACACCGCTTGTCTGTCACGGAGTCCCGGTGGCCGATGCGCCCGGTCTCGGATTGAACTTCGCGGTGGAGCTCGACGCCGGACGCCTTGCCATCGTGCGCATCCCCGAGCAGCTCTCAATACTGGTTCCGCTGGCCGCATCGCGTGAACGCGCACGTGAGGCCTTCGTCTGGCTCCATCAAGTCATCGGCGCCAATCTGCATCGCGTGTTTCCGGGTGCGCGAATTCAGTCCGCACACCTGTTCCGCATCATGCGCGATGCCGACATCGTGCTCGAGGCGGCCACAGCCGACGAGTTGCCACAGCGCACGATCGCCGCCGTGCAGCAACGCGAGACCAACCCTGTTCTGATGATGGTGGTCGAACGTGCGGCGCCGGCGCGTCTGGTCGATCGTCTCGCGCACGTGTTGTCGGTGCAGACAGAAGCGATTGTCCGGACGCGCGAGGTGCTCGATTTGAAACGGCTCTGGGATTTCACCCAGCTGCAGCGCGCGGATCTGCGGTATCCGACGCTCGCTCCCCGCACGTCCGCGCGAATTGGTTCGTGCATGTTCACCTCGATTCGCAACGGTGACATCCTGCTGCACCACCCGTTCGAGTCGTTCCGGCCGGTGATCGAACTGCTGCGCCAGGCGGCGGCCGATCCCGCCGTCGAAGCGATTTCGGCGACCCTGTATCGCACTGACCGCGGCAACTCACCGGTGATCGAAGCGCTCATCGATGCGGCGCGGCGTGGCAAACATGTGCGGGTGGTCGTCGAGTTGAAGGCGCGGTTCGACGAGAGCTGGAACGCGGAGTGGGCGCGAGCCCTGAAGGCGGCGGGGGCGCAGATCATCCACGCGCCGGCGGGGTTGAAGGTGCACGCGAAGATGCTGGTGATCGACCGCCGCGAGGGCAACCGCGTTCGTCGATATGCGCATCTGTCAACCGGCAACTACAGCTCGTTCACGGCAACGGTCTATACCGACCTTGCGCTGATGACGTGCGACGAATCGATTACCTCGGATGTGGCGGATCTGTTCGAGTTCATGGCTGGTGGAACGCCAATACCCGTGATACGGACGTTGATCGCGGCGCCCTTCGCGCTGCGCGCCGGATTGCGCGCGCTCGTCGAACGGGAGATCGCGTGGGCACAGCGCGGCGAGGCCGCGCACATCGTTCTGAAGATGAATGCGCTCGTCGACGCGGCCGCGATCGATCTGCTTCAGCGGGCCTCCCATGCCGGCGTGCAGGTTGACCTGATCGTTCGAGGTGTGTCCGTGCTGCGACCGGGGGTGCCAGGGGTGAGCGATCGGATTCGCGTCCGCAGCATCGTCGGTCGGTTCCTGGAACACAGCCGGATCTGGTACTTCCGTAACGGCGGCGTCGAAGACACGTTCATCGGAAGCGCGGACCTGATGCCGCGAAATTTCGATCGCCGCATCGAAATCGTCGTTCCGCTGAAAGATCGGGCGGTGGCGCATCGGGTCCGCTACGAGATTCTCGATACGTACCTTTCAGATACGCTTTCCGCTCGAGAGTTGCTGTCGTCCGGTCGGTATCGTCGGCTCGTGCCGAAACCCGGCGAGCCGGGCATCTCTTCACAGTCGCTGCTGATCGATCTCGCTGCCGCCGAGCATCTCGACCTACCGTCGAGGCGGAGCGAACAACTCGCTGAAACCCGCTAGCCCCGTTTCACCGCTTCACGCGGCGATCCCTCGCGCTCATCCTCTCGTGTCGCCAGGTACGTTGATTGCGTGCGCCGTCCGGTGTTCAGGATGAGGTACGCATCGTTTGCGTTCGGTGTGGTGTTCGCGATGCTCTTATCCACCGACGCAGCGCCTGCAATCGCTCAGGTCAAGATGACGTTCGACAAGCGTCCTACCATCGAGTTCGGAAACTTTCTGACGACCGAGATCCGCTTCAAGTCCCAGGTGGACTTTCGCGAATTCCCCGACGAACCAGAAACGCCTTCGAAGCCCGTGGTTGAATTGCGGCGTACACGCCTTGGCGTCGAAGGCCGGTTGTTCAAGGCATTTGAATATCAGCTCGAGGGCGAGTTGAGCGACTCCAGCGGGCCGTGGCGCGATGCGTACATCCAGACGCGTGCCTTTCGCGTCCTGCAAGTGCGTGCCGGCCACTTCAAGATTCCGTTCAGTCTCGAACAACTTACCGGGGCCATGGACCTCGACTTCAACTACCGGTCTCTTGCGGCCGCGTTTCTCGCGCCGGGACGCGACGTCGGGCTCATGGCATTCGGCCGCATCATCAACGAGACGCTGCGCTATCAAGTGGGTGTCTTCAAACACGGCGGCGACAATGTGCGCGAATCCGAGCGGACAGAAGCGCAGGCCGATCGCACCTACGCCGGCCGTCTGGTTGTCCGTCCCTGGAATGCCGTTGACAACCTGTTTCGCACGTTTGCCGCCGGCGTCGCGTTCACCTCCGGGGTGCTTCCGGCGGGGCCGAACGGCGTCCGCGGCCAAACCGTTCCGGGCGATGCGTTCTTCCAGCATCTGTTCGTGAATGGTCACCGCCGGCGCATCGGCAGCGAGTTTCAGTGGCGTCCCGGGCCGGTCCAGCTTCAGGGCGAGTACATCGAAACGCGGGATCAACGATTCGGACAGGGGATCGACAACCAGGATTTGCCAAACGCCTATGCACGCGGCTGGTATGCCAGCGGCACGTGGCTGCTGACAGGCGAGCAGAAGAAAGACTCCGTCGAGCCCGAGCGGCCGTTCCTGCGCGGCGGCTTTGGCGCCATCGAGATCGGAGGACGGTACGAGCGTCTTGCGGCGTGGAGCCCCGGCGCGAACGACGGCTCTTTTTCATCGCCACGCGCTCCGTGGGTAATGCCGCGGTCCGACGATGTGTGGACGGCGGGGGTGAACTGGTACTGGAACGATTACGTCAAGCTGCAGGCGAACATCATTCACGAACGTCGGACTGAGGACGGTCGTGTGATTGCCGGCCAGGAAGATCTCTGGAGCCGGACGTTTCGGGTTCAGCTCGGATTCTGACATGGCGCGCCGCACCCTGCCGTCGGTCATCGTAACGATCCTGCTCATGGCCGTCTGCCTCGTCTGCGGCGCGACTCTGGCCGCGCAGACGCAGGCGCAGGTCGACTCGCTGCTGGATGGAAGCTCGCTCGAGGACCTCTGGGTTCACGTGAACGCTCGCGACTGGGAGGACCTGCACACACATTTCCAGGAGAACACGTACTACCCGGCTGACGTGGAGTGGCGGGGCACACGGGTGCGTAACGCCGCGATTCGAGTGCGTGGGGTCGCGTCGCGGAACGGGCACAAGCCGAGTTTCCGTCTCGACTTCAACCGCTACGTGACGGGCCAGACATTCTTCGGTCTCGACGCGCTGACGCTCGACAGCTCGTGGCAGGACCCGTCGATGATTACGAATCGATTGTCGATGCTGCTCTTCCGGCGAATGGGGGTTGTCGCGCCGCGCGTGGCGCACGTACGGCTGTTTGCCGGCGCCGATCGCGAATACGTCGGCGTCTACGCGGTGACCGAAGAGGTGACGCCGTCGTTCCTGCGCGCAAACTTCGGTCAGGACACGGGCTATTTGTACGAATTCAACCACTTGCAGAACGACAACTGGGGTTTTCAGGATCCAGGCCCGCGGCTTGGCTGGTACGTGCCGAGGTTCACGCCGAAGACGCACGACTTCGAGTCGGTCGCCACCCTGTACACGCCGATTCGTGATCTCGTTGAGCGCATCAACGATGCCCCCCAATCCGATCTCGAATCGCGCCTGACCGGGTACCTGGACGTCGACGCCTTCATCACGCAGCTCGCCATTCAGAATTTCGTGGCGCAGAGCGATGGGATCGTGGGGGGAGTCGGCGCGAACAACTTCTACTTGTACCGGTTTGCTGGCAAGAGCCTGTCGGTGCTGATTCCGTGGGATCAGGGGAATGCGTTCGGNTCGTTCGACCTTCTACCGTCGTACAACATGAACACGAACGTGCTCGCATTAAAGATCTGGAACGAACCGAAGTATCGCGCGCGATATCTGGCGGCGCTCCTTCAGATCGCGGATCTCGTCAGCGCAGACGGCTCTCTCCTTGCCGAAGCGCAGCACGCCTATCAGCAGATTCATGATGCTGTGTACACGGATGCGTTCGCACCCTACCCGCTCACGCAGTTCGAACAGATGCACGCGTCGGTGCAGCAGTTCATCCGCACGCGGCCGGATATCGTGCGGCAGCACGTGGCGAGCTTGCAGTAGCAAATCCCAAATCCCAAGTCCCAAGCCCCGATCGTCGTTTTGCGATCACGAGCCACGGAGGCACGGAGAAAACCTTGTAAAGCCTCCGTGTTCTCCGTGTCTTCGTGGTTCGGAGAATCGTCGTTTGGGAATTGGGACTTTCGGATTTAATGACAGGAAGCCGATCCAGAATCTCCAGCGCCTGCCGCTGAAA
>Ga0065704_10000994_pt1 | contig 11515 bp, 8 predicted proteins | sample SwiRhicommuniRL2_FD_59091 | JGI IMG/M metagenome (GOLD analysis project Ga0065704, IMG submission 59091) | Switchgrass rhizosphere bacterial communities from Rose Lake, Michigan, USA - RL2 v2 (version 2) | ecosystem: Host-associated > Plants > Roots > Rhizosphere > Soil | place: East Lansing, MI | reverse complement strand
GAGCGTATCCCCGCCCCGGCCACCGGTACCGCCGGTGATCGCGCCGCCACCGCCACCGCCGCCACCGGCGTACTGCGGTGTTACACCACCGCCGCCGCCCCCTCCCGAAGCGGCGTTGGCAGTCACCGTGACGTTTTTCAGAGTCAAGGTGCCGGCGTTGTAGATGCCGCCGCCCTGGGACACCAGTGCATCGTCACCGCCGTTACCGCCATTGCCTGCCGTCATGCCCCGGGTAATCACCAGGCCATCAAGCGTGGCCGTGGTGCCGGACGTCACGCGCACGATCTGGGTGCGGTACTGGCCGTCGAGGGTCACGTCAGCAACGTTGTCGTTATTGAGGTCACCGTCGATGGTGATGTTTTTATCGACCACCAGCACCGACGTCAGCCCGATGGTCATGCTGGCATTGAAGGTAACGATGTCGCCGTTCTGTGCAGACGCCAAGGCGGCGCGCAGGGAGCCCACGCCGCTATTGAGGTTGTTGGTGGCGGTCCAAGTGGCCAGGCCCCATTGATACTCGCTCATGGCGCTGGCCGACAACACGTTGGCACTTTCGATATTGCCTGTGGCGATTTCCAGGTCCCAGTCGCCACCCAGGCCGGTGCGGTCGTTTGACCCCGCCACGTCACGGCCGGTCAACTGCGCCAATGAATCGACCAGGCTCAAGCCACGCTCGCCTTCGGCGGTGTAGCAGCCGTAGATCAGGATGTCGCCACCGACGTTCATGTCCTGGCCGATCTGCGCCAGTACCTCGCTGCGGGTCTGGACGTTATCCGCCGACAGGTAACTGTTGCCAAGCCACAAATCGCCGGCGTTACCGTGGGCGATGATCTGCACCGAGCTGACACCCTGGTGGCTGTCCAGGTAATCGGCGATCTGCTGCAAACCGTCCTTGGTCGCATCCAGTTGTATCACCTGGGTACCGGGCGCCACGCCCTCGAGCAGGCTGGCGGAATCCTTGACTCGGGAGTCGACGAACAGCACGCTTTTACCCGGCACCGCCGCGTGGGTCGCATCGACCTGGCCCTGGGGCGCGTGAGTGTCCGCCGGCTGATCCGCCGTCGGGGTCTTGACCGCCTCGGCCGTGGGCTGGGCATCCGGCTGCGCGGCATCGGCCACGGTTGCCGCCACCGCACCGTCGAACAGCATTCGCGGCTCCAGGAACATGATCATTGGCGACGCCAGGGCGTGTGCACCCTCGGTTACCCGCGATTTGCCTTTGCTCCACCACATGACGATCACCTGAACTCGAACGCTTTGAACACGCAAAAAAAGAAAAGCCGCAATCAGTTGATCGCGGCGTCGGCTTTCATACGAATGACATTGGCCGCACTGGCAGACCCATCGCGCCAGAACGACAATGCCGCATACTTTTCAAACAGGTCCGGCGGTAACAGGGTTCGCCGGGCTTGTGGGGCGACCTTGGGCTTGACCTTGTGCAGGCCGGTAAGCCCCAGCGCCTGGTCAAAGGCCGGCGCGTCGTAGGTCAGGTGGTTGAAATCATGTTCGAACCACGCTTCACCGATGAACTCATACACCAGCCGCATCACGCGCTCCGGGGCCTGGCTCAACAAGTCGTAATCGACGATCAGCAACGACTCGGCGTTCTCGCCGTAATACGCCTCTTTGAGCGCCGTCCAGGCAAAGCCCACCAAGCGATTGCGCTGGGCCAGGGTTTCGCAACGGCTGTAGACGGTGTTGCGCTCGTCATCGTCGTTGAACAGTTTGGTGTTCTCGAACGGATTGGCGCGGAACAGGCGTTCAAGGCTGTCCAAGACCCACGCCACGTTGCGCACACAGGCGATTACCTTGGCCTGGGGGAATAGGTCATGCAGTGCGGGCATCCGCGCACACCACTGGCGGTTGGTGTCGAACACCACCGGGGTGGAGGTTTTATCCGCGTAATAAGCGTCGAACAAACCGCGCAACAAACGGCGGCGAGTGATGGCATCGATCACCGAGCCGAACTCGCTGCCCGCGCTGCATTGCGCCAGAACCCCGTTGAACAAAGGGCTCACAGGGCTGCTCATGCCGGCGTGGAAACGCGGGTTCTGCAGCAGGATCGCAGAAAGCAGGGTCGAGCCGGAACGCGGCAAACCCGAGATAAAGTGATACTGCATCCGTTCACCACTTTGTAGGACAACATCCATTTGTCGCCGAAGAGTAGCTGAGGATTGCACGCACCACTAGGACGCAGTTGCCACTATTTTGATATTCCTTTCATAACGAATGGGTATTAGCGGCAACCTTCCGGGCGCGAGGCCGCTGGCCCGCGGCATAGCACGTAGAGACGCGCCCTCGCCCCGCCGCCGTCTTGTTGGCTGATCAATTGCCAATCCGCCGGCAGCGGCGCAAATTCGTCCGGTTGTTCGTTGCTGCTGATCAGCCAGACACGCCGGGTATCGGCCGGCAAATCCGACAAGCGGTCGAGGTAGATTCGCCCACCGTCCTGGTCCACCAGGGTGCCAAAGCCGTAGGCATTCGGCCGGGTTGGCGTGCCATCGGCCTTGGGCGGGGTGTAGAGCTGCAACTGGGCGTCGGTCTGGTCGTAATACACGTAGCTGAGGTACCACAGCATGTCGCTGAGGACGATGCGGTCGTCTTCCTGGTAGTTGCGATTGACGAACTCCACTGGCCCGTTGAACTGGTCATGTTCATCCACCGTGAAGTTATTCTTCAGCCCCAGCAGTTCCACACCGACCAACAGCACGAACAACGCCGCACCCGGCAAAGACAGGCGCGAGGGCAAGCGGTCGATGGCTATCGCCACCAGAATCGGCAACCCCAGGGCGTATACGGTGAGGTAACGCTCGATAAACACCGGGGAGATAAACGACACGCCGTAGACCAGTAACAGCGGCAACAGGAAGAACAGCGCCAACAGGCTGGCCGGACGATAACGCTCGCGATCACGCCAGGCCGTAACACCGACCACGCCCAGCAGCAGCAACGGGAACAGCCAGAACAGCGGCGCCCAAATGCCCAGGCCCTCATCCTGGAGCAGGAACTGCCAGATCATCGACGGCACGGAGAGCAGGCTGACCGGTTCTTCCCAGCCTACATCGCCGCCCACCTTGAGTTCATCGACATGCTGCACCAGGCCCAGCAGGTTCGGCAGCCAAGGCAGGTACAACAGCACGATGGTCACGTTGGCCAGCCACCACTGCCGACGCAGAATCAAGCGCTCGTCAGGCCGCTGGGACGTGCACAGCACGCCCAGCCACGCCCAATGCACCAGCACGCACAACGCGGTGAAGTAGTGGGTGTAGAAACCGGCGGCCATCAGCAACACATAGGCCACCAGGCAGCGACTGCGTTCGGGCTGGCGCACCCAATACACCAGCGCCAGCGTGGCGGCCAGCAGCCACACGCCAAGCAGCGAATACATCCGCACTTCCTGGCTGTAGCGCACCGCCGTGGGCATCAGCGCCAGCAGTACGCCGGCCAATACGGCGGCACGCTGGGTCGACAGCTGGCGTGTCAGCCAGACGCCAAGCCCCACAACCACCACGCCGGGCAGCGCACTCATGCTGCGTATGGACCAGATCCCGTCGCCAAACAGTTCGATCCAGCCGCGCAGCATGAAAAAATACAGGGGGGGATGCACATCGTGCGCGGCGTGAAACCACAGGTCGCCCACGGCGTATTCGCTCAGCAGCAGGCTGGAGCCTTCGTCGCCCCAGATCGCCGCCGCCGTCAGGCCATAAAAACGCAGCGCCATGGCCAGCGCCAGAATCGGAAACCACCATAGCCGGCTCAGCCATCCGGCACCTGCCCAAGCGCCGTTGTAAGCGGCAACGGCCGCAGCCTTTTCGTCTTGCTCTACCACAGACCGTCGCACCTCAATTCCCCTGCCATTGCTTGTTTCCAAGGCAAAACCCGTGCATGCACAAACAGTCGCCACTCTAGGTCAAAAGCCTCCGATTCGCTCGCTGTTTCGAAAGCGCCAGGCAGCGAACAAAAGCGGCGTCTACGCTCTGCGGTGACGCCCGGTCGATTGGCGTCACACCCCGTAAAGCCCACACAAGGATGAACGATTCATGGAAGTATTCATCGGCACCATCCAACCCTTCGCGTTTAATTTCGCCCCACGAGACTGGGCCTTGTGCGCCGGTCAGACCCTTTCACTCAGCCAGTTCCAAACGCTGTTCGCCCTGATAGGCGTCACCTACGGCGGCGATGGCGTGCAAACGTTCAAGCTGCCTGACCTGCAAGGTCGGCTACCTATCGGCCAAGGCAACGGTACAGCGCTGTCGCCGCGGGTCATGGGCGAATTCGCCGGCACCGAAAGCATCACGGCCACCCTGGCCAACCTGCCCGCCCACACCCACGATGCAACGACGCTCGCCATCAGCACCTCGGTGCAACTGACCAGCGTCACCAGCAACCCAGTGACCGTGCCCACCGCCACCAACGCGTTTATCGGTGCTTCCGGCACAGGACCGGGCAGTGCCTCGATCTACTCCGACCAACAGGGTGTCAACCCGGTACCGCTCAAGGGCGTCGCCTCCACGGTGACGGGAACCATCGCGCCCACGGGCCAAGGCCTGCCCATGGGATCGATGAATCCGTTCCTGGCGATCAACTTCAGCATTGCCCTGAACGGGATCTTTCCATCACGCAGCTGACACCTGCACGTGGCCGAGGCTTGCAGGCCTCGGCCCTTCTGACGCGGAGCTCCCTATGTTGAACCTGGTCACCCCTGAGCATTTTCGGCCTTTGCTGAATCGTACGAGCGTGCTGTACCTGCCCGATGGTTCGGCGCTGCCGATCCAGATCCAGCGCTTGGACGATGCACCGCAAGCGAGCATGCCGGGCAGCCCTCGCGGGGCGTTCAGTGTGTTGCTCAACAGTCTGGAACCTACCGACTTCGTCGATGGCCTGTGCCGTTTGCCACTGACGGACACCTGCCTGGAACACGTGTTTGTGTCCCGCGAGCCCGCCATGGGCCGTGACGCGCAGCGCGGTTATTTCTGCATCGTGTTCAACTGAGACGGGTACCACACCAAGCGCTGAGCGGCAGGCGTCTCTTCCTCCACCCGGAACCCCAGCGCCAGGTAATGCTGGCGCGCGTGGGGGTTGCTCGCCCAGACCACCGTGGCCACCGGGCAACACACCTGTTGTGCGGCTTGCTGCATGCCCTGCAGCACTGCCCGGCCAAAGCCCCGGCCTCGGGCGGCGGGGATAAACGCCAGGTACAACACGCGGATCTCATTGGGCCCGAAGTCGGCACTCAAGGCGCCGATGGGGGTATCGAGTTTCTCGATCACGTAATGCAGCGCACCCGGAAAGTGCTCGTCCATGCCGCGCTCCTGAACCTGAAACTGCTGGGCGATCACCTCTTCCACCAGGGCCTGCTCACCATCGATCCACTGCAAGTCCGCGCGTGCCGAGCGGTAAAGCCTGTGCAAAAACGGCTCGTCGGTACTGCGTGACGGGCGCACCGAGAGGCCCTGCGCCAAAGCGCCTTCCTTGTTCAACATCGCGTTCAACTCCTGTCAGAACCCGCTTTCCCTAACGCCCAGTGCTGCGGCCCGTCGCCAGGCCACACCCAGCACCGACTCGCTGCGCCCTTGCAACACCACCACACCGCGCAGCGGCTGATGGGGTGTCGGGATCGGTTGCACACTCTTCAAGCGAGCGCCGTATTGGGCCTGTACCGGCTCCGGGCGCTGGTTTTCGTCACGGCGCACGGCGATCGGCCCATGGTGGTCGGAGGTCAGCGCCTCTTGATCCAGGTAGGCCACGCCATTGGCGTCGATGTCGGTCAATTCCACCGCGATGGCAGCGTGCATTGGATCATCGGCGATAAAACGCCCGATCGCCCCCGGCGCCACGCGCCACAACTCGGCTTCGGCCACATAGCCGCGCAGGCGTGCGCCGTCTTCCACCACCCGCGCCAGTGCATCCTTGGGGGACAGCCAGCGGCCCACGCTCAACTGCGGCAACACATCGCGCACGATGCCCGCATGGGGCGCCCGCAACAGCAGGCGCTCACGCTGGGCGGCCAGGCCACGGTACTCGGCCAGCGCCTGGGACAGTCGCTGGTCGTTGATGCCTGCGTCCGCCGCCGTTTCGATGCGCCCAGCCTGGCGGCGCATCTGCAACTGCAGGATCTCCACTTCGCGGCGCACGATACTTTGCCGCGCATCGAGGTCGGGGGATTCCAGCTCAATCAGCACCTGGCCCTGGGTCACCGCTTGCCCGTCGACGACCTTCAGCCCCTTGACCCGCGCCGCCACCGGCGCATGCAGCGCACTGGCGCGTCCCGCCTCGAGCATCGTCGGCAGTTCCACGGCGCTGCGCCATGGCACCACCAGCACCAGCAGGATCAACAGTAACCCCAGGCCGGTCATCAGCACCCGCGGTGCATAGGCCTGGCTGCGGCGGCTCCACCATTCGCGCCATTCCTTGAAGATCGGCAGGAAGATGAACCATACCAACTCCACCAGCATCAGAAAGATCCCGAGTAATTTGAAAAACAGGTGGTACACCGCCAAGGCGATCCCCAGGAACAACGCCGCTCGCCACAACCACGCCAGGTAGCCCCACCACAGCAGGCGTCGCTGCATCGTCGGCGACCAGGGCTCCGGCGCCGGCTCGCTGTAGCCGAACAGCCACTCACGCAGGCGCCAGCGGCACAGGGCGAAGGCGCGGCATTGCAGGTTATCGACACCCCATAAGTCGCTGATCAAAAAGTAACCATCAAAGCGCATGAACGGGTTGAGGTTGATCGCCAAGGTGGTCAGCCATGTGGCACTGGCCAACATGAACGCCGCCGTACGGGCGGGACCGTCCGGCAACAGCGACCAGGCCAGCAGGGCAACACAGGCCAGCAACAACTCGGCCATCACCCCGCCCGCGCCGATCATCAGGCGAGAGCGGCGATCATTGACGCGCCAGGCGTCGCTCACATCGGTGTAGAACATCGGCAGCATCACCATGAACGCCACGCCCATGCTCTGTACCCGGCAGCCGGCGCGCTTGGCCATGAACGCATGGCCGAACTCATGGCACAGCTTGGCGAAAAACAACGCGGTGCCAAAGGCCAGGGCGCCCCCCAGGCTGAACAGGTGCGGGAAGGTCGCCAGGAACCGCTGCCAGTCCCGCGCGACCAGAAACACGCCGAGCCCCAGGATGATCGGCAAACCATAGCGCAACAGACCCGGCCCGAAGCGCGCCAGCCACGGCCATGCCCGGTTGAGAAAAGCGTCCGGACGCCACAGCGGGATGCGGAAAAACAGGTATTGGTGCAGCAGGACTTTCCCCAGGCTTTGTTTCTGCGCGGCGGCTTTAGACAGGTAGCTGGCCCGTTGTTCGGGGTCGAGGGCGGCGATCAGGTCGTGGGCGCGCAGAAAACTCAGCAACTCATCCACCTCGCTGCCACCCAAGGGCAGGCCCGGCTCGCAGTTGGCGGCTTGCAGGACTTTTTCCGGGTCGCCCAATGCCCAGTGGCGCAACAGGCGGATGGCGGTCGCGCCGAGCTTGAAATAGCGCCCGCGTACCGGGTCGGCCAGGGTCCAGCGCGGCGAACCATCCAGGGCGGCGCCGGCGCTGGACAGTTGCAGGTCCTCGCGCAGCTTGGGCAGGCTCGTCACAAGCCCACACTCTGGCGCAGGCCCGCCAGCGGTCGGCGCAACAGGTATAGGGCCAGCGGCGCACGTTCGCCAAAGATCTTCGCGGTACCGCGCAGGCCAATACGCGGCGGCGCTTCATCGAACTGCGCGTCCAGGCGATAGGCCAGTTGCCCGCCCGGAGTGGGCTGGGCCTCGTAGGCGGCGCGTTGCAGGGTGGCGAGATGGCGCCGCAACGGGTCGCTGTCGAGGAACAGCGCGACCTCGGCGTTCGGCTCCAGCGCAATCGCATCGCCCACCGCCAGCTCAATGCGCAACTCAGCCTGGGCGGGGTCGGCGATCTGCAACAGGCGCTCGCCGGTCTGCACCGGTTTGCCGGTCCAGCGTTCGGCGTCGGCGAATACCGCGATACCGTCGCGTTCGGCGCGCACTTCGCTGCGCTTGAGCAACTCGCGGGCATAGTCACGTTCGGCACGTTTTTGCTCGACCCGCGCGGCCAGCAGGTCGATGCGCGAACTGGATTCGGCATCGGCAAAGGCACGTTGGGCATTGGCCTTGAGTTCCGCTTCGGCCACGCCCAGGGCGCGCGCCGCCACATCGGCCTGAGCCGTGAGGGTGGTGCTTTCAAAGCGCAGCAGCAGGTCGCCGGTCTTGACGACCTGGTTGGGTTTGACCAGGAATTCGGCAATCACCCCGTCCAATGGCGCTGCCACCACCTGCCCGGCCAGCGGCACCACTTCGGCCGGCGCCAATACCGATTGGCGCACCGGGATCAGCAGCGTGAGCATCAGCGCAACCCCGACCAGCACCTGGCGCTTGCGGATCAGGCGCAGCCGCCACGGCGGGCGCGGTTGCAGGGCGAGCCAGGCATGGCTGCAGGTATCGCCCCACTGCGCCAGCAACACCTGCTCGGCAGGGTTCCACGGTGTGTCCCGCGCCAGCCACAAACCACCGAACACACGGCCTTGCGGGTCAATCAAGGGCAGCCAGAACACATGGCCGGCGGACAGGCTTCGCCAGTCGGCCTGCACCTGGGCGCTCAATTGCTCGGCCGGTACCACCCGTGCGGCCTGGCTCTGCGCCTGCTTGTGTAATTGCGCCACGGCCTGCTCGACAAAAGCCACAAACGGCGCATTCGGGTCGACACTGCTCACCGCCGTCACCGCCCGCACTTTGCCGGCGATCAGCAGCGCCGCATGGCGATAGCCGAACAACGGCTGGCCGTCGTTGACCAGGCTGTAGGCCAACTGCTCGGTGGTTCGGGCGGCACGAGTCTGGTGCTCAAGCGCCAAAAACTGGGCGAATACCCGCTCGGTATTGCCCGGCATCGGGGCGTTCATTGCAGTTGCGCGAAATGGGCAGTACCGCTCATGCCCGCCATCAATCCGGTGGCATTGGTCACACTGGCAACCAGCAAGAGCGTCTGGCTACCTTCATCGATGCGTGCGCCGAGACGTTTGACGGTGGCGTTGAACGCCTGGCCGGTTTCATCCGGGGTAAAGCTGAAAGTCTGGCCGGGCTTGAGCTTACCCATCCAGCGCGACGGCACCAGCAGGTGGATTTCAAGGCTGCGGTTATCGACGATTTCCAGCAGCGGCGCGCCGGCCGACACGCTTTCATAGCGCTGGACCTTGCGCTGTACCACCTGGCCGTCATACGGCGCCAGCACGCTGCAGCGCCTGACCTGCACCTGGTAGACCTGGGACTGGGCCTGGGTTTCGGTGAGCTTGGCTTCGGCGCGAGCCACTTCGAAACGCCCGACGGAATTCAGCGCGGCCAATTGCTTGTTATGGGCCAGCTCTTCACCGGCACCACGGCTGGCCGCCGATGCGGCGTTGAGTTGGGCCTGGTAGGCCGAACAATCGAAGCGCGCCAGGGTGTCACCCTTCTTGAATGACTCACCTTCGCTGAACGGTAAGTCGACGATGCGTCCGGACAATTCGCTGGCCAGCATCGCCTGGTCGCGGGCGCGCAATACGCCACGGGCGTCGCCAGCGGTCCCAGCACCGACTGACGGCGGGGAATGGTCCAGCAACGGCTCCTCTGCCATAGCCATCTGCGCCACACCCAACAGACAGGAAAAACCCAACACCCAGCTACGCAACTGCTCCATACATCACTACTCCCTGTGGTAGCCGGCAGTCTAGGTCAGTGCAGTTAAATTGCCACTCACCATAATCGGAGAATTCCGTTTTTTGTGTAGGGCTTCACCCCAGATCTTTTATCGTTCGAGCTATGATTGCCGCCCTCCAAGGACCCAGGATCAAGGACACGTCATGCGCATCGGTTTTCTCTCCCCCCTGGCACTGGCCCTGCTGGCCGGTATTTCCCAGCAGGCTCAGGCCAGCTCCGACGATTCGTGCTATCCCGACTGGCGTGTCTCGCGTGACAGCCTCGACCCTTGCAACAACGTACCGTTCCTGAGCCCGGGCAATGACAGCCGGGCCAACCTGCGCTTGTTGCTGGCGGACAAAAAGGCCGCGCCGTTGGCACCCAAGGCGTTGAGCGAAGATGACCTGGCCCAGGGTTTCGGCCCGGTGCCGTTCCCGGTGTATCGCCTGGCCGCTGCCTCCAGCGCAGAGACCGAGCCCGACTCGGACGATTCGCCTACCGCTGAGCTGGACACCCTGCTGACGCCCCTGGGCATCAAGCGCGAGGCGTACAAAACCGCCGGCGAAGCCTTCCTCAATGGCGAAGGCAGCCGCTGCCGCAGCAACGACGATGACAGCGCCACGGCGTTTATCCGCCAGGTGGTCAAGGCCGACATGCCGGCGGCCGAGCGCGCGCTGCTGGCGAAGGCGCGGCTGCAACTGCTCACCACCTGCACCTGGGATGGCCCGGTGATCGCCGAGGCGCAGCAGATCCAGTCAGCCGACGGCCAACTGTTTCGCACCTACCTGCAAGCCGCTGCCGATTTCTACAGCGGCCGCTTCGCCGAGGCCGCGCAAGGCTTTGCTGGCGTCGGCAGTGCCCAATCGCCGTGGCTGAAGGAAACCGCGCTGTACATGACCGCCCGCACAGCGCTCAACCAGGCCCAGGCCGACACCTATGACGAAGACGGCGTACCGCACCTGGACCGTGTGGATAAACCCGCATTGGCCACGGCCGAGCAGGGCTTCAAGGCCTACCTGAAGACTTATCCACAGGGCGAATACGCGGCCTCGGCCCACGGCCTGCTGCGCCGGGTGTACTGGCTGGCCGACGACAACACCCAGCTCGCCGACGCGTTCGCCTGGGCACTGACGNCCACCGACGAGCAGCGCAATGTGTCTGAGGATGAGCTGGTAGAAGAAGNTGACCTCAAGCTGTTGATGGTCAACAGCGATACCGTCAAGACCCCGATGATNCAGCTCGTCAGCGACCTGATGGTGATGCGCGGCGGCAACCAGCCGGCCCTCAACCGCGCAGACCTCGAGAAGCAAAAAGCCGCGTTCGCCAGCGAGCCGGAGCTCTATGAGTACTTGCTGGCCGTGTGTGCGCTGTACATCGAACATCAACCGGATGCTGCCCTGAAGCAGTTGCCGCAAAACGTGCCGGCAAGCCTCAACTACTTCGCCTTCAGCCAGCAGACCCTGCGCGCACTGGCCCTGGAAGCCAAGCAGGACTGGAAAGGCGCCGAAGCGCTGTGGCTGCAACTGTTGCCGCTGGCAAAACTGCCGCTGCAACGCGACCAACTGGAGCTGGCACTGGCCATGAACTACGAGCGNAGCGGCCAGTTGGCCAAGGTGTTCGCCAGCGATTCGCCGATCAGCGCCAAACANGTGCGCTACATCCTGCTGCGCAACATCGCCGGGCCTGAACTGCTGCGCCAGCAGATCGCCCAGGCGAGCNATCCGCTGGAACGCCAGACCGCGCAATTCGTGCTGCTCTACAAAGACCTGCTGCACGGCCAGTTCGCCACCTTCGCCGAAGACCTCAAGCAACTGCCGGCCCAGGCCCCC
>Ga0065704_10000883_pt1 | contig 11524 bp, 6 predicted proteins | sample SwiRhicommuniRL2_FD_59091 | JGI IMG/M metagenome (GOLD analysis project Ga0065704, IMG submission 59091) | Switchgrass rhizosphere bacterial communities from Rose Lake, Michigan, USA - RL2 v2 (version 2) | ecosystem: Host-associated > Plants > Roots > Rhizosphere > Soil | place: East Lansing, MI | reverse complement strand
CGTACTCATCCTCAATCCTTACAATATCATCCTCACCGAAATAAGTACCCGTCTGCACTTCAATAAAAACAACAGGCTTATCAGAAAGATTCATCATTCTGTGTTTTGCCCCAAGAGGGATAAAAATACTTTCGCCATACTTCAATTTAATTTCTTTATCATCAAGTACAACGGTTGCATCGCCTTCTACTATTGTCCATTGCTCTTGTCTTTTGTGATGATATTGATAAGAAAGCTTCTGGCCCGGATTTACTTCTATTCTCTTTAACTTGTAATTGGGTTCATCTGCCAACACAAAATATTTACCCCACGGTCTTTCCCCTATTTCTAGCATAATTTACGTCTTTTTTTATTATACAAAAGTAAATATAAGGATTAAAAAACCAAGCAACTGAACCATTAAACATTCTTAAAAACATTTAATTTTAAGTAAATTTGCACAAAATTTAAATTGAAAATGGAGAAAGTAAGAGTTCGTTTTGCTCCAAGTCCTACCGGACCATTGCATTTGGGAGGCGTAAGAACCGCATTATATGATTATCTTTTTGCTAAAAACCAAGGTGGTGAGTTTGTATTGAGAATCGAAGACACCGACACTGCAAGATACGTGGAAGGCGCGGAAGAATACATCGAAGAAGCCCTAGAATGGTGCGGAATCATCGCTGATGAAAGCCCCAAGAAAGGTGGGAAATTTGCTCCATACAGACAATCTGAAAGAAGAGATATCTACGACAGATATACAGAGCAGATTCTGAAAACAGATTATGCCTATATTGCCTTCGACACAGCTGAAGAATTGGATGCAATCCGTGCTGAATATGAGGCAAAAGGCGATGTTTTCTCTTATGATAACAGAACCAGAAACCAGCTGAGAAACAGCCTTGCGCTCTCTGAAGATGAAGTTCGGAAATTAGTGGATGAAAAAACGCCATATGTCGTAAGATTCAAAATGCCAGTTGACAGAACATTAAATCTTGAAGATATCATTCGTGGAAAGTTCTCTGTAAATACCAATACTTTAGATGATAAAGTTTTAGTAAAAAACGACGGGATGCCAACGTATCATTTCGCTAACATCATCGACGACCACGAAATGGAAATTTCCCATGTAATCCGTGGTGAAGAATGGCTACCTTCATTAGGCTTACATACTTTATTATACGAAGCAATGGGCTGGAAAGCGCCTCAGTTTGCGCACCTTTCTTTAATTTTAAAACCTGAAGGGAAAGGAAAATTAAGCAAAAGAGACGGCGATAAATTCGGATTTCCGGTATTTCCGTTAAATTTCACAGATCCTGCAACAGGAAATGTTTCTAAAGGGTACAGAGAAAGTGGTTATCTTCCGGAAGCATTTATTAATATGGTTGCCTTACTGGGATGGTCACCTGCAGATGATAAAGAAATTTTATCTCTGGACGAAATGGCAAAAGAATTTGATCTGAATAAAGTTCATAAAGCAGGAGCCAGATTCAGCAAAGAAAAGGCGGAATGGTTTAATCATCAATATATTCAGAAAACAGCTGATGAAGAATTATTAAATATTCTAAAAAATTCAGATTTGAATATTGCGCTTTCTGATGATAAATTATTAAAGATCATTCATCTGATGAAAGAAAGAGCAACCTTTCCGAAAGACATCTATGAAAATGGAAAATTTTTCTTTGAAACTCCAACTTCTTATGACGAAAAAGCATCAAAAAAAGCCTGGAATGATGAAACATCTTCTATTTTAGGTGATTTGATTTCAAAGCTTGAATATGTTGATTTTAAGGCAGAGATTTTGAAACAAAGTATGCATGATATAGCTGAAGAAAAAGGTTTGGGAATGGGTAAAGTGATGATGCCTCTGCGTTTAGCTTTAGTTGGAGAACTGAAAGGTCCGGACGTTCCGGACATCATGGAACTTCTTGGAAAAGAGGAAACTATCTCCAGAATAAACAATGCTATCAATAATTTTAAATAGATTCATATAATTTTTCATAAATTTGAAAGATTTAATTTACTTCAAGAAATGGAATATTTAAGTTTCGAACTTCCTATCAAAGACTTAATGGATCAGTACCAAACCTGTTCTTTAGTAGGAGAAGAAAGTGGTGTTGATGTAAAATTAGCATGTAGCCAGATAGAGGACAAAATCATAGAAAAGAAAAAAGAAATCTATTCTAATCTTACTCCTTGGCAACGGGTACAACTGTCTCGGCACCCGGATCGTCCTTACACCCTTGATTATATCAGCGGAATGGTAGACAAAGGAAGCTTCCTTGAGCTTCACGGAGACAGAAATTTCGCAGACGATCCTGCCATGATTGGCGGCCTGGCAACATTAGATGGCCAGAAAATAATGATCATAGGAACTCAAAAAGGTCGTACTACCAAGGAAAGACAGCACAGAAGATTCGGAATGCCGAATCCTGAAGGATACAGAAAAGCGTTGCGATTGATGAAGCTTGCTGAAAAATTTCAGATTCCTGTAGTAACTCTAGTTGATACACCGGGAGCTTATCCTGGTCTTGAAGCTGAAGAAAGAGGCCAGGGAGAAGCTATCGCAAGAAACATTTTTGAAATGGTACAGCTTAAAACTCCAATCTTCACATATATTATCGGTGAAGGTGCCAGTGGGGGTGCATTAGGAATTGGTGTAGGAAATAAAGTGTATATGCTTGAAAATACATGGTACACAGTAATTGCTCCGGAAAGCTGCTCATCAATTCTATGGAGAAACTGGGATCACAAGGAAGATGCAGCCAACGCATTAAACCTTACCCCAAAAGATGCCTTAAGAGAAAAGTTCATCGACGGTATTATCGAAGAACCGCTTGGCGGAGCACATTATGATCCGGCAGCTACTTTTCAGCATCTGAAGACTTCTATTTTACAGAATATCAAAGCCTTTTCAAAATTCACAGGACAGGAACTTGAAACCCAAAGACAGGAAAAATTTATTGCGATGGGGCAATTTAAAGGATAAAATAAATGGCTGAGAGAAAATTTCTTAGCCATTTATTATTTTTTGTTTCAGATACAGTAAATTTTAATCTTCCCGAAGATTCAGTTCGATCTCAATATCCTTGTTGATTTTCTTTAATGAAGAATATTTCGCATCACAAACCATGGTTGTAAGGATATATTCTCCTTTTTCAACCAGAAGGAAATTCTGTCCGTTTGCCGGAACATCAAGATTGTAGTATTTTTTCCCGTTGATCTTCACGATCAGGTTACACTTAGATCTGTTTTTGATGTTAATATAAGCTTCCCTATCCATGGGATCATTATTAAAAAGATGGGTAAGCATTGCCGCCGTTTTTTTATTTTGCTCGCTTGCTCCGGATCTTTTAGTTGCCGTTCCTGCAACACTTGCATAGTTTACCGTTCTTTCGGGGGTTGCAGATCCTGTATTAGCAGCCATTGCTTTAGCTTTATTAAGTTTATTTTCATCAAGAACCATCTGTTTGATTTTGTCTTCACTTATTGTTTTTATAGTGGGTTTGGCTTCAGGAGAATTGTTTGCCATAACAATCTGCATCAATTTTCTCTTAAAATAATCTGTTTTCGCATGGCCGGGATTCTGCTTCAGAAATCCTGCAACGATTCTGGCTTCTGCGGTAGTTTCAGCATCACTTTCTGTATAGATTATCACGGTTTCTTTTTCTACGATGGCTTTCGATTTACCCTTTTTCTTTTTCTGTGAAAAGCCAAGGGTAAATATGCATAAAAAAATAAGGAGAAATATTTTTTTCATTAACTATACATTTAAAATTTTATTAAATATGTAAATAACGCAAAAACTCATTTTTTAGTTTGTCATTAAAATCATTATCTTTGCACTGCTTTAAAATTAAGCTAAAAATTAATACTAATCTTAAATAAAAAAAATAATAGATATTATGTCTTATACACCAGCTGCTGCAGACGTAGCAAAATTGAGAAACCAAACAGGTGCAGGTATGATGGACTGCAAAAAAGCTTTAGTTGAAGCTGAAGGAGATTTCGAAAAAGCGGTAGATATCCTTAGAAAAAAAGGACAGAAAGTTGCAGCTAACAGAGCTGACAGAGAGTCTACTGAAGGTGCAGTAATCGCTAGAGTAAACGAAGATAACACTTTAGGTGCTATTATCTCTTTAAACTGCGAGACTGACTTCGTTGGTAAAAACGAAGCTTTCATCGAGCTAGCTTATGAATTGGCTGAAATGGCAATTTTTGCTGCTACTAAAGAAGAATTATTGGCTACGGATTTCCACGGAATCACTGTTGCTGAGAAATTAATCGAGCAAACAGGTGTTATCGGTGAAAAAATCGAGATCGGAGTATTCGAAAGAATCGAAGGACCTTTCTTAGGTGCTTACATCCACGCAGGAAACAAAATCGCTGCTATTACAGCACTTTCTGCTAACGTAGAAGGAGCTTCTGAAGCTGCAAAAGCTGTTTCTATGCAGGTTGCTGCTATGAACCCGATTGCTCTTGACGAAACTGCTGTTTCTCAAGCTACTATCGATAAAGAATTAGAAATTGAAAGAGAACTTCTTACTAAAGAAGGAAAACCAGAAAATATTATCGAGAATATCCTTAAAGGTAAAATGCAGAGATTCTACAAAGACAATACTTTGGTACACCAGTCTTTCATTAAAGACGGAAGCATGTCAGTTGCTGATTATGTAAAATCTGTAAATGCTGATCTTAAAGTAACAGGATTTGTAAGAGTAAGCTTATAATCTTCTGATTTAAAAATAAAAGATCCCGGTGAGTTTTCATCGGGATCTTTTATGCATTTCACAATTATGAGATGTTATCATAGATTAAAAATTTATTAAATATTCAATAAAAGAATAAATTACGCAATCCAAGTGTTAATTTAATATAAATAATTCATGCTTAATACTTACATTTGCATTCTTTATTGGGAAACATGAAAAAACTTCTACTAACCATTTGCACTTTTCTTTGCTTATTATCTAATGCTCAGCTTGATACAGATCATTGGTTTGCGCCAATGGCTTCAAAAGTAGGCGACACAGGATTGCAGGGATATCTTTATCTTTCAACCAATGAAACAACTCCTTTCAATGTACAGATTTTCAATAACAATACCTTATATACTACTGTACAGGTTAGCAAAGGCAATCCCACACAAGTATCAATTCCGAACAATTTTCTGATTACTACTGACCAGCAGGATCTTTTCATCCCGAATTCTATGGGAATGTATGTAAAAGGTTCCAAAAAATTCTTTGCCAATTACAGGTTTTCACTTCTGAACCATGCGGAAATTATCACATCGAAAGGTTTAGCCGGATTAGGTACTACTTTTTATGCTGCAATGGCTCCTAATAACAGCAATTCTCCGAATGTAAGTATTCCCATAATAAATTCAACTATAGGAGTTACAGCAACGGAAGACAATACAGCAGTTGTCATTTCAGGATACAATCCAAATGTTATTTTTTCTGACGGTTCTTCTACTCCTACAAAAAGTTTCACTCTCAATAAAGGACAGTCGTATATATTAGATGCTTTAGCTGTAGACAGCCCTTACAACCTGGATGGATTAATCGGGGCAAAGATCGAGGCAACAAAACCAGTGTCTGTAACTAATGGTAATTTTAATGGAATGCACTATCCCGATAATGGCCTTAGCAACAACGATATTCTTATGGATCAGGCTGTGCCGGTCGACAGACTTGGAAAAGATTTTGTGGTGGTAAAGGGCAATGGTACCGTATCATCACAAATGGAATCAGCACTGGTTGTAGCTACTGAAAACAATACACAAATTACTGTTAATGGATTGAATTCCGGAATTACACTGAATACAGGGCAATACTACATGATTCCAAGTAGCAACTACATTAATCAGGGAAACGGAAATTACAATATGGGAATTTCCACCAATAAAAATGTGTATGTCTATCAGTTTCTTGCAGGAATCTCAACCGGCAATGAATATCCTACGGGAGGCATGAATTTCATTCCACCATTAAGCTGCTTTCTCCCCAATAAAATTGATGAAATAGGATTTATCAACAGAATTGGAAGCCAGACTTATAGCACAAGACTCAACATCATCACACAGACCGGAGCAACGGTTACATTAAATGGAAACCCAATTGCCGCAAACAACGGCCCGGTGCCCGTAAACGGAAACCCAAACTGGGTAACCTATTCTATTCCCAGTGTTTCGGGAACTATTACGGTAAACTCTACAAAATCAGTTACAGCCGGAATCGCAGCCGGTAGTGGTGCGGTAGGATACGGTGGATATTTCGCCGGATTTTCCTCAGTTCCTGTCATATCAAAAACAGGAGACTGCTATCTGGGAATATTATTGCAGGTAGACAATACATACGACGGGTATCAATGGTACCTGAACGGAAACATTATTTCCGGCGCAACTTCGTACTCTATCAACCCGGAATTATACGGAGCCGGAACATATACCTGTCTCGTAACGAAAAACAACTGCGAATCTAAACTGACAACCGGGTATAATTATACTTTGTGTCCGCCTATTACTACCACCACGTACAACATCGGATCCTGTAATACGAAAGTTATTTTGCCGGCTTTCAGCACATCAGATCAAGCCATTGTACCTTCTAATACCAGCATTATTTCAGCACCAACTTCAGGAACGGCAACAGTAAACCCTGCAACAGGACAAATTACTTACACCCCCAATCCTGGACTTACCGCAGATGCAACAGATACTTTTATCTACTACGCTGAAGGAAATGGCAATCCCGCCGATTTCGAGTATTTTAAAATAATTATTAATTTAGATGTTTTACAAACAGTAAATGGCTCATTAACATCCTGCGCAGATTCAAACGGTAACGGAACTTTCAATCTGGCTTCCGTTAATGTTACCCCGGATTCCGGAACCACGATTCAGTATTTCACAAATGCAGCATTAACGGGAACACCGATTGCCAGCACTTCTGCTTATAACGGACCAGCAGGAGTTATTTATGCCAACGTTACTTCTCAATATGGATGTACAAAAGTGGCACAGATCACATTAACGACTACGCCTTCCCCGACAGTTAATACCGCAAATTTCAATGCTACGCTCTGTGACGATAACTTCGACGGAATCATAAATGTTAATTTCTCCACAGTCACCTCATCTATTGTTACCAGTCCTGCTAATTTTAATGTCAGATACTATCTCCTGCAGACAGATGCCAATGCCGGAAATACCAACAATTTACCGACTGCCTGGACCTATACTGCCAACACAACAGTATATGTACGCGTAGATGCACTTACAGGAAACTGTCCTCCTGCTTTCGGACAGATTAATTTTAAAACAGGAAGCAAAATTACATTACTTACCTCAACAGCGAATGCTGAAGTTTGTGACAACGATATCAATGGCGCTGAAAGTGTAAACTTAAATGATTATAAAAACCTGTTTACAACAAATGCAGGTGTTACTCTGACATTCTACAATACACTTGCCAATGCCCAGGCAGGAACAAATGCCATATCTCCGGCTCAGACCGTTACCACATCTCCTACTACATTTTACATAAGATTTACCAGCGCCACGGAATGCCCCAATACAGGTAGTTTAACCATTAATATAAAAGCACCGAAAAAATCGGCTGTACTAAAAGATCAGATTGTTTGTAATGACCAAAAAGTTATTTTAGATGCCGGACCAGGTTTTACATCGTATAAATGGAGTACCGGAGCAACCACCCAGACTATAATAGCCGGCGCGGGAAATTATTATGTAGATCTTGAATTCAACGGGTGTATTTATCGCCAGTCGGTGGATGTAACTACGGTGCAGTCTCCTGTCATTAATAAAATCGAAGTTTCCGGATATAATGCCACCATTTTTGTTTCCGGGGGACAGCCTCCTTATCAATACTCCTTAAACGGAATTGATTATCAGACATCAAACATATTTACAGGCTTATCCCGAGGAATGCATTCCGTGTATGTTCAGGGTGCAGACCGCTGTTTTCCGGTTGTTAAGGAATTTTTAGTTTTAAACCTTATTAATGCAATCACCCCAAATGGAGACGGCATCAATGATATTCTAAATTATTCTGATCTAAGGATCAAACAAAATGTTTCGATAGAAGTTGTAGACCGCTACGGAACTCCTGTTTACAGATCTTCCGATAAGAATTACACCTGGGACGGAAAGCTGAACGGAAGGCCTTTATCTACAGGAACCTACTGGTATTTATTAAAATGGACAGAACCGGATACAAAATTACCAGTTTCATATTCAGGATGGCTATTGATTAAAAATCGTGAATAAAATTAACTTTCTTTATGATTTATTAATAATGTATTAAATAAAAGTTTATTTTTGTAGAAATCATAATCCATTCCATATGAAAAGATTTCTACTGTCTTTTGTATTAATGCTTTTGGCAATTAATACCCTTTTTGCCCAACGAGATACAGAACATTGGTTCGCGCCAATGATGAACAGAACGGGCCTGATCGGTGGCGCAAATAGCCAGTCAATTTATTTCTCTACCGATTCTACCGTTCCTTTTGATGTTGATATTTACAATAATAATATAGTAATCGGAACGGTAACTGTCGTTAAAGGTTCACCGGTAATTTATAATCTTCCGATTACAAGCGGGAATTCTAATATTATCACAACATTACAGAACGATCTTTTCCAACCGATCACAAAAGGGCTTTACACAAAGGGGACTAAACCTTATTACGCCAATCTTAGATTTTCAATTCCCAGCCACGGTGAAATTATCACTTCTAAAGGAAAAGCCGGAATCGGTAAAAAATTCTATGCAGCAGCAACGCCGATTACAGATCTCGGGGGCGGTGATATTTATAACTTTATGACAGGAATTCTCGCGACGGAAAACAACACCGTCGTTACGGTTTCAGGATATTCATCCAGTGTAATATTCTCTAACGGAACCACTGGAGCCAATACCCCTTCCATGTCTTTCACCCTGAATAAAGGACAATCTTACATCATCGAAGGAAGAGGAAACCAATCCGGAAATGCAACAGGCTTCATCGGCGCTAAAATTGAATCTGACAAACCGATTTCAGTAACCAATGGTAACTTCAACGGACAGTTTTCGTGGGGGCCTGTAGGTTCAAATTCTGATATCATTATGGATCAGTCCGTACCCGTAGACAGATTAGGAAATGAGTTTATTGTAGTAAAAGGAAATGGTAATGTATCTGCAAAGATGGAAGATGCAATCATCATTGCCACCGAAAACAATACAGAAGTACAGATTAACGGCGGTCCGGTGGTAGCAACACTTAATGAAGGGCAGTTTTATAGAGTAAACGGTCCAAATGCGGGAGCTCCGGCAAATAATGTGAATTATATAGATCAGGGAAACGGACATTATAATATGCACATTAAGACCTCTAAAAATGTGTATGTTTATCAGCTTCTTGCAGGTCTGTCAACCAGTATTGCAACCTTAGGCTACAATTATATTCCACCTTTGAACTGTTTTTTACCAAAGAAAATAGATGAGATTGCTTTAATCAACAATCTTAACGGGAGTCTAAATGATATTAAATTAAACATCATTACGGAAGCAGGAGCTACAGTAACCTATAATACAGGGAGTGGCGCCCCAATCACACCAACGGCAGCACAGGGACCATATCCTGTTCAGGGTACCTCAAACTGGGTAACCTACTCTATACCCGGACTAACGGGTAATATCACCGTAAACTCTACAAAAGCTGTAACTGCAGGTATTGCAGGGGGAAGCGGAGCCGTAGGATACGGAGGATACTTTGCCGGATTTTCATCCATTCCGGTGATTGCGAAGCAATCAGGAGAATGTGTGCCGGGAATAGTTCTTGAAGTTGACGACAGCTTTGATACCTATCAATGGTATGTGAACGATATTGCCATTCCCGGGGCTACCCAAAATGTTTACACTCCTACTCAAGCAGGAAATTATACGGTGAAAGTAACTGTGGGAACATGCCCGGCGGAGACTACGCCTGTTTATAAAGTATTTTCATGCATCAGAAATACAACAGCCAATCTGAGTGCCTGCGCAACCAAGGTAATTGTCCCTGCATTTTCATTCAATACTACGCAGACTCCGGTAGCAAGCACTGTGACCATCCTTACCCATCCTACCCACGGAACAGCTACCCTGAATCCTGCTACAGGACAGATCACATACATTCCGAATGCGGGATACATCGGTCCGGATACTATCGTTTACCAATTCTGTGGCAATGCTGCCGAATTTATCGACTGCGAACATGTGACCTTAAACTTAAATGTGGTTCCGTTCATTTTAACAGATACTACCATCAAGGCATGCCAGTACAATGGTAAAGGATTCTTCGATCTTACGACCGCAAATGTTACGATGTATAATCCGGTGACCAAAAAGTTCTATCCTACTCTTACTGACCTTAATGCCAGCACTAACCAGATTAATAATCCTACCAACTATCTTTCAACAGAAGGATTTGTGTATGTAAGAGTTACTACCAACGAAGGCTGTGTGGGAACTGCCAAAATAACATTATCATTCCTGCCTTCCCCCGTGGTAAACGAAGCGACTTTAAGTGAATGCTTCCTGGAAAATAATGAAACTAAAGCTAAATTTAATTTAAACCTGGCCAGCGTAACATCCGAAAGCCCCGTAACAAAAAAATACTATCCTACATTTGTAGATGCCAGCAACGGAACCAATGAAATACTTATTCCCGATTTATATATTTCAGGAAATGGAGCTGTCTTTGTAAGGGTTTACAACAGTAATCAGTGTTATGCTATTGCTAAGATTAATCTAAAAGTAATTCCTCCCAACAGATCTGCAATACTTACAGACAAAATCATCTGTATCGACGGAAGAACCAATCTTGATGCAGGCCCCGGCTATGAATCTTATGAGTGGAATACCGGCGCTACAACACAGGTATTGGAAGGTGTCACAGTAGGAGAATACTGGGTAATTCTGGAAGACAACGGATGCTTCGTTAAGCAATTTGTACATGTGAAGAAAGCCGAAGCTCCNGTAATTACTGAAATTGAAATTTCAAACAACACNGTAACCGTTCATGTGACNGGCGGACAAGGCCCTTATCAGTANGCGGTAGATTCACCTACAAACTGGCAGGATTCCAGTGTATTCACCGGATTATCCAGAGGACAGCATATTTTCTATGTGAAAGATTCTTATAACTGTACGCCGGTCTTCGTTGAAGTAACGGTACCGAATCTCATCAACGCTATCACTCCTAATGGTGACAACAAGAATGACTTCATTGATTACAGTGAGCTTGCCTACAAAGAAAATCTTTCGTTTGTAATCTACGACAGATACGGAAACAAAATATTTACAGGAGACAAGTTTAACAACTACAAGTGGGACGGAAAACATTATGACAAGAAACTCATTACCGGAACCTACTGGTACCACATCAACTGGAATGAAACCAACAAGGAGAAAACACCGATCAAATACACCGGCTGGATATTAGTGAAAAATATTAATTAAAAGCTGATTCAAATACCCGGGCTGTCGTAAAAGAC
>Ga0065704_10071359_pt1 | contig 11534 bp, 8 predicted proteins | sample SwiRhicommuniRL2_FD_59091 | JGI IMG/M metagenome (GOLD analysis project Ga0065704, IMG submission 59091) | Switchgrass rhizosphere bacterial communities from Rose Lake, Michigan, USA - RL2 v2 (version 2) | ecosystem: Host-associated > Plants > Roots > Rhizosphere > Soil | place: East Lansing, MI | reverse complement strand
ATATATCGTAGATGGTGTTCCCATAAATGCAGATACTTACGGTGGTGGATTGGTAGATGATGCATCGACTTTTAGTCCCCTGGCAGATTTAAACCCTCAAGATATAGCATCTATAGAGGTATTGAAAGACGGAACTGCATCTATATACGGTTCCAGAGCATCGAATGGTGTAATTATCATTACTACTAAAAGTGGAAAGAATTCCAGCAAACCAGAGATACAGTTTTCAGCAAATGGAAGTATTGCAAACATCACGCGAAAAATTGGAGTGTTAAATGCGCCACAGTTCAGAAGTGCATTTATAGATGCGATATATAATTTTACAGGAGCCCAGACCACTAAAGTCTCTGTGATAGATTCACTTCATCCATATTATTCTAAATCTAACAATTGGCAGGATCTGATGTACCGATCGGCATACCAGTATAAAGCAGATATCAGTATCAAAGGTGCTTCTAAAGATAATAATATAAATTATTTTGTTAGTGCAGGCTATAAAGATATAGACCCGATTATCATCAATACTAAATTTAAGCAAACGTACGCTTCGGCAAAGGTATATTACACGGTAAATAAGATTATTACGGGGAATACGAATTTCAACTTATCCACCAATAATTACAACAGAATACTCAGCGGACTAAGCAATCAGAGTGCGATATATCAGGCTTTAAGTACCATGCCTGTTTATTCACCATACGATCCCATCACAGGACAACTTATTCCACTTCTGGAGGGAAGTAAACCCAATCCGATAGCTATCTCTGAGCTGGCTGCTAATAAAATAAACAGATGGAGGATGTTTGGTAATCAAGATTTTAAAGTGAAAATTTTAAAGGATTTGGATTTCAAGACAACTTTAGGAGTTGACTATTCGAATACTGAGGAAACAAATTTCACTCCTCAAACGCTCTTACCACAGGGTCAGGTCAGTTCATCTTACCTGACTACAGGGAAAAACTATTCCTTTATCAATGAGAATACGTTAAACTACAGAACAACCCTTGCTAATGATCATAACCTTACCTTTTTGCTTGGACAGTCTTACCAGAAATTTACAGACAACAACGTCAATGTGATTGGTAGAGGCTTAATCGATGCAACCATTACCTCTATCAATGGTACATCTGTTGTTTCGCTTTATAATCAGAACATCGAAGAATACAGTCTGCTTTCTTATTTTGCCAGGGCAAATTATGACTACAAAGGCAAGTATCTTTTCTCTGCGGTAATGAGAGCTGATGGTTCTTCAAGATTTGGAGCGGATAACAGATTTGGATATTTCCCCTCATTCTCGGCCGGTTGGAGATTGTCAGAAGAAGATTGGTTTAAGAAAATCAGTTTTATTTCAGATGCAAAGATCCGGGGAAGTTTTGGTGTTACAGGTAACCAGTCGATCGGTAATTATGCATGGCAGGGATCACTCAGTACCATCGGTACTTATCTAGGTAATGTAGCAATTGTTTCTAACGGAGTTCCAAATGCATCGTTAAAATGGGAAACGACAGAACAAACAAACATTGGTCTGGACCTCTCTTTTTTACGGGATAGAATTCGCTTTACCGCAGATGCTTATCTGAAAAAGACAACCGGGCTTTTATTTGATGTAGCTGTTCCGGGCACTACAGGTTATGCTACAGTTCCTGCCAATTTCGGTAGTTTAGAGAACAAAGGTCTTGAATTTACACTTTCAACGGTTAACATAGACCAGGAATTTAAATGGAATTCCACATTCACCTTCTCACTAAACAGAAATAAGGTACTTTCTCTTCCTGGCAATCAGGATTATCGGCCAAACATTTATAATATGGCAAGGGTAGGGGAAACTGCAGGCGTATTTTACGGTCTTAAAGCTTTGGGCGTGTATGCTTATGACACAGATAATGTATATCAGCGGGATGCAGCCGGAGCTGTTGTTCCTTATCGTCAGGGATCCGCAAATGGATCGATCTATAAAGGTGGAGATGTAATATGGGAGGACATAAATGGCGATGGTATCATTAACGATTCCGATTTGCAGGTAATTGGTGATCCAAATCCTGATTTTACTGGAGGTTTTCAAAACGAATTCAATTACAAAAATTTCACGCTTTCTACATTAATCACCTACAGTTTTGGCAATGATGTATTTAATGAGGTTAAAAGAAACCTGGATGCTACACCATATGATCAGAATTTCACCACCGATCAGCTTAGACGATGGAGAAAACCGGGTGATGTAACAGATGTTCCAAGATTGGTTAAAACTGACCCGATGTTAAACAATGCCATCTCAAGCAGATTTGTAGAAGATGGTTCATTTATCAGAGTTCAAAATCTTGCGCTCAATTATAGAATTCCGGCGAAAGTATTGAACAAGCTAAAAATAAACACCGCTACTGTAGGATTCTCAGTAGTCAACCTGCTAACCTTTGGTTCCTACACAGGATATGATCCCGAGGTCAGCTCATCAACTAATGCACTTGCCGTTGGTGTAGATCGTGGATCTTTCCCAAGAACCAGAACATATAATTTGTCATTGAACTTTAGTCTTTAATACTATGAAACGAAAAGATTATAAAATATACAGCTTTATGCTGATCACCTTGGTTTTCTTATCCAGCTGTAAGAAGGCATTAGAAATCGATCCAACAACTTCTTATTCCAGTTCGAATTTCTGGACCGAAACACCTCAGGCAACGGCAGCTTTATATGGTGCATACAACCTTTTACAAGGAGCAATGGCGCCGGAATCTGTTTTATACGGCGAAGGAAGGGCTGATAATGTAGTCATAAATCCACTGGCATTGAGCTCGCAGACCTTGAATTTGTTAACAAACAACCTCAACTCAAGTATGCCTATTGCAAACTGGAGTGGTTTCTATCAGGTTGTTAATCAAAGTAATTTAATCCTAAAGAACACTTTGGAAATGAAGGGTAAAGGACTTTATTTAGGGAAAGCTGCTGAATATAATAGTGTAAGAGGGCAGGCCTTTGCCATTCGCGCTTTCTGTTACTTTTACATGACCCGTATTTGGGGTAAATTACCCCTGGTAACTGAACCCTTTGTAGATGCGAAACAAAATGTAAGCATTGCACGATCAGATACTGCTGCGGTGTACGCCCAAATCCAGGCCGATCTTGATTCTGCAGCATTAGCGCCAATCCCTGCGTCTTACACAACGGCTCCGGCAACCCGGGCTCAGTTTACATTAGGTGCAGTTAATGCTTTGTATACTGATTTTTATATGTGGCGTCATCAATATGAGAATGCACTTGTGGCCTCACAGAAAATTCTGACCAGCTCAACCTATTCACTTGCTTCACTTTATAGTGCCTCGTCAACGGTAGATTATAATGTTAATCCGGCATTAATTGACAATACTGCTTATGCGCAGATGTTTACGAAAGGAGCTTCTATTGAATCAATTTTCGAAATCGATTACAATTTTGCCGAGCGGGCCACACGATCATTTTTGATTACGGTATATGGTGATCTTGGTTTCCAGCCGTTCTTCAAAGCCAGTGGTTACCTATCTAGTAAATTCAGCTCAACGGATTTGCGTTCAAAGATTAATTTCGATACCAATTCGGGTATCGTAAAATTCTTTGAGAAATCTGGATTTGTTCGTGGTACGCAGGACGATAAGAATATTATTATTTATCGCCTGGCCGATATCATGTTGTTACGTGCTGAAGCACTCAATAAAACCGGCAACATTCCCGGAGCAATGGTACTGGTAAATCAAATCAGAAGCAGAGCCGGGGCCCAGCCATATGCGGAAGATTCTTACAGCGGATTTACCACCGATCAAATAGAAGATCTTATCCTTGATGAACGTGCCAGAGAACTTTGTTACGAAGGCAAGAGATGGTTTGATCTGGTACGTACAGGCAAGGCCATTAAAGTAATGCAGCCCATCAATGGCCTTAGTCAGACTGAAAACTTCCTGTGGCCATTAAGCCTTACCGAAATCAGATTAAACCCACTGTTGGATCAAAATTCATATTACCAATAAAAAATATTTAAAGATGAAAAAATTAAATCTTTACCCAAAAGTACTTTTTCTCTGCATGTGTGTGCTCACAATTGTAAGTTGTGGCAAACTCGAGCTTTTGAAAAATGAAGATAGTGACGGAACTGATGCAGGTGCTAACCTTAAGGAGCAAACCATACAACAGTTTCTACTTGCAGACCACAGTTCAGATTTAACCGAACTTGATCTCTTTGCTTCAGCAGTGAAACGTTCGGGCTTGATGGATATGCTGGGTAAAAGCGAGGATTATACCATGGTACTGCTCACCAATCCCGCGGTTAAACAGCTTTTGGCAACGGTAGGGTATACCAGTGTTGATCAGGTACCTCCCATTATTCTTAAAAACCTGTTGGGCGATCTGATCATAAAAGGGAAATTAAAATCCACTGATCTTAGTCTTGATGAGACAAGAAAAATAGAAACCATTAATGGAAACTATATTTACTACTCCAGAACATCAAACGCATCTGATCAATATGTGCTGAGAATTAATCAGAATTCAACATTAGGATCCACGGCGGCAGTGGTACGGTCGCAGGATCTGGAATTTAACAACGGCGTAGCCCAGGTTACTGCTCAGTTTACTTTCTACAGGTTGCTGGACGATAAACCGGATGAGGCCGATGAGGGGGGGAATGTGATTACACAAAAAATCAATGTGGCTAAAGACGTTTACGTTCGCGGCGGTTCTGGTAACTCAAATGCCAATTTCAACGATGTGGCAACCATAGATTTAAAAGCGGTAAGTTCCGCAGATGCTACTGTTGGTCGTATTGGTGTAATGCAGTACCCACTGGAAAAACCAAGCTTTGGCGACAAAATTGGCGCTGCAAAGATGTATGTATATGTGTATACCACAGGGTTAACGCCTGCTACCACATTCTCCTTTTCTGCACATTTAGGTGAAAATAAAGATTGGGTGGAAAATGCAATCACCTGGAACAATGCTCCGACCTACAATTCTGTTCCTATGTCAACTTTATCTATTCCCGGAGAAACAGTTGGATGGGTTTCTTTTGATGTTACCTCAGCAGTTAGTCAGCTTTACGCAAATAATGAAACCTTTATCAACGTGTTTTTAAAACACAATGTTGATAATTTTATTAAGGTTCGCCCAAGGGAATTCTCTAATGGACTTTACAGTTCTTATATTACTATTAGTTCTCCACCGCAAACAGTTTTAACACTCGGCAAGGTAAGTGTGCTTAATGTTTCTGCCCTTGAGCAGATTGCACCGTTAACATTGGCTAATTTGAAAATGGAAGGTACAACTGATCATAACATTACCTACTCCGTAAAACAGGTTCCTACGGCCGGATTCTTAGTTAAATATGGGATTCCACTTGCTGCAAATGCATCTTTTTCGCAGGCTGATATTGCAAAAGGAGCGATTAAATACCTATATGGGGGATCGGGCAATACGGATAAGATCATTTTTGAGGCAAGAGATCATAACGGAGGGTATTTTAAATCAGACATCAGCCTGGATATCGCAATTAAATAGATTTTGCCTGGCATTTGCTTAAATCAGTAAGTCCGAACAAAAATATAAATTATGAAAAGAACAGTATTTCTTGTAATGCTTTTAACTACATTTTTTGGCTATGCAAATGCATTTCAAAAAGGGTTAAACGATCCGGTTTCACCATTTCCGGTAAGGGGATTTCATCTCGATTTGCGCATTCAGGCCATTCCTATGCCCGCTCTTAAAAAACTTGCGCTGCAATTGGTTAAGGGTGGCATTAATACGCTGGTTATGGAATGGGAGGCAACTTATCCTTTTCAGGACGAACCTTTGATTCCTAATCGTTTTGCTTATACAAGAGATGAAGTAAAGGCTTTTATTGCTTACTGTGCTTCTATAAAACTTGATGTCATACCACTTCAACAGAGCTTTGGACATGTTGAATACATTCTTAGAAATCCCAAATACAAAGACCTGAGAGAAGATCAGAAAGATTACTCTCAGGTCAATCCAATTCGCGAGGCTGAGGCTAAAAAGCTTTTTACCACGCTTTATCAGGACTTGATTTCTACACATAATTCTCCTTATATCCATATTGGTGGTGATGAGACTTATCTGCTGGGACACTCAGAAGAATCCAAAAAGAAGATTAAAGCAGTCGGTATCGGAAGGCTATATGGCGATTATATCAAAATGCTTTGCGATGTTGTAGTTGGATTGGGTAAGAGACCGGTACTTTGGGCAGACATTGCTTTGAAATATCCGGAGGCATTAAAGGGTTTACCAAAAGAGACCATTTTTATCGACTGGAATTATGGATGGGACATCAATATGTTTGGTGACCATGAAAAACTCATGCATAGTGGTTTTGAAGTATGGGGAGCACCATCAATAAGGAGTCATCCCGATAATTACTTTCTCACCCAATGGGGAAAACACTTTAAAAATATTTCTGATTTTGTTCCGTTGGCAAAAGAGCTGGGCTACAAAGGCATCATTATGACTTCCTGGTCTACCTCCGGATTGTATTCTCCCGTGTTTGAAACCACCTGGGATATCGTAGATCTTTATGCAATCCGACGTGTTTATCCTATCAGCGGATTTAATATGCTTATCGCGGCATTTCTTGAATCCATAAAGTCCGGGAAGGCACTTGATACAGAAAAGTTCATTTACGATTATGCCAAATCGCAATATGGTTTTGATGAAAACAGTGCTAATGCGTTTTGGAAAGCGGTTTCGGCGGTTCCTTTCGAGATTACACAAGGAAAACCGATCAATACGGATTTAAGTATTGATCAAATGTTAGATAGTACCAAAAAAGCATCTGCTATACTCCTGAAGCTTAAGCCCGTTAAAAATGTAAAAGAGTTTGAACATTATCGCTTAATGGCAGCCATCCGTATACAATATCTTACTTATCAGTCGATAGAATCCCGGGCAAATGCTCCGGAAATGACCGCCGAAAAGCTTAAGGTACTAATTCCTGAGCTTGAAGCGCTACCTACTAAAGAACTGGATAAGAAGTTTATAGCGCTCAATTCAGAGATCATGTACCCTTCAGAAATTGCTCAGGAAAATGAGCTTAGAAATGCGAAAATCAAGGTATTGCTGGATAGGCTGAAGAGGCTTAAATAATACTAAAGAAAATGGAAAAGATTAAGCTATATAATGGTAAAATAATTACTCCCCATCGCATAATTAACGGGGGGTGTATCATTATTGAAGGAGGAAAGATTCTTGACGTAAGCACCTCAGATATTCATGTAGAAGGGGCATTAGAAATAAATGCAAGGGGTAATTATATTGCACCTGGATTTATTGATTTACACGTTCATGGTGGTGGTGGTCACGATTTTATGGACAATGAGCTGGATGGCTTTCTGGCAATTGCAGAATTACACGCTAAACATGGTACAACAGCACTCATGCCTACAACATTAAGTAGTGAGCATCAGGATTTGCTTGATACTTTAAGCGTTTATGAAACTGCCGATGTCAGAAATGTTAAAGGCGCACAGTTTATAGGGATACATATTGAAGGACCATATTTCTCTATGGAGCAAAGAGGGGCACAAGATCCAAGATATATCAGGGCGCCGGATCCGGCAGAATATCAGGAGATTATTGCGGGTTCTAAGGCTATTAAACGCTGGAGTGCAGCACCTGAGCTTAAGGGAGCCTTAGAATTTGCTCAATACCTGACTGAAAAAGGTATTTTGCCATCCATTGCACATACCAATGCGATATACGAAGAGGTATTGCCGGCATTTGAAAAAGGTTTTACTCATGCTACACATTTTTACTCGTGTATGTCGGGTGTTTCGAGGCGAAATGCATACCGTTATGCGGGAGTGATAGAAAGTGCCTATCTGCTTGATGCAATGACTGTAGAAATCATTGCTGATGGCATTCACCTTCCTCCGCCGTTACTTAAGCTTGTCCTCAAAATTAAAGGGGCAGACCGAACTGCACTGGTTACTGATGCAATGCGCGCCGCAGGTATGCCGCCAGGGCCAAGTATTCTTGGTAGTCGACGTGATGGCCTGGAAGTTATTGTTGAAGATAACGTGGCTAAATTGAAAGACAGAACTGCCTTTGCGGGTAGTGTTGCTACGATGGATAAGCTGGTTAGAAATATGGTGGAAATGGCTGATGCTACCCTGGAAGATGCCGTTAAAATGGCTTCTCTTAGTCCGGCAAATATAATCGGCATAGGAGATCGAAAAGGATCATTGGTGGCAGGTAAGGACGCTGATATTGTCATCTTCGATGATCATGTAAACATTATGCAAACCATAGTGTCTGGGAAAAGTATATATGTAAAATCAATTTAATTAATATCTGGTGGTGAAAAAAAAAGAGTTAAGCATGCCTGAGGTTTGGGTTTACAAGTCAAGAAAATTAATGGGAGCTGCGGCAGCGAGCCGGCTCGCCATCGAGATTAATGCTGTTTTGAAAAATAAAGATTCCGTTAATATCGTATTTGCAGCAGCTCCTTCACAAAATGAATTTTTGAGCGCGCTTTTTTACGAGGACATTAAATGGGAGCACGTAAATGCTTTTCATATGGATGAGTATATCAATTTGGATGAAAATGCTACCCAAAGATTTGGGAATTTTTTAAAAGAGCGCATATTTGATAAGTTCAATTTTAAGTCTGTGAACTACTTGAATGGAAATGTTGATGACGTTCAATCAGAATGTATACGTTATTCGAGGTTACTTGAAAATCATCCGATTGATATCGTTTGTATGGGGATAGGTGAAAATGGGCATCTTGCTTTTAATGATCCGCCCGTTGCCAATTTTAGTGATCCTGAAATCGTAAAGGTGGTTACATTAGATTTGCCCTGCAGGCAGCAGCAGGTTAATGATGGTTGTTTTGCTAGTCTAGACGATGTACCTACTCAGGCGCTAACATTAACAATCCCCGTTCTAATGAGTGCAAAGATTATCAATTGTGTGGTACCCGGACAGGCAAAAGCACAGGCTGTGTTAAATACACTAACCAAGCCCATATGTAGCGATTTTCCGTCAACTGTATTACGAAAACATAACGGGGCAGTACTTTTCCTGGATACCGATAGCAGCAAATACATTCAGTCTTCTAAGAACTAATCTCAAGCCTGTATCCTTTGGCGCGAACAACAACAATTTTGATATTCGGATCAATTTCCAATTTTTTTCTGAGTTTTGATATGAACATATCCAGACTGCGACCTACAATAACACCCTCATCCTCCCATATCTCTTTTTGCAGTCGACTTCGCTCTATAATCTCGTTAGGAGACGAGGCGAAAATGCGCAGTACACGGGTTTCCGTTCCGGTCAGGTCTGTTGTCTCTCCATTTGTCATGAGCTTACGATTCTTCACGTCGAACAACACTGAGCCCAAAGTGAACATATCAGCATGCCCACTGTTAGGTAAGGCCTTCCGCGGCTTAACAGATCTCAAAAAGAAAAACCCAACAACTGCTAAAAATGACAGACCTCCCAAAAAATATTCATTCTTTGCTACACTTATGCCCGTCGGTTTAAATTTGATGTTGATCATGTAACATGCTCTAGGCTGTTTTCTTCCTAAGCATGCTACAATATCATCTTTCTTATTTTTGGATATTGCGTATCCATAGGCTACACTGGCATTGAGACAGTTCATTACGTTTACAACATAATCACGTGCCAGCTGATCTTTGCCCAACAAGCGCTGAGTAGTATTCACCAGAGAGTCCGGTTGAAAAGTAAGCTCATTCTCAAACCTGATCTGGTATTCATTTTCTGCGATCTTTTTTACCGGAAGCACTCTTGATGTACTGTCGCCCGACTGTAAGAGTATCTCATGTCCAAGCCTCCGTAGCAAAACTTCTCTCCTGGCGATATCAAAATCGTCACCATCCTTCCTACTGAAAGCCACGCAGATTACAGAAATAAACAAGAGTAGTAACAACCCGAACAGGTACTTGCGTTTCCCGGACAGGAGATTTCGGTTAACATGCATAATGTCAAGATTTTATTTACAAAGTTTACATTTTTATTTGCAATCTAAGCTCTTCAGGCTGAAATATGTCAAAGTAATTTCGCTTAATCAATTAGAAATGATATGAAAAATAAAAGAAACGTTTTGTACAGCACGGTTATCATGCCGTCACCGAAAATCGAGTATCAGGCCTTAGGTGGCCTTTGGTCCAGGTAGTGTTACACATAATATAGTCACCTTTTGCTACACGCTGAGACCGAAATTGTTCGAACCTTGTTCGACCAGAGCCGAATATGTAGGGGACTAGAGTAGTGCCAGATCTTAACGATCTGCACCTCCCAAAAAGAAGGCAAAAAAATTGAACGTTTGAGCTTAAATTTTATTAACGCTTTGCAGTTTCTGTAACTTCTTAAAAGCCTCTTTTGCTCTTCTTATTAACTCACATTCATTAAAATTAATTAAATTAACATTAACAAAATCATCAGGATCATACAAGTAAGCCAGTGAGTAATATCTGATGTCGAGATAGAGGGTATCTAAAACCTTTCCTATTCTCTCGTCAAACTTTCCCAACTGCCCATACTCATCCTGAGATTTGATTTCAAGAAACAATTGTTCGAACTCGGCAATTTCAATTTTTCCGGAATTTAACATCGAGAACAGATGCAAATACTTCTGCAAGTGTATTTTGTCTAATAACTTTATTTCATTTATCATAAAATATGTACTAGTCATCTACGTCTTTTATGATCATGCGGTTTTCATTGCTTCTTTTTTCCATTGTTATGATATAATCTGGAAATTCCATATTCAGGTTTTGCTGCATAATGGAATGATAAGTATGAATATATCCGGGATAAATTGGAACTCACTTACGCAAGTCAGACGGTGAAAGACCAATTGGAGAAAATATGGCAAAATGCTTTAGAAATACTTAACAACTGGGAGCTAAACCACCAGTCAGGCCGAGCAAAATGGAAGTTCATCAAAGCTACAGTAACCCATGATCCAGCTAACTTTGGAAAGGCCTATCTGGTGCAGCGTATTGATTTTGTGAAGTAGTCATCTTTGGTAAACACTTAATCGGAATATATATGCATAAAAAAGGCTGCTTAAAAGCAGCCCCTTTCAATCATCATCAGCCCTTTTCAATCACTAAGGGAATGCTGTTGTGATTATATTTTATCAGAACTATTCAGGGGTTCTGACTAAGATGAAATGTTATTGTACTATTTTACCGTCTTTGTCAATTTTCAAAGATGATGTTTCCTCACCTTTTTTAACATCGATTTGGTAAAAGCTTGATTTATCTGCATTTGTTACCAAAAATGCAGCTGTTGGAGTCCATTCTTTAACTGGATCTGTTTGCAAAGTTTTTTGCACTGGTTCTGGAAGATCTTTTAATTCTACCGGAGTTTTGGTTGTACTATCCTGATGAACACTAATCATCACTGGATTTTTGATTTCGCTTGCTTTTACTGAGGTTAATCCTGCTACAGCTAAAATTGCTGCTGATAAAATGATCTTTTTCATAATTACTATATTAAAGTTCAATTAAATATTCTTGTTATTT
>Ga0065704_10001010_pt1 | contig 11534 bp, 10 predicted proteins | sample SwiRhicommuniRL2_FD_59091 | JGI IMG/M metagenome (GOLD analysis project Ga0065704, IMG submission 59091) | Switchgrass rhizosphere bacterial communities from Rose Lake, Michigan, USA - RL2 v2 (version 2) | ecosystem: Host-associated > Plants > Roots > Rhizosphere > Soil | place: East Lansing, MI | reverse complement strand
GTCAGACCGTTATCGCAGAATTTCCCTGTGTTGGCGAGTGTGACTAGAATGGAAAGGTCTCTTTTTCCCGAGGACGACCATCGTACGAACCGTCGTTCGCAATAAGTTGATGTCAACAGCTGACTCCGAGCAGCAGATTGCCTAGAATGAGGGTAAATTGTTGCAAGGAATTTAGTCGTTGCTCGTCTTCCCACACGTTTCTCATTCATTGTCTGGGGATTCTACGATGAAATTATTCTCTTTGTTCGCTGCTGCCGCGTTTTTGATCCTGCCGGTTGCCAATGTTCTTCATGCTCAGGAAAAGCCGATGACTGACCCTAACCTCAAGCTTGCGACGTTCGGTAGTGGATGTTTCTGGTGTACCGAAGCAGTGTTCCAGAATCTGAAAGGGGTCAAGAAAGTTGTCTCAGGGTATTCTGGTGGTAATCCCAGTATGATTACTTATAAGGAAGTCTGCACCGGGCTGACCGGGCATGCCGAAGTGATTCAGATTACTTACGACCCCAAAGAAATCAGCTTCGAAGAGTTGCTCGAAGTTTTCTGGAAGACGCATGATCCCACGACCCTCAACGCACAAGGGCCAGATCACGGCACCCAGTATCGCTCTGTGGTTTTCTACCACGACGAAGAGCAGGGCAAGATTGCGACCGAATACAAAAAACAATTGAACGACGACAAGGCCTTCCGACGTCCCGTCGTGACGGAAATCACTGCGTTTAAACAGTTCTTCCCGGCTGAGGCCTATCACCAGAATTATTTCAACGACAACCCGGAGCAGGGTTACTGCCGGGCGGTGATCGCGCCGAAAATTCAAAAGTTCAAAAAGCAGTTCGCTGAGAAGCTGGAGAAGTAAGCGTTCGGAACTGACATACCAGACAGACTGCAAACAGATGCGGGTTTCCCTCTTGTTTGCAGTCTTATTTTTTCAGAAAAGAACCTATGCTCGGTTCTCGTGTCATTCGGACACCAATGACTCTCCCCGCGACTTCACACGCCTAAATTGCCTTCCATGACGACTCTGCAAGCTTCCATTCCATCGTCAGAAACCTCGGCACGTCCGCGTCTGGGATTGTTGCCGATGTTTTTCATTGTCTTCATCAGTATGCAGTCGATTGCAGTCACGCTGCCGGCCTTACCGATTGAACTCAATCAGGTCCTCGGATTCAGCGACTGGGTGGTCGGGATCACGATGGGGATTCAGGCGCTTGTGACGGTTGCACTCAGGCACCGCGCCGGGTCTTATTGCGATACACGGGGCTCAAAAGAAGCTGTCTGTCTGGGGCTTTGGATTTCTGTCGTCTCATCTCTCGTTTATCTCCTGGCGGCTGCTCCCATGTGGACCCGCGAGGTGATGCTGGCTTGGATTATTCTCAGTCGCGTTCTGCTGGGTGTTGGGGAGGCTCTCTTTATTACAGGCGTAATGAGTTGGGGCATCAGCCGACTTGGTGTCCGCAAGACTGGTAAAGTGATGACCTGGCAGGGGATCGCGCTGTATTCGTCGATGGGACTGGGCGCATCCCTGGGGTTGTTCCTTCAGAAGCAATATGGATTTGTGAGCGTGGCGATTGTCTCTTTGGTTGCCCCCTTGATCGCGCTGGCGATTGCGACTTCCACTCAACGGGTTGCTGCTCTGGGTGGGCATCGGGCGTCGTTTCTGGAAGTCATCAATTTAATCTGGAAACCGGGCATGGTTCTGACGCTTGCGTCGGTACCCTTTGCGACGATGAGTGCATTCCTGTCGTTGTACTACGAGAACCGCGGCTGGACCGGAGATACGGTCACGTTGACAGCAGGCCCTGCGATGGCAGGGTTCGGAACGGGGTATGTTCTGGTTCGACTCCTCTTTGCTCACTGGCCGGACAAATTCGGCGGTGTCGCGGTTGCCGTCGGATCATTAGCGATCGAGGCTGTCGGGCAGGTCATGCTATGGTGGAGCCCGAACCCGCTTGTGGCGTTCATTGGTGCAACGTTGACCGGAATCGGCTTCTCCCTGATCTTCCCTTCCATGGGGGTCGAAGCAACACGACGTATCCGAAGCGAACAGCGCGGTCAGGCCGTCGGGAATTTCATCGCGTTCTTCGACATCTCGCTGGGGGTGACTGCTCCCACGGTCGGAATCGCAATTTCGTACCTGGGATATGGTGCCTGCTTTTCGCTTGGCAGCTTCGCGGTGATTCTGGCGTTGGCTCTCGTGCCGACAATCACAGCGACGAAGGTTGTTGAGGCATGAGTCAGCCCTTTGGGATCAAAAATCCCAGGTGGTGTGCCGCATGGATCCACTGCAGCTGCTTCCAGTTTTCCAATTCGATATCGCAAAGGATGTAGGGTGGCAATGGCCCTGGGAACGCGTCTGCTTCCCGAACCAAATTGAGATAGCGATCAATCAGTTCGGGCTGCTCGTCAACGACTTTGGTATCTGGCAACAGGAATTTCGCTGTCATCCCGCCGGCTTTCATGCCGCGGTTCTTAAGAGCCGATCGGGTCAATGGCTCGCCGAAGAGCTTCCGGAGGATCCACGGCATGCGTTTGCCCTTGGGACGCAGTCCGGCTTCGGTGGTTTTGCCGAGGTGATCGCAGATTTGGGAGAGATTCCACTTGCCGAGGCGGTCATAGCCTGAGGCTTTCAAACGCTCGACTTCTGCGATGACGTCGGAGCCATTTCTGAAATCCAACTTCCGTCGGGATACCGCGGCTGGCATGTGTTGTCTCCTTAGAGAATTCGCTCAATGTTGAAGGAATGTCTTCAATTGGCTGACATGCGTCGGTGTCAGCGGGACGTATTGGGTGATGTCAGGATGAACCGGAAAGAGAGTTTCGGTGAGTCGAGATTGAAGTTCAGCGAGCCCTGTTCCGGCCTTCGCGGAAACTCTCACATCGATCGGTAACTGCAGCTCTCTGGTTGAGTTCATGTCGTCGATTTTGTTCAGGACGATGATTGACTGGGGATAATGAGTTTTGATTTCACTGGACGTTTCCCAATCGGGATTGGTGGCGTCGATCACGATCAGGATGGCGTCCGCCTGCGTGAGACGTTGACGCGTTCGCGAGACCCCTTCTGCTTCAATTTCATCGTCCGCGACTCGAATGCCTGCGGTATCTGATAACTCGATCGGATAGCCATTCATCGACACCGTGGAGGTGACAATATCGCGAGTCGTTCCAGCCTGCTCGTGAACAACAGCACGTTCGAAGCCGAGCAGGGCATTGATCAGGCTCGATTTCCCGACATTGGGAGGACCTGCAAGGACAACCCGCTGAGGGCGAAGTCTTCGTTGGCCATAGTCGAACCAGTTCAGTGATTTCTCGACGAGGGCTTGGGCATCGTCATGATGACCGTTTGCTAACGTCTTTTTGACGGTTGTTTCAATCTGCGCCTGGTTGTCTCGCTGCTGCAGGACGAAGATCGCCTGCGGCTCTGTTGAGACGGCTGCCAGAAGTTGCTCCCAGCTTGGGCCTGCTTCCTGATTAGTGGCGTACACATCCCAGCCGGACGTTTGCGAAACTCCGTGCGTTTTCAAATCGTCGATAATGCGTTTTTGTGGAGCGGGGCCGCCGTGGCAGTGGAATTCGAAATGATCTTCATCGACTCGGCAGAGGACAATGTCTTCCTGTCCCCACCGACCGTAAATGATGCGACCGACTTCCAACGTGAGCAGATTCACCTTTGTGCGCGACCGGAAATGTTCGGTGTCGACCAGTAGCGACATCGGCGCACAGACTCGCAGCGTCGCGACACCGCCGGTGCCGGGAGGCGTGAGGACTGAGATTGTCGCGAGAGTCGTCATGATGATTGGCCGGAGGTCACTGTTTCGTACAGCGCAACTAAACCGCGAAGCCCCAAGTGAGGAATGACCTGCGTCTGGGAAGGCAGGTGAGGTTCCAGCAATGGCGAAGCCCCACCGGTGACATAAACCTCTACTTCGCCTGGGCACGTTGCAGACATGGATGTCAGTAGCTGATTGACTGCTCCGACGTGTCCCCAGTACAGCCCGCTGCAGACGGCGTCGTGTGTATTCTTGCCGACCGCGTCTGGAATACGATCAAACAAATCATGGACATTCAGCAGAGGCAATGTCGTCGTGTATCGATGGAGGGCTCGTGCACACAATTCAAACCCGGGAAGAATCGCGCCGCCGAGGAATGCTCCATCCGTACAGACGAGATCAACTGTCGTCGCAGTTCCGGTATCGATGACCAAGGCTGTCGAGTTCTTTGATTTCAAACGGTTCACAGCAGTCGCATTGAGAAGCCGGTCAGTTCCGACTTTGTCTGGAAAATCGACTTTGATCTCGAACGGGAAATCGGCTCGACTCTGCAACTGCCAGGGAACCTGTCCCAGGCTGGCTGGCCAGGACTCGACGATCCCCTGCATCGCAACCGGATTGGAGCCAGCCATGACGGCTCGCAGATCCTGGCGAGTCTCCAATTTCAGTTCTGAAATGACAGACGACCAGTTGATCGGATTTGCAGACGACTGGGCGGTGGTCAGGCCAAAATTAGGCAGTTTTTTACTGTCCGAGCGGTCTTGGATCTCGAACAGTCCGAATTTGGCACGGATATTTCCAACATCGATGGCAAGGACGGTATGACTCATTGCCTCATACTAGCATGCGTCCCCAGTTGTCGTTACGCTGTGACACAGATTTTGACAGTCGTGAGAAAAACTGTCGCGCTAAAAACTTCCGCGACACTTTCCTTCTGGAAGACCTGAGATGACGACCCCTTCCCAAACGCCGCTTGTCGGCATCATTATGGGCAGTAAATCGGACTGGCCGACGATGCAGCAGGCCGCCAAATTGCTCGACGAATTCGGCGTGGCTTACGAGGCCAAAGTCGTCTCTGCACACCGCACGCCGGACTTGATGTTTGAATATGCCAAGTCCGCTGCTGAACGCGGGTTGAAAGTCATTATCGCAGGTGCAGGCGGAGCGGCTCACCTGCCGGGGATGGTCGCCTCTCAGACGATCCTGCCAGTTCTTGGCGTCCCGGTGCAAAGCAAGGCCCTTTCCGGTCTCGACTCGCTGCTCTCGATTGTCCAGATGCCGGGCGGAATTCCGGTCGGGACGCTTGCGATTGGAGAAGCTGGAGCGAAAAATGCAGCCTTGCTGGCGTGTCGGATCTTAGCAACCGGCTGTCAGGAACTGACTGCGAAGTTGACCGAATTCAACCAGAAACAAACCCAGTCCGTACTCGACGATCATCAACTGTAATTGCTCACATATCGCCCATGACCAAATCGCCCATGTTGCAGCCAGGTTCGACGATAGGAATGCTCGGCAGCGGCCAGCTTGGCCGGATGTTTGCCCTTGCCGCAAGACGCCTGGGGTATCGCGTCAACGTCTACTCACCTGACAACGACTCGCCACTTGGGCAGATGGCGGATGTCGAAATGGTCGCGAACTATGATGATCTTGATCAGATTCGTGAGTTCGCGAAAACGGTTGATGTCATCACGTACGAATTCGAAAACGTTCCCGCTGCGACTGCGCAGGCCGCTGAAGCGATCGTGCCTGTTCGTCCGGGACAAGCGATTCTCGAAGTGGCTCAGCATCGCGTACGAGAGAAGTCATCACTCAGAGATCTCGGGCTGCCGGTTCCGAAGTTCGAGGTGATCAAAAGTGTTGAGGATCTGACGAAAGCCGTTGGCGTTATTGGAACACCCTGTGTAATCAAGTCGGCGACGACTGGCTACGATGGCAAGGGGCAAGCGGTCGTGAAGGCAGGCAGTGACCTCGCTGCTGTCTGGAATAGCCTGGGAACGAAGGAAGCCATCCTCGAGCAATTCATCGAATTTGAAACGGAGTTCTCGATGATCGGGGTCCGTGGACTTGATGGCAGTTTTACCTCGTACGGTCCCATCGAGAACCGACATCACAATCATATTCTCGACGTCTCGCTGATGCCCATTGCCTACCCTGAGTCGGCTCGTCAAACAGCAGAAGATGCTTTGCGAACAGTCATGGCGAAGTATGACGTTGTCGGTGTGCTCTGCATCGAGTTCTTCCTGACGAAAACGGGCAACGTGATCGTCAATGAGATCGCGCCGCGCCCTCACAATTCCGGGCATTTGACAATCGAAGCTTGCGAATGTTCCCAGTTCGAGCAGCAGCTGCGAGCTGTCTGTGGATTGCCTTTGGGGAGTTCTCGGCAGCATTCACCAGCTGCGATGGCGAATCTGCTGGGGGATGTCTGGGAACAGGGTGAGCCAGACTGGAGTAAATCGCTGGTGAATCCGTCGTCGTTCCTGCATCTGTATGGAAAGACGAACCCGCGCGTTGGTCGCAAGATGGGGCATCTGACGTACCTCGATAAGAGCAGCGAACAGGCGGCTACTGAAGTTGCCAGACTTCGAGCGCAGATTGCACGACGGTAATTTCAAACAGGCCTGTCAGGCTTTTGCAACCTGTGGTTTTGCGGTGGTCAGCAGCTTTTCGATTTGATCGAGCGTACGCATCAACTCCGAGACTCGCTCTTCAGGGATTTGCTGATGACCGAAACGCCAGGCATAGTAGGCGTCGGTCAATTCATCGATGCCTTCGATTCGCGTCTGAGATGGGATCATTGGCTCAAGAGTTTCATGGCATACGTCCGCGAATTCCCGGTGTGTCTGGGATGACTCACGCTGAAGCTGGTAAGCTCGCATCAGTTTCTGGAAACGCTCGTAGAACTCGATGATCGCGCGTTGACGAGCTGCGCCACGTGTCTTGAGCAGTCCACGTCCCCTCAAGAATCGGAAGAAGCGGGATGTAAACCAGACAAAGCCAATCACGACGGCAAAGAAGCTTCCGACAATCAGTCCCCCCTGCCAGCTGAAGAGTCGCTCAGGGTGTCGGATAAACTCCATGACGACTTGCTTTGCGATTTCGAAAAACTGGCCTTTGTTGAACACCGAGTCATACAGCGATTTCATGTTGTCGAGAAAGGGCTGGTAAAGCAGTTCTTTCTGGCGCGCAAACGACATTCCGATGACATAGTTTTTCCAGAAGTCATCGCTGAATCCGAAGGCGCGTTTGGTTTCGTCTCCGCTATTGGCGCCGAGTTCCTGGTTACGAATCGCAGGGGTGGGATCGAGCGTAATCCATTCATAACGATTCTTGGCCTTATTCTCGTCCAGAGCCTCGACCCAGGTGTGCGCGAATCGTTGAAGGACCGTCAGTTCCTTGCGGGTATCGTTCCACTGTCCCCCTTTGAATCCCCCGGCCATGCGAGCCGGGACATCGACGGCTCGCAGCATCAGAACCATCGCGGAGGCGAAATACTCGCAGTGCCCTTTGCGACGGTTGAAGAGGAAATCAAGGATGGGATCAATATTGGGATTGGCGACTTCCTGATTCAGCGTGTACGAGAATTCCGGGGAATGCAGGAATCTCTGTTCGAAAGCTTCCATGACTTCGCGATTTGTCAGGTTTCTCTTTTTGTTTTTCTGGGCGTCTGCTTTCCACTGCTTGGCCAGATCGACCAACTCGCTCATACCGGGATCTTCTGGAAGTTGCAGAGTTGCTTTGATGTATTTTGTGTTGACGAGATCGTCGTACTTTTCCATTGAAACGGGAGTAATGTCATGTCGAGGCTGGAATCCATCGCTGGACGCGGGAGTGTAGAGGGCGTACTCCAGGGAATCGACTCCACCGCGTCGGCGCATGATGACCGTGTCGTTGAGATAGTTAATGAAGATCGTGGGGGCACGAGTCTGATCCGTCGCGACAATCGGCTGCATGGCAAAAATGCGAGGCGACTGGACGGTTTCGAGGATGAATTTTTGACGGACATACCGTCCCGATGTTGGGACTTCCGGCGCCGGATAGGTCTGGCGTTGATTGACGACAGTCTCCCAGCGTCCACTGCTATAGTGCTCCAGTGCGGATGCTCGAAATAACGGAAGGTCATACCCCCAGCGGACAGACATGTCGGGGATGTGCAGTCTCGGGCGATTTTCCTCCGGCATGTTGATCGCTGCGTCATAGTCCTGAAACTGCACGTACATTGCAGTCTGATTGTTTTCGCGGATGTTTCCTGTCTGGCCAAGTTGAACGGATTCGGTAAAGCCCGTCATGGACGAGATGAGTGGCGAACCGGGCATCTCCCCGGAATAGGCCATCCGGTTCAGCCAGACTCGCGGGGTGCCAGCAAAGAACAGGCCGCCGATAGCAATCGATATCAGGCTGATCATGCAGACGCCCGCGACCAATCCCGAAGTAATCCACTGACGCCCCGAATCCAGGTGAATGCTACCACGCGACGAACTGTGGCCAGGATTCAGGTAGGCCATCGGATCGCGTTTGATGCCAAATACGGATGTCGGAACCACCGAGTCCTTCTCAGGTTCTTTTGCCTTGCGTTCCTGGTTTTCAGAAACCATTCTGACGCGAAGGCCAGCACGGTAGACCGAAAAAACAACCAGCGTCCAGGTTGAGATCATGACATAAAGGATTGTCAGGAACCCATAGAAAACGTGGTTGGTGAGCACCGCTGCAATCGCCATCTGAAGCAACGACAGGGCTGCCAATGTCCAATAATTCTGAAGACGTTTTTCCTGAAGCAGGACAATCCAGATGAAATAACTGACAAGGTGAGCCGAAGAAAGAATCCGCTGTTCGGTTCCGCTGAAAAACTCGAACCCGGTTGCCATGATGGCGAGGATCCCGAAGACCGCAGCAATCGTTGCATCAATGACGACGGACTTTCGCAGGTCGGTGTAGAAGTACGTAAAGACCGCGATCGGAATGGTCAGAACCGTCGGGAATAAAGATCCTTCTGCAATTGTCAGCGTCAGTGTCGACAGGCAGATCATCGCCAGGACACTCAAGCGGAAAACTGACATCGGGTGGTTCATGGTCAGACCTCAGATCGCCAGTCAGATTCAGGGGGAAGGCAGTTTCAAGGGAATACAGATTCAGCGGAAGACAGTTAGTGCAATTGAAAAAATGGAGCCGTCTTTTCGGGTGAAGTTTCAATAAAATGAAACCCATCGAGCACCTGCCAGGATTTCTGCAAATACTGTTGAAACTTGACAGACGTCTGTTGCTCAGCCGGACGAGTCGTCAGCATGACAAAACGGCAATTTGCAGGAGGATGGTCGAGAGTATCTCTCCAATAGTCCCAGAATTCCTGAGCATCGCCGGGCTCGACGAGCGCCATGATGTTGAGGAAAGATGCCATCGAGTTGAAGTTGTCCTGATTCGACCAACTGGCAAGAGTTCGACCAGCAATGATGACATTCATGGAGGTCTCTCCCGACCCCTGCAGTTGATCGACGCCAATGGTCGCGATGAGACTAACCGCGTTTTCGACAACGATCGATTCTTGAGCAGATGGCTTTGCAGGAGTCCAAAGATCGAGGAACAGAATCAGATCCCGATCGCGACTTTCTCGAAACTCGCGGACCATCAGCTCGTTGCGACGGGCCGTCGTTTTCCAGTGAATCGTGCGGGGATCATCACCCGAGCGGTATTCACGGATATGGTGAAACTCGTCATCCATGTTTCCGCTGCGGAATCGGGTTTGCTGAGTCAGGTGAGTCGACGATCGCAGAATACGCTTCCAGCCACTTTGCAAAGTCCCCAGGCGCGGATAGACAACCATTTCCTGTGGCGAATCAACCAGCAGGCCACGTTCCACGAATCCGAGCGGAAAGCGAGTGAAAATCTGAGCGGGTCCGAAGAGATATTTGCCACGTCGCATCGGGCAGAGCTGGTACTGAGTTGTTCGCTCATCATTTTGTGGGACGTGCAAAAACAGGACGTTGCCGTTGATCAACTCGGTGCGGTTGCGGATCGTGTCTTTGATTCCCATCAGGAAGGAGGGGAACAGGCGCTTATTATTGCGAAGAGTAATCGCGATCGAAACGGGGCATCCCACCATGACATGATTAGGGATCTTGCGCGTGATCTGGATCTTCCGCAGCATGTTGTAGCCAACGGATCCATTGACGACAAAGGCCCCTGCCATCATCGAGAAGATAAGCAGCAGCAGATTCGATTGGCCCATCATTGCCCCAATGAAGAAGGCGAACATCATCACGAGGAAGATGATGCCTTCTTTGGGTAATGAGAACGTATCCTTGGAACTCGGTTTGCCGATCTTGAAGTTCTTCAAGCTGAACATGAAGGGCTCATTTCCAATCGAATTCTGTAGTTACGTTACTCGTTCAAGGATTATGCATGGCTGTGTGCATCACTGGGATACGCGTGGCTACGCACTTCCTCGATATAACTCTGGACGGCAGTCGTTGTCTTGCTCTTCAGATCTTCGAATCGCTTCACGAACTTCGGATGGAAGTCTTGAACGATCCCCAGCATATCGTGCATGACGAGAACCTGACCATCACAGTGAGGACCTGCTCCGATGCCGATGGTCGGGATCGACAGTTGAGAGCTGATCTCGCGCGCCAGATCTTTCGGGATCAGTTCAAGAACGATCGCGAAGGCACCTGCCTCTTCGACGGCTTTGGCTTCTGCGATAATTTTATCCGCGTCACGCTGAATTTTCGACATGCTTCCGAAAAGGTGGACCGACTGAGGGGTCATCCCGATGTGTCCCATGACGGGAATATCGGCGCGGACAATCCTTGAAATCGTCTCTGCCTGATCGACGCCGCCTTCGAGTTTCACAGCGGCGGCTTCCGTTTCTTTCATAATGCGACCAGCGCTCTCAACGGCTTGCTGAGGACTGACTTGATAACTCATGAACGGCATATCGACGATCACCAAAGCCCTCTTGGCAGCGCGGGCGACCATTTCGCCGTGGTAGATCATGTGATCGAGCGTGACCGGGAGCGTTGTATTGCGGCCCTGGACCACCATCCCCAGAGAATCACCTACAAGAAGCGTATCAACACCAGCTTCATCGAAGATGCGGGCAAACGGGTAATCGTAAGCTGTCAGCATCGTGATCGGGGTTCCCTGCTGCTTCATCTCACGCAGCATGGGGACGGTGACTCGTTTTATCCGGGCAGGTTTATCGGTACTCATGGATGTCGATCGTTTCCTCATCTCGAAATCAGCCGACCCGATGTCTGCCGATGATCAATAATATCCGTTCGGCAGGCGAAAGTCTTGCCTGTCTGTTGATTCACACGACGAATTCATAGTTGCACGGGTTCGTGGTTTTGCTGCGCGGACTGGGTAACGTAAGCCGATGTGTTCCCTTGCGCGATGATTTTCGTTCTAATAGCTGTTCGCGCAATAAAGTCGAGGAATTGTCAGGAAATGCAGTCTCGACCGACATACCAGTTCACAGGAAATAGGATTTCACACGAAAGTGACGTCATGGCAGAGAAGCTCATCATCATTGGTTCAGGTCCATCAGGTTGGACAGCCGCAATTTACGCCGCTCGCGCTGACCTCAACCCGCTGGTTTTCGAAGGCGCGATCACCGAAGAAAACCGTCAAAACGGCACCCTGCCCCTCGGTCAGCTGGCGTTAACGACCGAAGTCGAAAACTTCCCCGGATTCCCTGCTGGCGACCTGGAGAGCTATCTCGATCACTCCATCGCCAAAGAGCGACGCCAATACATGGGACCACACACCAAACAC
>Ga0065704_10071357_pt1 | contig 11539 bp, 15 predicted proteins | sample SwiRhicommuniRL2_FD_59091 | JGI IMG/M metagenome (GOLD analysis project Ga0065704, IMG submission 59091) | Switchgrass rhizosphere bacterial communities from Rose Lake, Michigan, USA - RL2 v2 (version 2) | ecosystem: Host-associated > Plants > Roots > Rhizosphere > Soil | place: East Lansing, MI | reverse complement strand
GCGGCGCTGAAGTTTGGAAGTCCCCCCCGATGGAGCCAATCTGGACGGCACCATCCCCCACACGTTTCATGACTTGCCCGCTAGAGACAGTAGCGCCGAGCAGTGCCCCCAGGGCGGCACGCTTTACCGCCGCCGGAGCTGCTCTGAAATATTCCAGCATCGTGGACTCTTCTGCGCTCAAAGAGACTGTTGCTTCACCGGCCCTCTTGCCGGTGACCACATAGGCCACATCAGCCCCTATGGATGCGACGTTTCCCAAGTACACGGCATCCGGCGCTCTGTCTCCGGACTCGTAGTTGATTTGGGCGCGCTTCTGCACGCCGCCAATGGCCGCGAAGCGTTCTTGAGACAGCCCTAGGCGCTCCCTCTCTTCCCGCAGGCGTTCGCCAGTGTTCATTCGTGCACCAAAAATATCTTGCAATGGTGCTCAAACGTGCACCATAATCCGTATCAACCAGTTTCCACCAACCCAAACAAGCGCCAACTTGTTTAAACAAAACGGGACGCACTCATGCCAACCAAAACCCGGTCCGCCGTCCGTGCAGAGTTCACCAGCCGTGGCTGGTCGATCTCTGCCTGGGCCAAGCAGCGCGGCTACTCACCGCAGCTGGTGCACAGCATCTTGCACGACGACGACAAGAAACCCACACGCAAATGCCTGCGCGGTGAATCCCACAACATCGCTGTCGAGCTGAAGCTCAAGCAGGGTGAGGTGTCCCGTTTGCCTTCTGCTCCCATGGCATTGAGCCATTTTGCGGGGGCTTGAGCATGCGTTCCGGCATCGATCTTATCGAAGCTACACGGGTACTTGGCAGTCCCGAGCGTTGTGCACAGGCATTTCGCAAGCCCAGCATCAGTTGCAAACCCGCATTGCCAGGGGGATTGCGCATCCCTGACAGCTCGCTGAAGTCTGTATCCATGGCCATAGCCACTGCTTTGGCAGTGATGCCGTCCAACGAGTGGGCCAGCGCTAAGGCAAAGCTGTTGAGCGCCAGCAAGTTGTCGAACACCGCATCCATGTTGCGGTCGATTTCTGTAGCCATGAAGCCCTCCGTGGTGGTTGTGCCGCCACTGTATGCAGCGGGTCATGCATCCCCAATACCCAGCCCGGATTTTTGTTTGGAAGCCCGAGCTGTCCATACATCGGAGGTCTTCCAATGACCCGCCGCAACTGGAAAACCTTGCAACCCACCAGCCTGCGCCACGCGTTAGAGCTGTGCAAAGACCACGCTCGTGAGCGCTTGAACAAGAGCGTGGACAACATAGCCGAAGACATGGGCTTGGCTGACAAATGGGCGCTCTACAAGTGGATTCAGAACGGCAGCATGCCTGCCAAGTTGATTCGCCCCTACCAGCTTGTATGCGGCATTGCGCTTGTCAGTCGCTGGCTGGCCGCTAGCGAAGGCAAGTTGCTGCTGGTCATTCCCACAGGCCGGGCAGTGAAGACCGAGGACCTGACGCAGACGCACGCTGGGTTTGCGACAGCCATGTCGCTGATTACCGAGTTCTATGCAGGCAAGGCTACCCAAGCGCAGACCATGGAAGCCATTGCCCAGCACCTGCAGCAGATGGCCTGGCACCACGGCAATGTGCAGCAGCACGCCACGCCGGAGCTGGATTTTGATGGAGCTGGCGAATGAGCGAAGACACCAAGACCAGCGCCAACGTCCAGCGCGTGCTGGATGTGCTGGAAGCCCTGACCGGCTACGCCCACACCGGCGCCACCAACAAAGACCTGGCGGATGCCGTGCGCACCACAGCACCCAACATCACACGCGCAATGGCCTCTTTACTGGCCAAGGGCTGGGCCCGTAAGAGCGAAGAAAACGGCCGCTTTTACCCCACAGCGCAGTTCACCCGCCTGTCCTTTCGCGTAATGGCTGACTTCGATCGGGCCCAAGACCGCCTGAACGACAGCCGCAACGCCATGACTGGCAATTAAGTACCTGAAAACCCGAAGGAGAACGACACATGGGACGACCCGCAACCAAAACCACAGAACCCGCCAATATGCCCGCGCTGCTGCCACAGGCTGAGCAGGCAGTGGTGCAGATGCAAGATGGACTAGCACAGCAAAGCGCCCAGGCCGTGGCCCTGGCCCAGGAGCTAGGCTATCAAGGACCGCTGACGCAAGGGGCACTCGAAGATGAAATCCGTTTCTACCAGCGACGTACTGTGGAAGCCATCTTGGAAACAGGTAAGCGCCTGCTGATTCTGAAAGAAGTAACTCCCCATGGTGAGTTCACTCAGCGGGTGGAAATGCTGGGCTTCAGTGGGCCAACTGCACGCCGCTTTATGCAAGCGGCCAGCAAAACTGCCAAATCGCTCAATTTGAGCGTTTTGAGCACCCAGGTCAAAAGCGCTAGCGCATTTCTGGAGCTGGTCACACACGACGACGACGTGCTGGAGAACCTGCAAGAGCTGGACAACATCGACCGCATGAGCGCCAGCGAGCTGCGCGCCGCACTTCGCCAGTCCGAACAGGATGTGAAGTTCGCCAATGAAAAGCGCAGCAATGCTGAAGAACGTGCCGACAAGGCCGAGAAGAAGCTGGCCGGAAATCGCCCAGTTGTCGTCCCACTGGATCAGCGCATCACCGATTTCAAGGCGGAGATTGGAGAGCGCCAAAACTTGATCGAAAAAGCAGTGGCTGCTCACATGGAGGCGTCGGCGGCACTGGATGCCTGGTGGACCAGCGAAGTAACCAATGCCCCGGATTACGACCCCTCACGCCCCGTGGCCATGCCCCGTCCGGTGGCGCTGGTTGCACTGCAACTGGAAGACGACAGCAACCGCCTGGCACGCCTAGTGGGGGCTCTGCAGCACGATTTGCAGAACCGCTTTGGTGCCGACTTGGCCGAGGCACGCCAGTACCTGATGCAAGAGCCCGAGAGCGCAGATGCGTGAGGCGGACGCTGACATGGCAGCACTTTCCCCCGAAACCTGCGACTACCTGCGCGAGCTGGCCCGCAAGCTGGATGCCGCCCCGCATGGCGGTGGCACAGCCCTGGTCAGCGATGCGGCCGAGTTCCTGGGCATGAGCACGCAGACTGTCTACCGCCATCTGAAGACGGTGGCTGGCCGCAACTCCGGCCGCAAGGCCCGCTGCGACAAGGGCAGCACCAGCGTGAGCACGGATGCCTTGGTGGCCCTGGGTGCTGTGCAGCGCGAGGCAGTGCGTGAGAACGGCAAACAGACGCTGTTCACCACCACGGCCCGCGCCATGCTGGAGCAAAACGGCTATGCGTTCGGCGGCCTGAGCAATGCACGCCTGAACAAGCTGATGGCCGACCGCAAGCTGGATGTGGGCGCCCAGCGCGTGGCTGCGCCAGTGCAATCGCTGCGCGCACCTTACCCCAACCACACCCACCAGGTGGACCCTTCGCTGTGCCTGGTGTACTACCTGAAGGGACGCCAGTACATCATCCGCGACGACGAGTTCTACAAGAACAAGCTGGACAAGATCGCCCAGGTCAAGTTCAAGGTGTACCGCTACGTCTGCTACGACCGCGCCTCGGCCAGCATCATTCCCTGGTACTGCGAGGCAGCTGGTGAAGACCAGCACAACCTGTTCCGTTTCCTGATGTTTGCCTGGGGCCAGCATGAAGGCCGACTGATGCACGGCGTGCCGAGCATCCTGCTGTGGGACAAGGGCAGCGCCAACCAGGCCAGTGCCATCCAGTCGCTGCTGGAGGCTCTGGGCGTGACGCACCTCACCCACGAAGCGGGCAATGCCCGCGCCAAAGGTGGGGTGGAAAACGCCAACAACCTGGTGGAGACGCAGTTTGAAAGCCGTTTGCGCTTTCAGCCGGTGGACGATGTGGACCAGCTTAATGCTGCTGCATTTGCTTGGGCCAACGCCTACAACGCCAACCTGATCCCTGGTCAGGACACGCGCCTGAAGCGCGCAGGCCTGGTCGCTCCCGTTTCCCGCTACGACCTGTGGCAGCTGATCACGGCCGAGCAACTGCGCGTGTTGCCCCCGGTTGAGGTGTGCCAGGCATTCATGCGCAGCAAAGAGGAAGAGCGCAAGGTGCGCCCGGATCAGTCGATCAGCTTCAGCCACCCAACAGTGGGCCGATCGCTTCCATACAGCCTCAAGGGCCTGGACGGGATCAGCGTGGGTGACATGGTGACCGTGCGGGCGCTGGTGTATGGCGACAACGCCATTCAGGTGCAGGTACCGCGCTATGACGGTGAGCCGCTGCTGTACCGCGTGGAGCCCGCAGTGAACTTTGACCGGTTTGGCCAGGATGCAGATGCAGCCGAGGTCGGTGCGGAATACAAGAGCACCACCGCCACCATGGCCGAGCGCGCAGCGCAGGACATGGATGCCGCTGCCTACCCGGGCATGAATGCGGCCGAAGTGAAAAAGGCGCGCAACAAGCGTGAGACACCTTTCGAGGGGAAGCTCAATTCCCACGGCTACCTGCAAGAGGTGGAAATGCCCACCTACCTGCAGCGTACGGGCAGCGATATCGAAACGCCAGCGCATGCAGGAACTGGAGGCCCCGAAATGTTGGACGCCGTGACCGCGATGCTGCGCATCGTGGCAGCCACGGGGCACAGCTTGGAGCCAGAGCAATACGAGTTCTTCATGCGCCGCTACGCGGGTGGTGTGCCGGAAGACCAGATTGACACGGTGATTGCGGAATTCCGCACACCAGCCCAACAACCCATGCGCGCCGCTGGCGGCCTGCGTGCTGTCTAAGGAGGCGCTGCCTGATGCTGAACCTTCGCATTGACCTCGTGGATGCTGGGTGCAACCACTCGGAGCTGGGCCGCAAGGCGTCCGTAAGCCCCGCAGTGATCTCTCAGCTCGTAAACCACGGCCAGTGGCCACGCACGACCGCTATGGCGGAGCGACTGCGCAACACCATTGAAACCTTATTGAGGGAGCGCGGTTTCTCGCAAGAGCGCATCGCTGTGACCTTTAACGAAGCACCCGCAGCAGGGCGCGCCAACGCCCTGCTGCAGATGTTTACCTCCGGACCCCAACCAGTTTCCACACAAGAAGAGGACCCCTTTATGTTACTGCGCCACCATTCCCTCTCGCAAAAAGCACGTGAGCACTTCCGCGTGCCCCGCGACCCGTTCATCAACGAGATGAACGAAGAAAAAGACGTGTTTGTCACCGATGACATCCGCTACGTGCGATCGGCCATGCGCCAGACGGCAAAGCACGGCGGCATGCTGGCCGTGGTGGCCGAGTCGGGCTGCGGCAAGAGCACGTTGCGCCAGGACTTGATCGACTGGATCAACCAGGGTGAGCCCATCACAGTGATTGAGCCGTATGTGATCGGCATGGAGGACAGCAACCGCAAAGGCCAAGCGCTGAAGGCTGCGGACATCACCGGAGCCGTAATCCGGGCCGTGGCGCCCGGCCAGCCGCTGCGCCAACAGCTGCAGGACCGTGCAGCCCAGATGCACCAGATCCTGAAGGACAGCGCGCAGGTGGGCCGCAAGCATGTGCTGATCATTGAGGAAGCACATGCCCTGGCTGTGCCGACCCTCAAGCACCTGAAGCGTTTCTACGAGCTGCAGGACGGCTTCAAGAAGCTGCTGGCCATCATTCTGATCGGCCAGACCGAGCTGGGCACCAAGCTGAGCGAGCACAACCCCGAAGTGCGCGAGGTCGTCCAGCGCTGCGAGATGGTGCGCCTGCACCCGCTGGACAACCATGTGGAAGGCTATCTGCGCCACAAGCTGGCGAGAGTGAGCATGGAGTATGAGGCGGTGTTTGGCGCCGATGTGCCCGATGCGATCCGTGCCGAGCTGCGCCGCACCGTGAACGAGGGCCAGCGCGGCCAGCGCGTGGCACGCGAGCAGTCACTGTGCTACCCGCTGGCGATCAACAACCTGGTCACTCGCGCCATGAACGAGGCAGTGAAGATCGGAGCCCCCAAGGTAAATGCAGCCCTGATCAAGGCCGCTGTGCGGGGAGAGTGAGATGCGACACATCGTTGTTTTGATCACCCTGGTGAACCGCAGCCGCGTCGTGATGAGCGGCTTGTTTCCAACGGAATGGGCGGCCATTGATATGGCACATGAGATTTATGAAGAAGAAGGTGTGCTGTCAGCAGTTCCCCGTGCACAGGAGGTGTGCTGATGGCCCGCAAACGCAAACACCCTCTGGTGCACCTGGTGGTGTGGCTAGGTATCTCCCTGGCCATGTCCATGCTGCTGCTGGTCATAGTCGCCGCCCGACTGCCCACCGCAGATGTACTGGATCGCACTTTTTTGGATGGTATGGCAGAGGGCAACGTGATGTGCCTGGACCTGGAGCGCCAATTCGATTCAGCGACCGAGCCTAAGCCGGCCGCACGAGTCCCCACGCCCACAGTGAAAGGAGGCCTGATTTGAGCCCCGCTGAGCAATTTGACGAGGAGCAGCTGCAACACATGACCCGCGAGCTGGCCACCTTTGTAGTGACGCAGTTCCGTCAGGCACACCCCGCCATGGTCATGGATGCACTGTTGAGTGCTTACCTCAATGTGGCCCACAGTTCTGGGCGACTGGGCGAGGTTCCTATCGGTGTCACCACCCTGGTCACCCATCCCGCAGTCCTGGCCGCCACGGGCCAGAAGCCTGACAACCACTCCGTCCACTGAGCCCCAAATGAATCAACAAAATTTTTCTGAATCTATTCCGGCAGGCTACTGGGAGAACGCCAAGGGCAACCTAGTGCCTGAGTCCAAGGTCAAGGCAATTGACAAGCTGCGTGATCAGCTGGTGAAAGACCTGTGCGCCCGTGCAGAGATCAAGAGCGCCGATATCGGTAAGTTCAAACTGGGAACGATGGCTGATGTCCACGCCTTCATTGACACCAGCGTGGAGCAGTACGGTGTCAAAGCCGGTGGCAAAAAGGGCAATGCCACGCTGATGTCTTTTGATGGCAAGAAGAAGGTGGTGCTGCAGATGCAAGATCGCATCACCTTTGGTGAGCAGTTGCAGGCCGCTAAGGCCCTGATCGACCAGTGCGTGACCCGCTGGGCGGCCAATGCCGACGACAACATCAAGGTGCTTATCACCGATGCCTTCCAGGTGGACAAAGAGGGTCTGATCAACACCGGCCGCGTGCTGGGCTTGCTGCGCCTTGAGATTGACGACCCGGACTGGAAGATGGCCATGAAGGCCATTGCCGACAGCCGCCAGGTAGCTGACACCAAGGCCTATATCCGCTTCTACCAACGCAGCGACACCAGCGGCGACTGGAAGCCCATCAGCTTGGATATGGCGGCAGTATGACCAGAGATGAAGCACTCAAGAAAATCAAGAAGTGCCTAGCCCTGGCACGTGGTGCCAGCGACCACGAAGCTGCAGCCGCTATGCGGCAGGCACAGAAGCTAATGCAGGAGTTCGGACTTTGTGAGCAGGATGTATCGCTGGCTGACGTCAGCGAGGTTCAGGCTCGGGCCAGTAGTTCAGCGGCCAACCTATGGGAGGTTCGCTTGGTCAAGCTGGTTGCATCAGCCTTTGGCTGCGAGATGTTCACTCAGTCAGAGGCCAAATTCGCCGGCGGTCGATGGGTGCATAAGCGCGTGTGGGTGTTTGTGGGCTTGGACGCGGCAGCCACGATCGCGGGCTACGCATGTGAAGTACTGGTGCGCCAGTGTGCCACCCAGCGCATGACCTACATAAGGCAGCAGCCGCGCAACTGCAAGCAGCGGACGAAGTCTCAGCGTGGCGATATGTTCGCCATGGGCTGGGTGATCGGTGTGGCAGACAAGGTGCCGGCGCCACCTGCAGAGCCAGATACAAAAGCACTGCTACGCACCTACATTCAGCAAAAGCATCCAGACATGACGCCCGGTGAAGTGCGCAACACGCTAGAGGGCGCTAAGCAAAGCCAGGCACACCTGGAGGCAGGCTACCAGGCGGGCCAATCGGCTCAACTACACCCAGGCGTTGGCGGCCAAAAGCCGATTGCAATGTTGACGGGATGATTCAAAAGCTGCCGAAAGGCAGCTTTCAGTGTTTTGTCTGGAACCTCCACTGGGGGTTCCAGTCAACACATTGTGAGCACAACTACCATGCCCTCAAAAACCGATCCGCGCCGCGCCACTTTGATCAAGCTGATCCACGTGGCCAGGCGTGATCTGGGCATGGACGAGCCGACCTACCGCACAGTGCTGCTGTCGGCTGGGAAGAGTGAATCGCTCTCCGGCATGAGCGTTTCCAATATGCAGGCCGTGTTGGAACGATTGAAGAAGGACGGCTTCAAGGTCCGCCCAAAAGCCAGCAGCCGTCCCCTGGCCACTGTTCCGGAAGCCAGCAAGGTACGCGCCTTGTGGTTGTTCCTGTACGAGCTGGGCGAAGTGCGCGACCCGTCCGAAAAGGCCCTGGCGGCCTACGTCAGCCGCATTGCCAAGGTGGACGACCTGCGCTGGAGCCGTGGGGCACGCTTGATCAACGCCGATTTCAAGGACCGATCAGAGCTGCTGATCGAAACCCTGAAAAAGTGGGCCATGCGCATCCTGCCCGGCAAGGTCATGGAGCTGCTGGCTCAGGCTAAGACCATTGCGCTAGCGCCCGCTGAAGTGGAGCAGATCAACGCCGACCTGGCCCGCGCATTTGGCACCAATACCTTTGACCCCATGCATGCGGCCTGGGAAACCCTCAACTCCACCATCAAGAAGGAGCGCTGAAGAATGTTCCATAAAACCGGCACCACGACCTCCAAGAGCAAAGGCCCCGAGTTGTTGGTGGACCTCGCAGACCAATGCGCCCGCGCCCTGGTCGACACCATGGGCATGGAAAAGGAAAAAGCCGACCAGGCTGGCCGTGAGATCGCCGAGCGCATGGCTGGACACTGGGGCGGCCAGAATATCTATTTCCCCATGGGCCTGACCATGCGCCTGTCTCAGCGTGACCAGGAAATTTACCAAGCCTACACAGGCGACAACCACAGCGACCTAGCGCGCAAGTTCGGCGTGTCCGTGCAGTGGGTGTATCGCATCCTCAAGATCAAGAAGGCTGAGGACATAGCGGCCAGGCAGCACAACCTGTTCTCCCAATAAAAAACGGGCCCATCGTGGCCCGTTCTGTTTTGCACATGCTGCAAAGCAATTTCAGGTAGCCCGTCCAAGTTCTTCCCAGACCTTCCCAGTTCATCCCAGTTATCTCAACCCTGGGTGTGTCTTTATCTCAACTCCCTTCACCCTTGGCCACGGTCGTCAGGTAGGCACGCGGCGTCTCGATCGCAGCCACCTCTCTGGCTCCCAGGATGCGCACAAAAGTGTCCTGGGTCAGATCCGCGGCATCGCAGGCGTTAGACAGCCTCCGGCGCAGCCAGGCCAGCAACCAGCTGTGGTGGTCCAGATACAGGGTGGCGATGTCCCGCGAAGAAGATGGGAGGCTGGAAGGCATATAGGAGCCGGTCGGTCCGCTGCAAATCAAACAAGAATGGTTCTTATTCATTCTATTGCAGTCACTGCCGACCATGGATGGTCTTCGCGTTCCCCGTTCTTTGTGGGGCAACCTGCCACGGCGTGCGGCACGGTGTGCGGTGCGGCTTCGGACACCGCGCATGGCGCTACTTTTTCCTGTATCGGCATGCCCTGGGCCAGCCGGCGGACAGCTCCTGCCCCGGCCCGCCACCTTCGCATCCTGCGCAGGCAACCCCTCGCAATGCGGCAAGGCGGCCACCACCATGCGTCACCAAGGTGTCAGAAAAATGCCGACAAGCCGTCATATTTCAGGGTTGACTCCCCGTAAGTGCCGCGCAAGTTATTGGGAGATGCCTTCAGCACGCATAGAATCAGCCGCAATTTGCGGCGCTGCAGCAGCGGCTTCAGGCCCTCCGGATTTTCACTATTTATAAGCGAGACACCCCGATGACAAACGAAGAAATCTTGGCCCAGTACGGACCACGCGAGGCCATGGAATACGACGTGGTAGTGGTCGGTGGCGGCCCTGCAGGCCTGTCGACCGCCATCCGCCTCAAGCAGCTGGCCGCCGAAAAAGGCCAGGACATTTCGGTCGTGGTGCTGGAAAAAGGCTCCGAACCCGGCGCGCACACGCTGTCCGGCGCCATCATGGATCCCAAGGCGCTGAACGAGCTGATCCCGGACTGGAAGGAAAAAGGCGCACCGCTGAACCAGCCCGTCACCACCGACGCCATGGTGTTCCTGAGTGAAAAGGGCTCGCTGCGCACCCCCAACTTCCTGCTGCCCCAGTGCTTCCACAACGAAGGCAACTACATCGTGCGCCTGGGCTTCTTCAGCAAGTGGCTGGCCGACCAGGCCGAGGCCCTGGGCGTGGAGATCTTCCCGGGCTTTGCAGCGGCCGAAGTGCTGTTCAACGAAGACGGCTCCATCAAGGGCGTGGCCACCGGCAACATGGGCGTGGGCAAGGATGGCGAGCCCACCGGCGAATTCCAGCTGGGCATGGAGCTGCACGGCAAGTACACCGTGTTCGCCGAAGGCGCACGCGGGCACCTGGGCAAGCAACTGATTGCCAAGTACCAGCTGGACGCCGACAAGGACCCGCAAACCTACGGTATCGGCATCAAGGAACTGTGGGAAATCGACCCTGCCCGCCACCAGGCCGGCATGGTGCTGCACACCGGCGGCTGGCCCATGGACAACAAGACCTATGGCGGCGGTTTCCTCTACCACCTGGAAGACAACCTGGTCACGCTGGGTTATGTGGTGGGTCTGGACTATGCCAACCCCTACCTGTCTCCCTTCGAGGAGATGCAGCGCTGGAAGACACACCCCAACATCCGCTACTACCTGGAAGGCGATGAGGCCAAGGGCATCAAGCCGGCCAAGCGCATTTCCTATGGCGCCCGCGCCATCACGGCCGGCGGCATTCTGAGCCTGCCCAAGTTCGTGTTCCCCGGTGGCGCGCTGGTGGGCTGCGACGCCGGCTTCCTGAACGTGTCCCGCATCAAGGGCAGCCACGCCGCGATCAAGACCGGCATGATGGCCGCCGACGCCATCTATGACGCCGTGACCGCCGGCCGCCAGGGCGATGTGCTGAGCGCCTACGAAACCGCCTTCGAAAACAGCTGGCTGTACGACGAGCTGTGGAAGGCCCGCAACTTCAAGACCTGGTTCAAGAAGGGCCTGTCCACTGCCACCATCATGAACGGCCTGGAGCAGTTCGTCCTGAAGGGCAACATCCCCTGGACGCTGCACCGCGACAAGCCCGACCACGTGTACCTGAAGCCCGCGGCCGAGTGCACCCCCATCGACTATCCCAAGCCCGATGGCAAGCTGACGTTTGACCGCCTGTCCAGCGTGTTCATCAGCAACACCAACCACAGCGAAGACCAGCCCGCCCACCTGACGCTCAAGGACGCTTCGGTGCCCGTCAACGTCAACCTGACCAAGTTTGCCGGCCCCGAGGCGCGCTACTGCCCGGCCGGCGTCTACGAATTCGTGGCCGACACCGACAAGGGCGGCGATGCCCAGCGCCTGCAGATCAACGCGCAGAACTGCGTGCACTGCAAGACCTGCGACATCAAGGACCCGACGCAGAACATCGTCTGGGTCACGCCCGAAGGCGGCGGCGGGCCGAACTACGCGGGCAT
>Ga0065704_10071355_pt1 | contig 11543 bp, 10 predicted proteins | sample SwiRhicommuniRL2_FD_59091 | JGI IMG/M metagenome (GOLD analysis project Ga0065704, IMG submission 59091) | Switchgrass rhizosphere bacterial communities from Rose Lake, Michigan, USA - RL2 v2 (version 2) | ecosystem: Host-associated > Plants > Roots > Rhizosphere > Soil | place: East Lansing, MI | reverse complement strand
GTGGCGGGGTGGCGCGCAGCCATATCGTCAGCTATGCCGAGAACGGTGCGCTGCTGACCGAACTGTTCACCCGCGATGGCAGCGGTACGTTGGTGGCCCAGGAGCAATTCGAGGTGGTACGCGAAGCGGCCATTGAGGATGTTGGCGGCCTGCTGGACCTGATCAGCCCGCTGGAAGAGCAGGGGATCCTGGTGCGTCGCTCCCGCGAAGTGCTGGAGCGCGAGATCGAGCAGTTCAGCGTGGTCGAGCGCGAAGGCATGATCATCGCCTGCGCGGCGTTGTACCAGATCGCCGATTCGGACGCCGGGGAGCTGGCCTGCCTGGCCGTGAACCCGGAATACCGCCACGGTGGCCGTGGCGATGAACTGCTGGAGCGGATCGAAACCCGGGCCCGCGCCCAGGGGCTCAAGACGCTGTTCGTGCTGACGACCCGGACTGCCCACTGGTTCCGTGAACGTGGCTTTGAACCCAGCAGTGTCGAGCGCCTGCCGGCGGCGCGGGCTTCGCTCTACAACTACCAGCGCAATTCGAAAATCTTCGAAAAATCCTTGTAGGCCGCCGTCGGAAAACTTGCTCTGCCGCGATCTTCTTGATTTCAGACAATGAGCAGCTAGTCTGGAACGCGTCAAGATCGCGGCATGCGCGAGCGGTCGTGAACAGGAATCGAAGGCGCAGGAGGCGCGCAAACACAGCTCGTCACCAAGAATTCGCGGGCCTCGTAAATCCCCGACGAATCATCGTTCAGTAATTTCCTGCGTCGCCGATAAGTCATGTCACGGCCTGATGGTGCTGTGATGGCACTCATATGTCGAAACGAGCTGAAAACTGTTGAAACAATTCTTTTTGGAATTATAAAGAATCCATTATCCTGCGGTCCGGTGTAGAGGGGTTAGACCATAGTCGTAGTCATAAATGGTTACGATTGACTTGTCAGTCACGGTCTGGCGCTAATCGCGCATCCGCGGGATCCGGGCGTTCGATCCGGAACCAAAGACACACAAGAATTAGAAAACGAGAGGAGCGAAGCATGAACAAGTCCACCTTGGCCCTGGCCGTGGCTGTTGGGGTTCTGGCGCAGCAGGCAGGCGCCGCTGGTTTTATCGAGGACAGCAAGGCGTCTGTCAGTTCTCGTACGTTGTATTTCAATAACGATAACCGTGAGACGGGCAAAGAGGACCTGCGCGAAACGGGTACCGGCCTCAAGTTCGACTACAAGTCCGGCTTCACGCAAGGTGTTGTTGGCTTCGGTATCGACGCTCAGGCGCTGGTGGGTATTCGTCTCGATGGGGGGGACGGGCGTAACAACGGTTCCTATATGCCAGCCGATACTGATGGTTCGGCGGTACATGATTGGAGCCGTTTGTCCGGCAACGTAAAGGCGCTGTTCTCCAAGACCGAGGCCCACCTGGGTGGCGCCCTGGCGCCTAACCTGCCGATCCTGGTTGCCAACGACAGCCGTCTGCTGCCACAGACCTTTGAAGGTGGCACCATCACCTCCAAGGAAATCGACAACGTCACTTTCAACGCTGGTCAGTTGGAACACGCAACAGGCCGTGCATCGAGCAACAGCACCGGCCTGGCAGTGGCGGGCGGTACCCAGGACAGCAACCAGTTCCGTTTTGGCGGTGCAGACTGGAAGGTCACCAAAGACCTGACCCTGCAGTACTACTACGCCAACCTGCAGGATTACTACAAGCAGCACTTCCTGGGCGCGGTACACGTTTTCCCGATCAGCGAAGGTCAATCCTTCAAGACCGACCTGCGCTACTTCGACAGCAGCTCGGACGGCCGTAACGGCGACGCGGGTTATCAGTTCAACAACAACGGCGGTTATGCCAAGCATGCGGGCGAGGTCGATAACAAGACCTGGAGCGCCATGTTCACTTACACCTTGGGCGGCAGCGCCTTCCTGCTGGGTCACCAGCAAGTCGGTGATGACGGTGGCTTCGTATACCTGAACCAGGGCAACGTGGTGAACGGCAACGGTCGTCCCGAAGGTGCCGGTGGTGCGAGTTTCTACCTGTTCACCGACAGCATGATCAACGGGTTTGTCCGTGCCGGTGAAAACACCACGTTCGGTCAATACTCCTACGACTTCGCTTCCCTGGGCGTTCCAGGCCTGAAAGCCTCGGTTGCCTACCTGCGTGGTGACGACGTCAAATCCGCCACTGCTGGTGGAAGCGATTACTCCGAGTGGGAACGCGACATGCGTGTGGATTACGTAATCCAGCAAGGTGCGTTGAAAGGCTTCGGCACTACCCTGCGTCAGGGTACTTACCGCAGCAGTGGTGCAGGCGACAGCCAGGATCAGACCCGCCTGATCTTCAACTACACTTACAACTTCATGTAAGACGTAGCGAAGTAAAAAAAGCCCCGCCCGGCAGCACGCCGGGCGGGGCTTTTACGTTTTGGGTCAGGTAGTGGGATCCGTCTTGTATTCCTCCCGTATCCGGGGGATGCAACGCTCAATACACGCCGCTTTATTGAATCAGTACATCATCGACCCTACACGATGCCTTTTTCGTGAATGTCCTTGAACAGGCCTGCCCGAGCTTCGTCGAGAGCGGTTTTTTCGCTGAGGATAAAACATTCGAACAACCCCGCCTGTACGTCTCTAGCCCAGAGCCTCCGACCACGGGTCAGGATCTGATACTGCATCACCGTCGTTGCCGCACGTAAATCAAGCAGATCCACTGGGCATCCGGCTATATCCGCCAAGTCCCCGGAAAGCTGCCATAACAACACGGGGTCGACCTGACCGGTCCAGAGCACAGCTATATCGACATCACTGCCAGGCCCGGCGGTTCCCTGTGCATGGCTACCAAACAGGTAAACCGCCAGCAGACCAGAGAGTTGGTTTTGCAGATGAGTCAACAAGGCTTGAGTGTTCATGTTGCCTATCGTAGCCGCTCGTCCTGAAATCGCGTCAATAATTCCGTAATGTGAACACAAAGCAAAAAAAGCCCCACCCGGCTACACGCCGGGTGGGGCTTTTGCGTTTTCGAGTCAGGCCCACCCCTGTAGCCCTCCTCGAAACTTCTCCTCTTTTCAGCAACTCGAGGCCTTCTCGAACCTCGCTGGCGATCTTGTGCCGGTATGCGGAATCGCGCCAGTGAACAGTTTTTTATATTCACTATCGATCTAGATAAATGGATATTTATTCTTTTTAAAGCAAACGAAACCGGTGCAAAGTTGGGCTCACAACAACCTCATCCAGGAGCCGCACCATGAGCCTCAGACTCGGCGACATCGCCCCCGACTTCGAACAGGATTCCAGCGCCGGCAAGATTCGCTTCCACGAATGGCTCGGCGACAGCTGGGGCGTGCTGTTTTCCCACCCGGCAGACTTCACCCCGGTGTGCACCACCGAGTTGGGCCTGACCGCCAAGCTCAAGGACGAGTTCGCAAAGCGCGGCGTCAAGGCCATTGCCCTCTCGGTCGACCCGGTGGACTCGCACCACAAGTGGATCGAGGACATCAACGAGACCCAGAACGCCGTGGTCAATTTTCCGATCCTGGCTGATGCCGATCGTAAGGTGTCGGATCTGTACGACCTGATCCATCCCAACGCCAGCGACACTTTGACTGTACGCTCCTTGTTCGTGATCGACCCGAACAAGAAGATCCGCCTGACCATCACCTACCCAGCCAGCACCGGGCGCAATTTCAATGAGATCCTGCGGGTGATCGACTCCCTCCAATTGACCGACAACTACAAAGTCGCCACCCCGGCCAACTGGCAGGACGGTGATGAAGTGGTGATCGTGCCGTCGCTCAAGGATGAAGAGGAACTCAAGCAGCGTTTTCCCAAGGGCTATCGCGCTGTGAAACCTTACCTGCGCCTGACCCCGCAGCCCAACCGCTGACGCACACCCGACCTGAACCTGTGGGAGCGAGCTTGCTCGCGATGGCGTCGGATCTGCCAACGTCGATGTCGACTGATACACCGCTATCGCGAGCAAGCTCGCTCCCACAGGGGATTTCTGTGCACCAAGGGTTTTGGCCGTTTCGACGGCCTTTTTTTATTGCTTAAAGAGAGTGAACTTCATATCTCTAAACTGCATAACCAAATGAATAAATATGATTTAAAGATATATTGATCCCCTGTTATGGTTTGACCCATACAGCGAGATCGCCCACCGCGAATCGCACGTGACAGTTAAGGAATAGCAGGCATGTTGGTCGTCTCACTCGGTGGCAGTCCCAGCCAACGCTCCCGCTCCGGGGTGCTGCTGGAGCGGTCGCAACGCTGGTTGCAGCAGCAAGGTGTGGAAGTGGTGAGCTATCAGGTGCGCGATTTTCCGGCCGAAGATCTGCTCCATGCCCGTTTCGACAGCCCGAAGGTGATCGACCTGCTCCAGCAGATCGAAAATGCCGACGGCCTGTTGATTGCCACGCCGGTGTACAAGGCGTCTTTTTCCGGTGCGCTGAAGACCGTGCTGGACCTGCTGCCTGAACGCGCCCTGGCTCATAAAGTGGTGTTGCCGATGGCAACCGGCGGCAGCATCGCCCACATGCTGGCGGTGGATTACGCCCTCAAGCCAGTGTTGTCGGCGCTCAAGGCCCAGGAAATGCTCCACGGGATCTTTGCCGAAGACAGCCAGATCGCTTATGGCGAAGGCAACGCCCAGGCGCAATTGGCACCGGCTCTGCAGCAGCGTCTGGACGAGGCGCTGGAACAGTTTCTCAGCGCCATGGCCCGTCGGCCCAGGCCGCTGGACCCCAGTGTATTGAACGAACGTTTGTTGAGTGCTCGCTGGAGCATTTGACCCCCGAACACCCTGATTCAACTCACCTTACTCAGCCGCCAACGGCCCAGCAGGTGCAGCCAAAACCCCACAGCAAAAAGGAGAGGCGCCATGCGCACTGTCATTTTGCGTCGCGGGCTGGTCGCTCTGTTTGCTGCGGCTGTGTCCCTCGGCGTCATTACTCAAGCTCAAGCCGAGACCTTGCGGATCGGTTATCAGAAATACGGCACCCTGGTGCTGCTCAAGGCCAAGGGAACATTGGAAAAACGCCTCGCGGCCCAAGGCGTGGACGTGCAATGGACCGAGTTCCCCGGCGGCCCGCAGCTGCTTGAAGGCTTGAACGTCGGCTCCATCGACTTTGGCGTGACCGGTGAAACCCCACCGGTGTTTGCCCAGGCTGCAGGCGCCGACCTGCTTTATGTCGCCTACGAACCGCCGGCGCCCACCAGCGAGGCGATCCTGGTGCCCAAAGGCTCGGCGATCCAGTCGGTGCAAGACCTCAAGGGCAAGAAAGTCGTGCTGAACAAAGGCTCCAATGTCCACTACCTGTTGGTACGGGCGCTGGAGGATGCTGGCCTGAAGTATTCCGATATCCAGACCGTTTTCCTGCCTCCGGCCGACGCCCGCGCCGCGTTCGAGCGGGGCAGCGTCGACGCCTGGGTGATCTGGGATCCGTACCAGGCTGCCGCCGAACAGCAGTTGCAGGCGCGCACCCTGCGTGACGGCAAAGGCATCGTCGACAACCACCAGTTCTACCTCGCCACCAAACCCTATGCGCAAAAAAATCCCCAGGTCATCGCGACGCTGGTGGAAGAAGTGCGCGCAGTGGGGGAGTGGTCCAAGGCCAATCCTGACGACGTGACCAAGCAAGTCTCGCCGCTGCTTGGCCTACCGGCGGACATCACCCTGACGGCGGTGAAGCGCCAAGGCTACGGGGCGTTGTTCCTCACGCCGGAGGTGGTGGCGGCGCAGCAGAAAATCGCCGACAGCTTCTATCAGCTCAAATTGATTCCCAAACCCTTGAGCATCAAGGACGTGATCTGGACGCCGCCGGCGGCCGTTGCGAACGCGCAGTAATTCGATCCCTTAGGAGACCACTCCATGAGCCTCAATATTTTCTGGTTCCTGCCTACCCACGGCGACGGCCATTACCTTGGCACTGCCGAAGGCGCCCGCGCCGTCGATCACGGTTACCTGCAACAAGTCGCCCAGGCGGCGGATCGACTGGGTTTCGGCGGTGTGCTTATCCCCACCGGGCGTTCCTGCGAAGACTCCTGGCTGGTGGCCGCTTCGTTGATTCCGGTGACCCAGCGCCTGAAATTCCTCGTTGCCCTGCGCCCCGGGATCATTTCTCCGACGGTGGCGGCGCGCCAGGCTGCGACCCTCGACCGGTTGTCCGGCGGACGTGCGTTGTTCAACCTGGTGACCGGTGGCGACCCGGATGAGTTGGCCGGCGATGGCCTGTTCCTCGACCACGAGCAACGCTACCAGGCGTCGGTGGAATTCACCCGCATCTGGCGCCGGGTGCTGGAAGGCGAAACCGTGGATTACGATGGTGAGCACATCAGTGTGAAGGGCGCCAAGCTGCTCTATCCACCGATCCAGCAACCGCGTCCGCCGCTGTATTTCGGTGGCTCGTCGGAAGCCGCCCAGGACTTGGCAGCCGAGCAGGTGGAAATGGTGCTGACCTGGGGCGAGCCGCCCGCAGCCGTGGCGGAAAAGATCGAACAAGTACGGGCCAAGGCTGCGAAATTGGGGCGCACGGTACGTTTCGGCATCCGCCTGCATGTGATCGTGCGGGAAACCAACGCCGAAGCCTGGCAAGCGGCCGACCGGCTGATTTCCCACCTGGACGACGACACCATTGCCCGTGCCCAGGCGTCCCTGGCGCGCTTTGACTCGGTGGGTCAGCAACGCATGGCCGCCCTGCACGGTGGCCGTCGCGACAAGCTGGAAGTCAGCCCCAACCTCTGGGCCGGCGTCGGCCTGGTTCGTGGCGGTGCCGGTACGGCGCTGGTGGGCGATGGCCCGACCGTGGCGGCGCGGGTCAAGGAATACGCCGATCTTGGCATCGACACCTTTATCTTCTCCGGTTATCCACACCTGGAAGAGTCCTACCGCGTGGCGGAACTGCTGTTCCCCCACCTGGACGTGGAGCGCCCGGAGTTGCCCAAGAGCCAGGGCTATGTGAGCCCGTTCGGTGAAATGGTCGCCAACGATATTCTTCCCAAAGCCGCGTCCCAGAGCTGAGGCGGCCATGAAGAAAATCATCCATACCCTCGCGCCCTGGGCGGTGCCGCTGCTGTTGCTGGCGGTATGGCAACTGTCGGTATCGGCCGGTTGGTTATCCACGCGGATCCTGCCGGCACCCGTGGCCGTGATCGAGGCCGGGGTCAATCTGGTGCGCAGCGGCGAGATCTGGACGCACCTGGCGATCAGCGGTTGGCGCGCAGCGGTGGGTTTTCTGATCGGCGGTGGCATCGGCCTGGCCCTGGGCTTCATCACCGGCTTGTCGAAATGGGGCGAACGCCTGTTGGACAGTTCCGTGCAAATGCTCCGGAACATCCCGCACCTGGCGCTGATTCCGTTGGTGATCCTGTGGTTTGGCATCGATGAGTCGGCGAAGATTTTCCTGGTGGCGCTGGGCACGTTGTTCCCGATCTACCTCAACACCTACCACGGCATTCGCAACGTCGACCCGGCGCTGGTGGAAATGTCCCGCAGCTACGGTTTGTCTGGCTTGCGCCTGTTTCGCCAGGTGATCCTGCCGGGCGCCTTGCCTTCGATCCTGGTGGGCGTGCGCTTTGCCCTGGGGTTCATGTGGCTGACGCTGATCGTGGCGGAAACCATCTCGGCCAGCGCCGGCATCGGTTATCTGGCAATGAATGCCCGGGAGTTCCTGCAGACCGATGTGGTGGTGCTGGCGATTCTCCTGTACGCCGTGCTGGGCAAATTGGCCGACCTTGCCGCCCGTGGGCTTGAGCGGGTCTGGCTGCGCTGGCACCCGGCCTACCAAGTGAACAAGGGAGGTGCCGCATGACCGCCCAACAACCTCCGCGCCTGCTGCGTGGCATCCCGCTGGCAGTGCGCAAGCTGCAAAAAACCTTCGGCACGCGCCAGGTGTTGCGCGACATCGACCTGCATATCCCGGCCGGGCAGTTCGTAGCCGTGGTCGGTCGCAGTGGCTGTGGCAAAAGTACCTTGCTGCGGTTGCTGGCCGGTCTCGATCAGCCTACCGATGGTCAACTGTTGGCGGGCTCGGCGCCGCTGAGTGCTGCGCAACAGGACACGCGTTTGATGTTTCAGGAAGCGCGTTTGCTGCCCTGGAAAAAAGTCATCGACAACGTCGGCCTTGGACTAAAGGGCAACTGGCGCCCGCAGGCGTTGCAGGCACTGGAAGCCGTCGGCTTGGCCGACCGTGCCCATGAGTGGCCGGCGGCGCTGTCCGGCGGGCAGAAACAACGAGTGGCCCTGGCCCGCGCGCTGATTCATCAGCCACGCCTGCTGCTGCTCGACGAACCCTTGGGGGCGCTGGACGCACTGACCCGCATCGAGATGCAGCAACTGATCGAAAACCTCTGGCAGCAGCACGGCTTCACGGTGTTGCTGGTGACCCACGACGTCAGCGAGGCGGTAGCGATTGCCGATCGGGTGATCCTGATCGAGGACGGCCAGATCGGTCTCGACCTGCCCATCGACCTGCCACGCCCACGGGTTCGCGGCTCTCATCGCCTGGCGAGCCTGGAAACCGAAGTCCTCAACCGTGTGCTGTCCTTGCCCGGCCAACCGCCGGAACCGGAACCCGTTTCACCCTTGCCCACGCAATTGCGTTGGGCGCAATAACCTCATCCAGACAGGAATCGACACCATGACTATCAAAGCCATCAACGTACGCAACCAGTTCAAAGGCACCATCAAGGAAATCGTCGAAGGCGACGTGTTGTCGGAAATCGACGTGCAGACCGCGTCGGGCATCGTCACTTCGGTCATCACCACCCGCTCGGTCAAGGAGCTGGAACTGGCGATCGGCAGCGAAGTGATCGCCTTCGTCAAATCCACCGAGGTGTCTATCGCCAAGTTGTGAGCGATGCTTGACCCACAGCCCCGGACGGCGTGAGCCCTTCGGGGCTTATCGTTCCCACGCTCTGCGTGGGAATGCCTCTACGGACGCACCGCGTTCGGCTCTTGGGGACGCGGAGCGTCCCTGGCTGCATGCCCACGCAGAGCGTGGGAACGATCAACACTAGGCGTGGGAACGATCAAGCGGAGCGCTTGGGCAGATACGGTGGCAGATACAGCCCCAGGTACGCATCGAACACCCGCATGCCTTCCTCGGCCATGCGCGGGGTGATCTGGCCGTGTTGTTGTACCGAGCGGGCGTAGACGCGGTCGCCCAGTTCCATGGCCAGGGCGAACACGTCGACGTCGCTGGGCAAGGTCGGCAGTTCGAAATGGTGGTTGAACACCTTATGCATCAGGTCGCCCAGCTCGAGGTCGTGCTGGCGGTCGGCCTGGGTGACTTCGGTCAGGCCGTGCTGGGCCAGGATCAGTTGGCGGGCGGCGGCGTCCTGGCTATAGATGGTGAGCATGCGCTGCTCCACCAGCCGTGACAGGTCGTGCCAGTGGTTCAGCGCCGCATGATCGATCGGTGCTTGCAGGCAGGCGCGAAAGGCGGCGTGGACGTCGGCGGTCAGGGCTTCGAGCAGGGCCGGGACACTGGCGAAGAAGTGGTACACGGAAGAAGGTGGGATCCCGGCACGTTCGGCGACGCTGTAGATCGACAGGCTGGCCACGCCTTCGGCGGCAAGCAGCGTACGGGCGGCATCAAGAATGGTGTCGATCCGGGCCTGACTGCGTGCGCGGGGTTTGCGGGGGGTGGCGATGCGCGTCATGGACGTCTCCTGCGGGGCTGCCGGGCATTGTACGAGTCGGGTCCTGTGTTGTCTGCCAGGTCGTCATCGCGGGCAAGCCTTGCTCCCACAGGGAACTGTGATAAATCTGGCTCAGGTGGTTCACCAAAACTCCCACAGGGAACTGTGATAAGTCTGGCTCAGGTGGTTCACCAAAACTCTCACAGGAACTGTGATGAACCTGGCTCAGGTGGTTCACCAAAACTCCCACAGGAACTGTGGTGAACCTGGCTCAGGTGGTTCACCAAAACTCTCACAGGAACTGTGATGAACCTGGCTCAGGTGGTTCACCAAAACTCCCACAGGAACTGTGATGAACCTGGCTCAGGTGATTCACCAAAACTCCCATAGGAACTGTGATGAACCTGGCTCAGGTGGTTACCACAGATCCAATGTGGGAGCTGAGCTTGCTCGCGATCCGCCGAAGGCGGCCATCCAACCAGCATCCATAAAAAACGCCGCACCCCTTTAAGGGCCGCGGCGTTATTTTTTACTGCAACCCGCTTACACGGTATGCAGGTACCAGTTGTACTCGAGGTCGGAGATGGAGTGTTCGAACTCCTCCAGCTCGCTCTCCTTGCAGGCTACGAAGATATCGATGTATTTCGGGTCGATGTACTTGGCCATGACTTCGCTGTCGTCCAGCTCGCGCAGGGCATCGCGCAAGTTGTTCGGCAGGCTTTGCTCGTTCTGCTCGTAGCTGTTGCCTTCCACCGGCGCACCGGGCTCGATCTTGTTGGTCAGGCCATGGTGTACGCCCGCCAGCACGGCGGCCATCAGCAGATAGGGGTTGGCATCGGCGCCGGCGACGCGGTGTTCCAGGCGCACGGCATCGGCCGAACCGGTAGGGACGCGCAAGGCCACGGTGCGGTTGTCCAGGCCCCAGGTCGGCGAGTTCGGCACGTAGAACTGTGCGCCGAAACGACGGTAGGAGTTGACGTTCGGGCAGAGGAAAGCCATCTGCGCGGGCAGGGTCTCGAGCACACCGCCGATCGCGTGACGCAGTGCGGCGTTCTGCTCGGGATCCTCGCTGGCAAAAATATTCTTGCCATCTTTATCAAGAATCGAGATGTGGACGTGCAGACCATTACCCGCCTGGCCCGGATAAGGCTTGGCCATGAAGGTGGTGTCCATTTCATGGTCGTAGGCGATGTTCTTGATCAGACGCTTGAGCAGGACCGCATAGTCGCAGGCCTTGATCGGGTCGGCCACGTGGTGCAGGTTCACTTCGAACTGCGCCGGGGCACTTTCCTTGACGATGGCGTCGGCGGGAATGCCTTGCTCCTTGGCCCCTTCCAGAATGTCCTGGAGGCAATCGACGTATTCGTCGAGGTCATCGATCAGGTAGACCTGGGTCGAGTGCGGGCGTTTGCCGGAGATCGGCGAGCGGGGCGGTTGTGGGCGTCCATTCACGTTCTCCTGGTCGATCAGGTAGAACTCCAGCTCGAATGCGGCGCAGATGGTCAGGCCCAGTTCATCGAACTTGGTCACGACTTGGCGCAGGACTTCACGCGGGTCGGCGAAGAAAGGCTCGCCTTCGAGTTCGTGCATGGTCATCAACAGTTGCGCAGTGGGGCGCTTCTGCCAAGGCTCGTTGCACAGGGTGTCAGGGATTGGATAGCAGATCCGGTCGGCATCGCCGATGTCCAGACCCAGGCCGGTGCTTTCCACCGTAGAGCCATTGATATCCAGGGCAAATAAAGAGGCCGGCAGGTTGATGCCTTTCTCGTAAACCTTGTGGAGGCTGGTGCGTTCTATGCGCTTGCCGCGCACCACACCATTCATATCCGCAATCAGAAGGTCAACGTACAGAACCTCAGGATGTTCCTTAAGGAACGCGTTCGCTTCGTTAAGCTGAACGGCACGCGGGGGTACCGACATGATG
>Ga0065704_10001501_pt1 | contig 11554 bp, 10 predicted proteins | sample SwiRhicommuniRL2_FD_59091 | JGI IMG/M metagenome (GOLD analysis project Ga0065704, IMG submission 59091) | Switchgrass rhizosphere bacterial communities from Rose Lake, Michigan, USA - RL2 v2 (version 2) | ecosystem: Host-associated > Plants > Roots > Rhizosphere > Soil | place: East Lansing, MI | reverse complement strand
TAATGACAAAATTTTTTCCATCCTGAATGTAATCCAGCTTGGAGAGATGCCCATCGATCCAGGCTTCAAAAGTACGATTTGCTTCATTATGAGTTACTTCCAATTGATTCAGATCTACATCCATTCAATCATCCTCTCCACTACTTTTGTTTTTCCCGGGCAAATACTGCAATATATTCCATGATAATTTTCAACGCCGCAAAGATTGTTGCCTCTGAGGGGTCAATCGACGGCGCGACTTCAACCACATCCAAACCAACCAGCGGCAGTCCTTGCACGGACTTGATCAATGTGATCACTTCCCGGGATGTCAAGCCACCTGAGTCAGGGATGCCTGTCCCTGGCGCAAACGCGGGATCAAGACAATCAATGTCTAGCGAAATATGGACAGCGTCGCAGCCACTTAACTTACTATACACGCTGGTTGCCACACTTTTCATGCCGCGTTCTGCTACCAGCGCGGCGGTATAAACGTTGAGTCCACTATTTTCGATGAGGTCAATTTCCTGATCTTCCCAGGAGCGCAAGCCCACCATGCAAACATCCTGTGGATCAATCCCAAACTCAAGCGCACGGCGCAGGACACAGGCATGCGACAGCTTTGAACCCGTAAACACATCACACAAATCCGGATGCGCGTCCACCCACAGGATACCGAGGCGCTGCTCCTTGTAACGTTCGCGTTGCGCCTGAAAAATAGGAATACTGATCGAGTGGTCGCCACCGAGGACGATGGGCACGTTGGGCAGAGCCGCTACTTTTTCGCGGACCAGCTCAAAATCCCGCGCTTGATCGCGAATTGGAATATCTTCCAGATCACAAATGCGTAACTCTCCAAGCCTGGTGCGGTCTTCACTAAACGGAGTCAGATGCGTGGACCAGAATCGAATCCGTTCAGGACCGAGCGCCGCGCCCTTACGCGCACAGGCGGCACCATCATATGGAACTCCGATTACAGTAAAATCAGAATCAGCGGGTGTGAAATTTCCCCGATGCAAATCAGCCCAAAGTCCATGAGTGGAGGCAGGATCCATACACTCTCCTTTTTGCAATATTGTATCCCATCCATTTATTAAACAAAAAACGAACAGTGAGGCTTCTCACTGTTCGTTTGCTCACGGCAAGGTGTTTATTTTGAGTTGATAAAAGCAATCAATGCTTCAATCTCGTAATCAGCTAAACCCAGAGTAGGCATTTGCGTATCAGACTTCACCGAGGAAGGATTTTTCAATCTCAGACGCAGTGCCTCCGGGCTGGCAGAAAATGTCGAGAGGTTGGGCGCGCCGGCTTCAATGGTCGAATATTCAGATGCGTGTGTTACCCTGGCATTCTGATGACAGGTGAGGCAGCCTTTCGCAATGAACAACTGCTGTCCCAATTCAACCTGTGAAATGGAAGGATCATCAAATGACGACTTGTTCTGCGCTTCAACGCTCAGCGTCGAGCCTGCTCCCGGCATAAAAGAAGCAGTTCCAACCAGCAGACAGAGCATTGTCAAAGCCACAGAAAGGCGATTCCTGCGACGATAAGCCATCACCAGACCGAACAGTCCAATCCCTACTGCCAATGTGCGGACAATCCAGAGTGGCGAAAGGATTACACTTGCCGGTTCAGTTTTCACGAAAGACTGGTTTGCATGTGCAGGACCTGCCGCAGCTACACTCAATATGGGCATTGGCTGATGCATTGTAAATGCTTGAATGGACCACTCCCAATTTCCCTCTTTTGGGAACGTAAGGGTCGCCACATAATGACCGGTCTTGCCCTCCGGCTCTGCAGAAATGGACATTGTTTCTGCAGAAGATAATTGTGTAGTAATGGTCGGATAGAGACCAGCCATGGGCGTTCTCCCATGCTGTAACACCATGAACCCAATTGTCACTGGCTCGCTACCACCTTGGATGGCAACTCATCCAAAGTGATGACCGCCCATCCCCCGGCGAAAGCAGGAACTGTAAACATAAGCACTAAAAGCAGGGCCAATCCAATTGAAATATGAGATCGAGCAAACATTGGTATCTCCTTTGGCACGCGTGAAACTACTTTTCATACACCCATTGGAAAGGTTTGGTTCCTGTTAGATTAGCGGGAAGTGGCTAAAAGAATGGGCTTAAGCTGTACTAGGCACAACTGTCCTGGCGTACGGCGCCAGGGAGTGTGTGGCGAGCCCACCAAATTAACCACTCCGGATTAACGAGCTAATTCAAGCGATTCTGCAATTTTTACTGCCTCTTCCAAAGGAAGGTCCGTTTCGAGGCGATAGGTAAGGTTGCCTTCCTTCCAGATCAATACGTGGCCATCAATCAGTCGCGTATACTCAAAATCGTCGTTGCGAAGCCGCAATGGGTAGGGACCAACTGCCCATATAGCTCTTTGACCATTAACGCGGGTCTCCTGAACCAATGCCGGATCGAATTTATCGATTGCCCAGCTTCCGGGCGGGATAAGATGCAGACTCATCAACACCTGGGTGGGCTGTTGAGGATCTATCCACACCAGAATCGTCATTTTCCCCTCGGCATCCTGGACGAAGACGCGATCAGGTTTACCAAGGTCAGGAGGATAGGATGGCAGAAGGATTGGATAATCAAGAGCTTTCTGCGCCTCTTCCAGGGTCATTTCGCCTGCTAATTTTTCAAGAAGTGGGATCAATGGCCGTGAGGTTGGTACAGGCGTAACCGTCATCGGAACGGTTGTCGCGGGGATTTCCTGATCAGGCGGAGGCAATGGAGTCGGTTCGGCCCGGAAGATACGCACAACACCAATTTGAATAAATTCGAGAATTGCGGCGCGCGCAGGGGGAATGAGCATCAGGCTCGCAAATAGAATCAAAATGATCGTCAGTGACCAAACTAAACGTCGGGAAATAAAACGAGGAGGTGTTGCGCCGTGCAGACGAGTCATCACTGATCCGGCAATCTCTGGCGTACGCGGATAATCCAATCCCTTTGAGAGGGAAAGCAGTTGTTTTTCAAAGAGTTCCTGTTGTAACTCGTTCATGCATTGTTTCCTTCCTGCCCATCGCGCGGTTCGACGAGCACAGGAAAATCTTGTTGAATAATTCCACGAAGTCGATCCAGTGCCCGACTCAGCCGTGATTTCACCGTACCCTCCGCGATCTTGAGAACCTCCGCTGTTTCCGCAACGGAAAGGTCGAGGAAATAACGTAAATACACGATTTGTTGATCGGGCACGCTCAATGTTTGAACGGCCTTCCAAAGTTGACTGGCTTCCAAATGGCGTGTGCTTTTTTCTTCAATGCTGGTGGAAGAGACGGGCTCATTGCGAAAGGCGCGCGTCAAGGCTGATAAATATCTTCCCGCTGAACGCCGGCGATTACTTGCCAGATTCGAGGCAATGCTCAGCAGCCAGGGACGGAGCGGGCGCGTTGTATCAAAACGCTTGAGATGATTCCAGGCGCGTAAAAAGGTTTCCTGGGCAATATCTTCCGCATCGTCAGGGTCGCCGAGGAGCAGGTAAGACAGCCGGAAAACCGCCTCCTGATGCGCAAGCACCAACGGTTCCCAGGCCATCGCGTCGCCATTTGCGGCGTGATGGATTAGAGTCGCTTCATCCAATCAAGCCTCTCCGGAGAGGTCTTTCATTCTTATGGAAATACACCCATCGATGGCAGTTGGTTCCGTACTTAACGAGGTGTCTGGCTAAAATCTTAAATTTCTACCGCATAGTAACATAAGGCTGTCTTTAAGTTGTGTTTGTTTTCACAAAATATCTAATGGTTATCCCTATTAAAGAAGTCATTGACCTCCCTTTTGTTTGCTCTTACAATACTAATATGATACTTATGTTCACTGGCTTCTTTCGGCCAGATCATGATCCTCCGCAAAATGGTTTTCTTCGTTTGCAGTTTTAGAGTTACTTAATTTCCAATCATATTCGGAGGAAAATCTAAAATGCCTACCCCGTTTGTTTCAAAACGTGCCCCCATTTATGGGGATGTTCCAGACGAAAAATGGAACGATTGGCGCTGGCAGTTAAGCCATCGCCTAAATACAGTTGAAGAGATCGAAAAAGTATTGCCGTTGAATGAGTCTGAACGCAAGGCCCTTCAGACGAGCGGTCTGTTCCGCGTGGATATCACTCCTTACTTCATCTCATTGATCGACCCGAACGATCCCGACGACCCCATCCGTAAGCAGGTGATTCCTCTTTCAGAGGAGATGCAATCTTTCACCGCCATGATGGAAGATTCACTCGCAGAAGACCGCCACTCCCCCGTGCCGGGACTAGTTCATCGTTATCCTGACAGAGTCCTTATGCTGGTAACGACTCAATGCGCGTCGTATTGCAGGTATTGCACACGCTCGCGCATCGTTGGCGATCCCGGGCAAACCTTCTCGCGCCAGGAATTCGAATTACAGATCGAGTACCTCAAACGCACCCCGCAAGTGCGAGATGTGCTGCTTTCCGGTGGCGATCCACTGGTGCTGGCGCCCAAGATTCTCGAAGAAATCCTCAGACGCCTGCGAGAGATTCCGCATATTGAAATTGTCCGGATTGGCTCGCGGGTGCCTGTGTTTATGCCTATGCGTATCACCCAGGAATTATGTGATATGCTGGCAAAATATCATCCGCTCTGGCTAAATATCCATGTCAATCACTCCAGCGAAATTTCCTTGGAACTCGAACAAGCTTGTGACCGTCTTACAAGAGTAGGGATTCCGCTTGGAAACCAGTCTGTGCTTCTGGCAGGCGTGAACGATAATGTCCACATCCAGCGCAAACTGGTTCAGGATCTTGTCCGTATCCGCGTCCGCCCATACTATCTTTATCAATGTGACCTGGTGGAAGGCGCGGGTCATTTCCGTACCCCCGTTGCAAAAGGCATCGAGATCATGGAAGGCTTGCGTGGCCACACGTCCGGTTACGCCGTCCCACAATATATTGTGGATGCCCCCGGCGGCGGCGGAAAAATTCCTGTGATGCCAAACTATTTATTGAGCATGTCAGATCACAAAATTATTTTGCGCAACTTCGAAGGTTATGTGGCCACCTATGAGGAACCAACCGATTACCTTCCAAGCGATGCCGCAAAATTCAGAGGCGAAAAACGACCCGAACCAGGCCAGGAAGGCATTTCTGGTTTGCTGGATGGTGAGCAGATGTTTATCAAGCCGGAAGGCTTTGACGAAATTCATGATCGTCACGGAATTCAACACCGCCTGAAGGATGAGAAGAAATGGCAGCCGCTCGGAATTGGCCCTGGTGCCCCTCATGAGGAAACTCGAAGCGTGAGTGAAACAGCCCCGGACGGTCAAGCTTCAGAGTTGTTCAACGCGAAAGAATAAGACTGAATCAAAGGAGAAATGTATGAGTCTATCGACGAAAAAAATCCTGTTCTCTACAATGGCATTGATTTTCCTGCTCTCTGCCTGTCAGCCTGCTGTACCTACACAGAATCCCAATGAGGTTGCAAATCAGGTCGCGACTTCCGTCGCACTGACAGTTGCTGCGCAGAATGCCCTGACTCAAGCTGCGCCATCTCCTGTCCCTGCGGCAACGAATACCATGCTCCCAACTCAGACTGAAGTTGGTGCTCTTCCTTCCCCAACACCCGTTCTCCCGACAGCAACTGCGGTTGTGATTGTGCCACCTACATCTGTTTCCGGTGGAAGTGGTGGTGGTGGAACGACGACAAAGCCTCAGTATGCCTGCAACCCATTTCCCCGCCTACCGCGCGATAATACAATCTTCCGCCCCAATGATAGCTTTGATATTAAATGGACAATTGTCAATACCGGCACCAAGACAATGCAGGCCGGACTGGATCTCAAATATGACGATGGACCTCAATTGACCAAAACAACACTTATTGAACTCCCTGAATTGGAACCCGGCGCGCAAACCCAGGTGGTCATGGACGCTGTGGCTCCCAGCGAAGAAGGCACCTATATTATGACATTTAGTGTAGAGGGCAGTTTGTGCTTTCCATACACTGCCATCGTGGTTGAAAAATAACGAGGAAACTGTATCCTGATTAATTTCGGATGTGGAAGAGGAAAATATGACAGCAACACGTAAAACAAAGTTGTTGGTCTGGGTTGCAGCTCTTGCGCTGATTATGGCATGTGTCCCCACACTCGCCACACCATCGGTCCCCACGGTTAATCCCGGCGCGATCAATACGTTTATCGCACAGACTGTCATCGCGGCAGGCACACGGACAGCCGCGGCGATGCCCTCATTGACACCTACTCCCTCGCTCACGCCAACTCAGAATACAGATACTCCTGAACCTACAGCTACAAACACGGTGATCTTCATTCTTTCTTCTCCAACTTCACGAATTGTCCCCACATTTACGGCATTAAGCAGTAGTGGTGGCAGCGGAAGTAGTTCAGCGAACTATGCTTGTCAGGTCACCAAGGTCTCCCCTGCCAATGGAAGTTCATTCAACCCGCGCGATGACTTCGACGCGGTCTGGACGGTCAAAAATATTGGTCAGAAAAAATGGGATCGCACTTCGGTCGATTACGTTTATTCCAGTGGGGACAAGTTCCACAAGGTTTCAGGGTACGATATGAGCTCAAATGTAACTGTTGGCGAATCGATCGATCTGGGCGTGGATATGCAGGCACCCAAAAACTCAGGTACATATACAACGACCTGGACCATGCGCGCTGGTAGTAAGACATTCTGCAATATGACTCTTACCATTGTTGTGAAATAACAACGAGAGTAAACCAAAAACAGCGGTGGCCCCTGGGCGCCACCGCTGTTTTATTCCCACTGCTAGCTTCTCAACTTCGCGCCAACTTCATGTTCCAAACGCTTTACAATTTTAGTGCGGATGGCCGCGGCCTCCGCGTCTGTCATCGTTTTATCAGATTGATAGGTGAGGCTATACGCCAGTGACTTTTTGCCTGTGCCAATCTTTTCGTCGCGATAAACATCGAACAAGCGGACGTCTGTCACGGTCTTTCCACCCGTCTGCCGGATCAATGCTTCGACGCGCTCAGCCGGCACCGATTCGTCCACGATGATGGCAATATCTTCGTAAACGGGCGGGAACTCTGAGACGGGTATAACACCATAGGTCGGGCTTACGGCACGCAATTTCTCAAGATCAAATTCAGCTACGATGACCGGCGAATCTCCAACTTCATACTTTTCTTTGATCAATGGATGTAATTCACCGAACACACCGACAGTTTGTCCGTTCACTTTTACTTCCGCGGCTTTGCCCGGATGTAAATAATTAACGGAATCGATGGGAGTGTAGGAAACGTCAGTATAGCGGAGGCCATTCAAAAGGAGTTCGATCCGTCCTTTCAGGTCATAGAAATCATATGGTGGGGAATCCTTCACATCCCATGCNGTTGCNATTCGAGATCCTCTCAATACCAAAGCAAGCTGGCTATGTTCTTTTGGCAAATCCATTTTGTTGGGTTCGAAGATTGGACCCAACTCATAGATCGCAATTGATTCGGCCCGCTCATTTTTCTCAACTGCCTCAAGCAGCGAGGCAAGCAGGCTGCGCCGCAGGACGCGCCGCTCAGGTGTGATAGGGTTGGCAAGTGTCACATATTCCGTATGTGGAACGAGCCGATTCTCAACTTCCGGTGAAGTGAGACGGTAAGTTACAATTTCCTGCAAGCCAAGTTTGACAAGAATATCTCGTACACGTTCTTCCCATTCGTAAACCGGATTGCCAATTTGGGGTGGGAGCGCATCTGCCATCCGTGTTTCGGGAATGTTATCGTAGCCATACGTGCGCGCAACTTCTTCAAGCACATCTGCCACACCGACAATTCCTTCGCCGATGTCCAGCCGATGAGGCGGTGCTTTGACTTCGACAGCTTCGTTTTCAACCTTGCATATGAATTCAAGTCGCGTCAGTAACTCAGCGATTTGTTCAGCTTTGAGGTCAATGCCGAGCAGGCGTTTTACGTCTTTCGACGTGATGGTAACGATTGTCTCCTTTGGCTTGAGCGGATATTCATCCACCAAACCCGGCGCAACTTTTCCTCCCGACCACTCTGCCATCAACTGGAGCCCGCGCCTTACACCTTGCTCTGCTAAAGCGGGATGGACACCGCGCGAGAATCGAAAAGAGGCTTCCGAGGGAAGATTATGCTGCTTCGCCGTTTTACGGATGTTAATGAAGTTCCAGGCCGCGCCCTCAAGCAGGATATTAGCAGTGCTTACTCCGCGTACGCTGGCTTTTCCGAACTGCTTCTCACCCGGTTTTATCTCAGGGCTGGTAGCATCCAATACTTCCTTTGAAGCATCGTAAACTTCACTTTCCGCGCCTCCCATCACACCTGCCAGTGAAAGCGGACCCTTCTCATCACACACGAGCACATTTGTTGAAGTCAGTTTTCGATTGACACCATCCAGGGTTGTGAGTTTCTCACCTTCCTTCGCAGACCGCGTGATGATCTTTACATTCTTATTTCCAGCGCGTTCTTTGAGCACATCATAATCGAATGCATGGAGAGGCTCTCCTACATCCAACATGGCATAGTTGGTCGCGTCTACAATATTATTGATGGGACGGATCCCTGCCAGCCTCAACCGGCGCTGGATTTGATAGGGACTGGGTTTGATCTCTGCATCTCGGATCAGTCCAATGACGAAGCGCGGGTTGAGTTCAGGTTCGGTGATCTCGATGGAAACAAGATCTTCAACGGACTGACCTTCTGTCTTGTACTTGATATCTGGCTTTCTGAGTTTGCGTCCGGTCAATGCAGCCAGCTCGCGTGCTACGCCGATCACATTGGCGTTCCGCGCCATATTAGGAAGGATACTGATATCGAGCACCGCGTCACCCATATAATCTACAAGCGGCATCCCCACCGATGCATCTTCATCCAGAATGATGATGCCTTCGTGCTCTTCCGAGATGCCAAGCTCCTTCTCAGAAGCAACCATGGAATAAGACTCCACCCCGCGAATTTTTGCGCGCTTGAGAGTCGTGAGCACTAATCCATCCGCATGACCGTCGTAGAGAGTGGTTCCCTCTTTCGCATACGCGACCTTGATCGGCTTGGCTAGTTTACCGGTGCCTTTGAGATGAAAGATATTCGGCGCACCAGTCAACACAACTTGATTTTGTTGACCATCATATAGATCCAGCAATGTCAACCGGTCCGCGTTGGGATGCGGATTCACTTCACGAATTTCGGCCACGACGATCTTGTCGCGATCCCAGCCAATACCGCTGGTTTTGAACTCGTGACGTTCGCCGTCTTTATCGGTTGGCATTGGCAAACCCGCATATTTGATCTCATCCACTTCAAGGCCAGCAAGAGTCAGCTTACGGGCAATTTCTTCGATGGTTAAACCATCCAGGTCAATGTAGTCTTTCAGCCAGGAAATAGGTAGCTTCATAGTAACTCCTTCGGAGTAGGATATTCGTTATTCGATATTCGGGCCTGGCGATAGAGAAGTATTATCTTCCATGGCATAGTCTGGCGAGCTTTCATGAACAGAATAATTTGCGCCAGGCTCATTAGCTCCCTGCTTACTTTTCTTTAGAAAGCTAATATAGCCATTAATCAACCGATTCAGGTTTTCTCCATCAACCTCAAGGCTTTTGTAAAGTGTTTCGGAAACATAACCAACTTTATAAGCGTAAACAGTGTGACTGAGCGTTTCTTCAAGTGAGCCACGAGCAATATAGCAAAATCTTACATTGTCTTGAAAGTAAAAACGCCCGTGGCCTTCAGCAATATTGGCAGGAATACTTTGTGATGACCGGCGGATTTGCTGATTTAGTGACCACTTCTCCTCAGGTGGAAGCAATGAAAGCATTTCTTTATTAACGCGTATAGCAAAATCTCTGGCTTTGCACCACACGTCAAGTTTCTCCAATCCACTAACACTCATGTTAATTCCTTTGCCTATTTCGAATATCGAATCTCTAATTTCGAATACCGGTTCTCCACTAGAACTGCTCCAGGAATCTGAGGTCATTGCCCCAGAAATATCGAATATCATCGATTTTATAGCGCAGCATCAGCTGGCGTTCGGGGCCCATGCCCCAGGCGAAACCTGAGTAACGGGTGGGATCATAGCCGCCATTTTGCAACACGACCGGATGCACCATGCCACAACCAAGGATTTCCAGCCAGCCTGAATTCTTGCAAACCGCGCAGCCCTTGCCACCACATACAAAACACTCCACATCCATTTCCGCGGAGGGTTCTGTGAATGGGAAGTACGAAGCGCGAAAGCGCGTCCGTACATTTTGACCGAACATGCGCCGAGCAAAGTCGATCAGCGTTCCTTTGAGATCCGCAAAAGTAATATGCTCTCCCACGACAAGCCCCTCCACTTGATTGAATTGGATCTCAGAGCGCGCCGTGATCTGTTCATAGCGGAAACACATGCCAGGCAACGCAATGCGGATCGAGGGCGGGTTCTCGGGATCCATTGCCGCGAATTCGCGCATTGCGTGGATCTGTCCAGGTGAGGTATGTGTACGCAGCACAATGGGGTTATCGCCCCGCTCACCCGCTTCCACAAAGAATGTGTCCTGCATGTCGCGCGCGGGGTGATCAGGCGCGAAATTCAATAACTGGAAGTTAACTTCGTCTGTTTCCACTTCGCGCGACGTATACACCTGGAAGCCCATATCCGCGAGAATATCCAGCACGCGGCGTAATTGTTGCGTGGATGGATGTAATCGCCCCAAATGGACTCCGCGGCCGGGCAGCGTTACATCGAGTTGTTCCTCTTCGAGGGATTTCGCCAACGCAGCGGCTTTGATCGCCTCGGCGCGTTCTGTCAAAGCAGCTTCCAGTGCCACTTTGACACGATTCGCGGCTGCCCCGACAACCGGTCGCTCCTCCTTCGAAAGTTTCCCCAACTCGGAAAAGGCTTGCATCAGCGGCGAACTGCGCCCCACGTTTGCGACGCGCCATGCCTCGAGTGCAGCCTGATCAATGATTGTGTTTAAACTTTCCAGAGCACTCTTTTCGATCTCACTCAATTTATCCAGCATTCGTACCTCCATCCATAATGACGGGACTCAACGTCTTTGCAAAGCATCCCTGTGGGACCAGACGTTGGAATTTTCGAAGTCTGGGGACTTCGACTCCCTGTTAACAAAAAACCTTCCGTCCACTATGGGACGGAAGGCTCTACGTAAGCATTCCGCGGTACCACCCAAATTAGTCATTCCTCTGACTCTGCGTAGGATTGACTCTCTTTGCGCTGACCAACATCAGCCTCTCCTATAACGTTGAGATTACGGTCCGCACTACCAACGTGACACACGCAACTTGATACCTGACACGTCTTCACACGAACGGCTCAAGAGGGAACTTCAACTGATTTCGGTCGAGTACAACTCTCAGCATAGGCGTCGTACATCTCTGGCGGCTTCTGTCAGCTTACTTTCCTCTGTCACAGCCTTTATTTGATTGATGTAATTATCTCCAAAATGATTGGCGTGTCAAGCCCCGATCACGGCGGTTCAGTCACCCCTCTCCAGACTGCGTCAAGCGCCTGGAGTGCTGTGAGGTTACGGACAGTCCATGCAGATTGCATGGCATGAGCATCATCAAAATCGGTGATCCCATAGGTG
>Ga0065704_10000854_pt1 | contig 11560 bp, 10 predicted proteins | sample SwiRhicommuniRL2_FD_59091 | JGI IMG/M metagenome (GOLD analysis project Ga0065704, IMG submission 59091) | Switchgrass rhizosphere bacterial communities from Rose Lake, Michigan, USA - RL2 v2 (version 2) | ecosystem: Host-associated > Plants > Roots > Rhizosphere > Soil | place: East Lansing, MI | reverse complement strand
GGCGGCCTACGCCCGGGCGCACGTCAGCGCGACGCAGGATAAGGCGATCAACCAGGCTTTCAAGGACGTCACCCGAACTTACTATTATCGGCACAAAGAGGCCGCCAATATCGCGTGGGTGAGTGACGAGACGGACGGCCAGAAAATGACCTATCAGGTGGGGTATATTGGCGGGTATTCCAGTTACATCGGCTTTGATAAACAGAATCAAAATACGGTGATTGTGCTGCAAAACAGTTTCAACTGGAGCAATTACATCGGCCAGACGATTTTGACTCATCTGGCGAAAAAGCCGCAAAACCGTGCGGCACGATGATTCACATCGTTATTTCGTCGTGACCAGTCGCGCCGACACGATTTGATGCCCGGCCTGGACGTCTGATTTCTCAATTCGCTGCATCATGCGGTCTGCCAGGGTGTAACCCATCTCCCGCGCGGGCGTTGTCGCCCAGACAATAGGCAGATCGTCCAGCGCGTTTTCCCCGACATCCGCAAAAGCACCCAGCGCCACCTGCTGGTCGAAGAAGGTCTCCACGCCACCCTCACCGCTTTGACGTCCGGCGCGGAGCAGGCCAAACCAGGCCCCCATGGCGATAATATCGTTGTAACAGATCACCGCGCTAATGGTGGGATTACTGCGCAGCAGCGCGCCCATCGCTTCGGCGGCTTTTTTCTGGCTCGATTCGCACTCAACCACCCATTCGCTGTGGAACGGCAGACCGTATTTGATCAGCGTCGAGCAGTAACCGCCCACGCGTTCGGCGCGCGTAAGGGACGAACTCTTGCCGCCCAGCCAGGCGATGCGCTGATGCCCGCGACGAATCAGATGCTCGGTCAACATTTGTGCGGCCTGCATGTTATCGGGGCGCAGGGTATCGGCTTCATCGAGATAGCTGGCGCGTGAGGCAAATACCAATGGAACGCCCTTCTGTGCCGCGCGCTCGCACAGCTCGCTCCCCACGCCAGACGCCCCTGCGATAATCACGCCGTCCACGCCCTGCGTCAGCAGCATATCCAGCCGGGAGAGCAGTTGATCCGCTTCGCGCCCGCCGTGGAGTAAAAATAGCATCCGCCCCTGCGCTTCCAGTGCTTCTGTTAGCCCGGCGGTGAGTTCTGCATAAAACGGCGACGTCAGATCGCGCACGATTAACCCAATCACGCCGCTCTGCCCGCCGCGCAGAGACGCTGCCTGGCGATTACGCACAAACCCCAGTTGCTCAACCGCCTCGTTCACGCGCTGGCCCGTCGCGGGAGAAATGCGCCCTTTTCCGCTTAAGACCAGCGAAACGGTGCTGACCGATACCCCGGCCGCCAGCGCAACATCATTGATGGTGATCTTCTTCGCAACAGACATGTGAACGCGCAACTCCCTGATGTGCAGTCAGATAAAACGTTTTATCAATAGGTTCTATTTATACTGCTAATTAAAGCATGAGAATGTGATTCAGCGCGCACTAAAGTTTGGTAAAACGTTTTATCTTCTCGCCACAGTGAAACAGATAAAACCCTTTTAACCATCAAGGAGTCGTTTTATGACGGCGAAAGCAGCACAAAAAATATCGCTGTGGGAGTTTTTCCAGCAACTGGGTAAAACCTTTATGTTGCCGGTGGCTCTGCTCTCTTTTTGCGGGATCATGCTCGGGATCGGCAGCTCTCTTAGCAGCCATGATGTCACTACCCTGATCCCCTTCCTCGGCAACCCGGTGCTGCAGGCGATCTTCATCTGGATGAGTAAAGTCGGCTCCTTTGCCTTTAGCTTCCTGCCCGTCATGTTCTGTATCGCTATCCCGCTGGGGCTGGCGCGCGAGAACAAAGGCGTGGCGGCGTTTGCCGGTTTTGTTGGCTACGCGGTGATGAACCTGGCGGTGAATTTCTGGCTGACCGCTAAAGGCATTCTGCCCACCACCGACGCGGCAGTGCTGAAAGCGAACAACATTCAGAGCGTGCTGGGTATTCAGTCGATCGACACCGGGATCCTCGGTGCGGTTATTGCCGGTGTGATTATCTGGATGCTGCACGAGCGCTTTCACAATATCCGTCTGCCGGACGCCCTGGCCTTCTTCGGCGGTACCCGCTTTGTGCCGATTATCACCCTGGTGGTCATGGGTCTGTTTGGTCTGGTGATCCCCCTGATCTGGCCGGTCTTCGCGATGGGGATTACGGCAATTGGCCGCATCATCAACAGCGCAGGCGATTTCGGCCCGATGATTTTCGGTACCGGTGAACGTCTGTTGCTGCCGTTCGGTTTACAGCACATTCTGGTCGCGCTGATTCGCTTTACCGAAGCGGGCGGCACGATGGACGTGTGCGGCCACGACGTGAGTGGCGCGCTGACTATCTTCCAGGCGCAGCTGAGCTGCCCGACCACCCACGGCTTCTCTGAAAGTGCGACCCGCTTCCTGTCTCAGGGTAAAATGCCGGCCTTCTTAGGCGGCCTGCCGGGTGCGGCGCTGGCAATGTACCACTGCGCACGTCCTGAAAACCGTCATAAAATTAAAGGCCTGCTGATCTCCGGCGTCATCGCCTGCGTGGTAGGCGGAACGACTGAGCCAATCGAGTTCCTGTTCCTGTTCGTTGCACCTGTGCTGTATCTCATTCACGCGGTACTGACCGGTCTGGGCTTCACCGTGATGGCGGTGCTGGGTGTGACCATCGGTAACACCGACGGCAACGTGATTGACTTCGTGGTGTTCGGCATCCTGCACGGTCTGTCGACCAAGTGGTATCTGGTGCCGGTTGTGGCGGCTATCTGGTTTGCGGTTTACTACGGTATCTTCCGCTTCGCTATCACCCGCTTTAATCTGAAAACACCGGGCCGCGATACCGATACCGCCAGCAGCGTGGAACAAGCCGTTGTGGGTACCGTCGGTAAATCCGGCTACAACACGCCAGCGATTCTGGCGGCACTGGGCGGCGCGGATAACATCACGTCTCTCGATAACTGCATAACCCGCCTGCGTCTGTCGGTGAACGATATGTCGAAGGTGGACACCAACGCCCTGAAGGCCAACCGGGCCATCGGCGTGGTACAGTTAAATCAGCATAATTTGCAGGTGGTGATTGGGCCGCAGGTCCAGTCGGTTAAAGATGAGCTATCGACGCTGATGCGTACGGTAGAAGCCTGACACCTCACCCCCTTCTGGCGAAGGGGGTTTTTACTTTAAGGACGAGCGCTATGTTTGATTTTTCAACCGTCGTCGATCGCCACGGGACCTGGTGTACCCAATGGGATTACGTTGCCGACCGCTTCGGTGCTGACGATCTGCTGCCCTTTACCATTTCCGATATGGATTTTGCCACCGCACCGTGCATCATCGACGCACTGAATCAGCGCATCAGTCATGGCGTGTTTGGCTACAGCCGCTGGAAAAATGACGAATTTCTCGCCGCCGTTGCGCACTGGTTCCAGCAGCGTTTTCACAGCCAGATTGATACGAACACCCTGGTGTACGGTCCGTCGGTCATTTATATGGTTTCCGAGATGATCCGCGTGTGGTCGAAACCCGGCGACGGCATCGTGGTGCATACCCCCGCCTATGATGCGTTTTACAACGCCATCCAGGGCAACGATCGCAACGTCGTTCCGGTCGCAATGCAAAAAAACACAGCCGGCTGGGAATGCGATATGGCCAGCCTGGAAGCCGCGCTGGCGAAACCGGAAAACACGATTTTATTGCTGTGCAGCCCGCAAAATCCGACCGGTAAAGTCTGGACGCGCGACGAGCTGAACACCATGGCCGAGCTGTGCGCGCGCTACGATGTGGCGGTGATCAGCGACGAAATCCACATGGATATGGTGTGGGGCGACCATCAGCATACGCCGTGGAACGAGGTGGCGCGCAGCAAATGGGCGCTGCTAACGTCAGGCTCCAAGAGCTTTAATATTCCGGCGCTTACCGGGGCGTACGGGCTGATCGGTGACGATGAAAGTCGCGCAAGCTATCTTAACGCCCTTAAGGGCCGCGACGGGCTTTCATCTCCGTCCGTGCTGGCACTGACGGCGCATATCGCCGCCTATCAGCAGGGCGAGCCGTGGCTGGATGCCCTGCGCGCCTATCTGGAGGCAAATTTGCACTATGTGGCTGAGCAACTCAACGCTGCATTCCCGCAGCTGAACTGGCAGCCGCCGGAAGCAACCTATCTGGCATGGATTGATTTGAGCGCGCTCGGTATCGACGACAAAGCGCTGCAGAACGTACTCATTGAGCAGCAAAAAGTCGCGATCATGCCAGGTTACACCTACGGCGTGGAGGGTAACGGGTATGTACGCCTGAATGCCGGATGTCCACGCAGTAAACTGGAACAGGGCGTTGAGCGGCTGATTGCGGGGATTCATTCTCTGCTCTGACAGGTTGCGCAATGGAATATTCCATTGCGCAAATAGCTTTTTACCCGCAAATGTTTTTATAATGTGGCGCACTTTAACCAGAAAATGAGTGCGACCATGATTGATACCCGCCTTCCCCTTACCGATATTCACCGTCACCTTGATGGCAACATTCGTGCCCAAACCATTCTCGATCTTGGCCGCCAGTTTAATTTGTCCCTGCCCGCTCAAACTATTGAGACACTCATTCCCCACGTCCAGGTGACGGCGAACGAACCGGATCTGGTGAGCTTCCTCAGCAAGCTGGACTGGGGCGTGAAAGTGCTGGCGTCGTTGGATGCCTGCCGTCGCGTGGCGTTCGAAAATATCGAAGATGCGGCGCGCAATGGCCTGCATTATGTCGAACTGCGTTTTTCCCCAGGCTACATGGCGATGACCCACAATCTGCCCGTCGACGGCGTGGTGGAAGCGGTTATCGCAGGCGTGCGCGAAGGCTGTAAGGCGTTTAACGTACAGGCGAATCTGATTGGCATTATGAGCCGTACCTTCGGTGAAGCGGCCTGTCTGCAGGAGCTGGAAGCGCTGCTGGCCCATCGCGATCAGATCACTGCCGTCGATCTGGCGGGGGATGAACTTGGCTTCCCCGGCAGCCTGTTCCTCTCTCATTTCAACCGTGCGCGCGACGCGGGCTGGCATGTTACCGTGCATGCGGGCGAAGCGGCCGGTCCGGAAAGCATCTGGCAGGCAATTCGTGAGCTGGGTGCCGAGCGTATCGGCCACGGCGTGAAAGCCGTTGAAGACCGCGCGCTGATGGATTTCCTGGTCGAGCAGCGCATCGGCATCGAATCCTGTCTGACGTCTAACATTCAGACCAGCACCGTTGCGTCACTGGCGCAGCATCCGCTGAAGACGTTCCTCGCGCATGGCGTGCTGGCGACGCTGAACACCGACGATCCGGCCGTTCAGGGGGTAGATATTATTCATGAGTATAATGTTGCCGCGCCGCAGGCGGGACTGAGCCGCGAAGAGATTCGACAGGCGCAAATCAACGGCCTGGAAATTGCGTTCTTGAGCGCAGCTGAAAAACAGGCCCTGCGCGATAAAGTCGCAGGCTAAGAAGTAAAAGGCCGGCAAATTTGCCGGCCTTTTTTATTACGCCAGACAGAGCGTCGAGCGGTGTTTCGCTGATTCGATGCCCAGCTCAATCAGTTCCATAATCTGAATCGCCTGGCTCGCCGGAACCGGGTTTTCACCCGTGCCGTTCAGAGCATCGCGGATCGCCGCATAGTAGGCCGGATAGTTCCCCGGCAGGGTCAGCCAGGTTTCCTGCACCTGCTCCTCCCCTTCGACACGCGTTAACACGCCGTCACGCATATCGTAGCCCCAGTCTTCTTGCGGCAGGCGTTCGCCGTTTTTCAGACGGTCTTCCTGCGGGTCCAGACCAAACTTAACGTAGCTCCCGCGCGTGCCGTGCACGATATAGCGCGCAGATTCTGCCGCCGCCAGCATGGTGCCGTGCAGCACCACACGACGCTGCGGATAGGTCAAAATCGCGTGGAAATAGTCCGTGGCCTGTGCGCCCGGGCGCAGTTGCGCCAGATCGACCGTCACGCTGACCGGCAGACCAAACAGATTCACCGCCTGATCCAGCAGATGCGGGGCCAGATCGTACCAGATACCGCTGCCCGGACCGGCCTGCTCGCGCCAGCGGTTGCGTACCTGTGGACGGAAACGATCGAAATGGGATTCGAAGTACGCCACTTCACCCAGCGTCCCTTCGTTCATCAGCGCCTTAAGTGTGAGGAAATCACTGTCCCAGCGACGGTTGTGGAACACCGACAGCAGACGTCCCAGACTTTTTGCCAACGCGTCCAGTTCGCGTGCCTGAGACAGCGTCACGGTAAAGGGCTTATCCACCACCACATGCTTACCGGCTTCCAGCGCCGCTTTTGCCAGCGGGAAGTGGGTGTCGTTTGGCGTGGGGATCACGATTAAATCGATATTCGGATCGTTAAACAGGTGCTTAGGTTCAGACACTACCGGAACCGAAGGCCAGTCAGCATGCACTTTCGACGCATCGCTGCTTGACACCGCCGCCAGCTCCATTCCAGGCGTACCGGCAATCAGCGGTGCGTGAAACGTCTTGCTCGCATAACCATAACCAATTAATCCGACGCGGATTTTGTCACTCATGTCGTTGCCTCTCGTCTTGTCTTTCACTCATTTCACACTATCAACAAGCCTGTCACAACCGTTTTGTAATGGATTACAAAAAGTAAAACAGCACGACTGACCAGCGGTCTTTGTTACAATTATATAACCTGCTGAATTCATACATAGAAACCGTTCCCAAAGGACTTGCGATAGCGGAAATCGCGCTGTAACATTCTCAATCTGTATTTATGGATAAATCACAAACAAGAATCATGACGTCAATTATCAATCGAATCGTTGAATTAGCAGGATGGGTTGTCCTGGGTGTTTCCGTCATTTTACTCGGCGTTGCCAGCCATATTGATAACTACCAGCCACCAGAACCGGTTGCGGCGTCTCAGACCAAATAAGTTCTGCTGGCAAAAGAGTGACATATCCTGTCAGTTGCCGGTTGCCAGCCACGGTCATCAGAGTTAACCTTCTTCTGCAGGCGTCGTCCGACGCCTGAAACTTTCAAAGAAAACTCCTAATTTAGTCTTAACCCTTAAGTGGGTTGTTTACGTCTTTATTTATCCGTTTATTATTCGAGCGAATTACCCTACTGATAAAATTTACTTTTAAAAATGGAAGCTTATTAAATGACAGTTCAGGATTATTTATTAAAATTTCGCAAGATCAGTTCTCTCGAGAGCCTGGAAAAACTGTTTGATCATTTGAACTACACGCTGACCGATAATCAGGACATCATCAATATGTACCGCGCTGCCGATCATCGTCGCGCAGAGCTGGTTTCCGGCGGTCGTTTGTTCAATATCGGCGAAGTCCCTAAATCAGTTTGGCGCTACGTGCTGTAAGACGGTAGCCATCGGCGCGAAATGTTATATACTCACGCCCCGGTAAATTTGCCGGGTATCATTTCGTGCAGACTGAGGGAGATAACATGACCGCATCGCCTGGAGAAAAAATCGGAGGCTGGTTACTCGCCCCGCTCGCCTGGTTACTGGTGGCTTTGTTAAGCGCATCGCTTGCGCTGCTGCTGTATACAACGGCTCTCGTGACGCCGTATGCGCTTAAGAATCTGACCTCCCAGAGCACAATGAATATTGCGCTGTGGTTTATCTCCTTCGGTTTTGCCATTGCCATGTGGTATTACACCCTTTGGCTGACCATTGCGTTCTTTAAACGCCGTCAGAAAGTGCCTAAGCACTATATTATCTGGCTGCTGATCTCTGTGCTGTTGGCGATCAAGGCCTTTGCCTTTTCACCGGTTTCAGACTTACTGGCTGTGCGCCAGCTGCTGTTCCCGCTGCTGGCCGCCGCGCTTTTCGCGCCCTACTTCAGGCGTTCCGCCCGGGTCAAAAAGACCTTCGTGAACCCGTAATAACCCTACAGTTATCCTGTTGTCGCCCGTTGTGGTTTATCCGATAATAGGCGGCTTTTTTATTTCAGGCTAAATAATGACCGATTACTTACTGCTCTTTGTCGGAACTGTGCTGGTGAATAACTTCGTGCTGGTGAAGTTCCTTGGCCTGTGCCCGTTCATGGGGGTTTCCAAAAAGCTGGAAACCGCAATGGGCATGGGACTGGCAACCACCTTCGTGATGACACTGGCCTCTATTTGCGCATGGTGGATTGATACCTGGATATTGATCCCCCTCGGCCTGATCTATCTGCGCACGCTGGCGTTTATTCTCGTGATTGCCTTTGTGGTTCAGTTTACGGAAATGGTGGTGCGCAAAACCAGCCCGGCGCTCTATCGCCTGCTCGGCATTTTCCTGCCGCTGATTACCACCAACTGCGCCGTGCTCGGCGTGGCGCTGCTCAACATCAACCTTGGGCATAATTTCCTGCAATCGGCCCTGTACGGTTTCTCCGCGGCGGTCGGTTTCTCGCTGGTCATGGTGCTGTTTGCCTCTATNCGTGAACGCATGGCCGCTGCCGATATTCCGGCGCCTTTNCGCGGTAACGCCATTGCACTGGTCACCGCTGGTTTGATGTCTCTGGCCTTTATGGGCTTCAGTGGTCTGGTGAAGTTGTAATGAATGCTATCTGGATTGCCATCGCCGCCATCAGCGTGTTGGGGCTGTTTTTTGGCATTATTCTGGGTTACGCCTCGCGCCGTTTTGCGGTTGAAGGCGATCCTGTCGTCGAAAAAATCGATGACCTCCTGCCGCAAAGCCAGTGTGGGCAATGCGGCTACCCTGGCTGTCGTCCCTATGCTGAGGCGGTAGGCAACGGTGAAAAAATTAACCGCTGTGCTCCGGGTGGCGAAGCCGTGATGTTAAAAATCGCGGCGCTGCTTAACGTCGATCCGCAGCCTGTTGATGGCGACGAGAGCGCACAAGAACCTGCGCGCGTGCTGGCGGTCATCGACGAAGAAAACTGCATCGGCTGCACCAAGTGTATTCAGGCCTGCCCGGTGGACGCCATTGTTGGCGCAACCCGCGCGATGCACACCGTGATGGCGGATCTCTGTACGGGCTGCAATCTTTGTGTGGCCCCCTGCCCGACGCAATGCATCGAGCTGCGTCCGGTCGAAACGACTCCCGACAGCTGGAAGTGGGATCTTCAAACCATTCCGGTTCGTATAATTCCTGTGGAACACCATGTTTAAGTTATTTTCTGCGTTCAGAAAAGAGAAGATTTGGGATTTCGACGGCGGGATTCATCCGCCAGAGATGAAAACCCAGTCCAGCGGCACGCCGCTGCGCCAGATCCCGTTAGCAAACCGGTTCGTCATGCCGCTGAAACAGCACATCGGCGCGGAAGGCGAGCTGTGCGTGAAAGTCGGTGACAACGTATTGCGCGGTCAGCAGCTGACCTTTGGACGCGGGCGTATGCTCCCGGTCCACGCACCGACCTCCGGGAAAGTGGTGGCGATTGCCCCTCACACGGTTCCCCATCCTTCGGCACTGGCCGAATTAAGCGTCATGATCGAGCCGGACGGTGAAGACCGCTGGATCGACCGCGACGGCTGGAGCGATTACCGCGCCCAGAGCCGCGAAGCCCTGATCGAGCGCATCCACCAGTTCGGCGTGGCCGGTCTCGGCGGCGCAGGCTTCCCGACCGGCACCAAGCTGCGCGGTGGTGGCGATAAAATTCAGACCCTGATTATCAACGCCGCAGAGTGCGAGCCTTACATCACCGCTGATGACCGCCTGATGCAGGACTGCGCCGCGCAGGTCGTCGAAGGGATTCGCATCCTTGCCCATATTTTGCAGCCGCGCGAAGTGCTGATCGGCATTGAAGATAACAAGCCGCAGGCGATCTCCATGCTGCGTGCGGTGCTGGCGGGCAGCCACGACATTGGCCTGCGCGTTATTCCCACTAAATACCCGTCCGGCGGCGCAAAACAGCTGACGCAAATTCTGACCGGGAAACAGGTTCCGCACGGCGGCCGCTCTTCTGACATTGGCGTGCTGATGCAGAACGTCGGTACGGCTTACGCGGTGAAACGCGCGGTGATCGACGGGGAACCGTTGACCGAACGCGTAGTGACGCTGACAGGCGAGTCCGTTTCGCAGCCGGGTAACGTCTGGGCGCGGCTGGGTACGCCGGTGCGCCATTTGCTGGAGCAGGCCGGGTTCTGTCCGGGCAGCGATCAAATGGTCATCATGGGCGGGCCGCTGATGGGCTTTACCCTGCCCTGGCTGGACGTTCCGGTCGTCAAAATCACCAACTGTCTGCTGGCCCCCTCCGCAAGCGAGATGGGCGAAGAGCAGGAAGAAAAAGGCTGTATCCGCTGTAGCGCCTGCGCCGACGCCTGTCCGGCCGATCTGCTGCCGCAGCAGTTGTACTGGTTCAGCAAAGGCCAGCTGCACGATAAAGCCACAGCCCACAATCTGGCCGACTGCATTGAGTGCGGGGCCTGCGCCTGGGTCTGCCCAAGCAGCATTCCGCTGGTGCAGTATTTCCGCCAGGAAAAGGCCGAGATCTACGCCATTTCGCTGGAAGACAAACGTGCCGCCGAAGCCAAAGCCCGCTTTGAAGCGCGTCAGGCGCGTCTTGAGCGTGAGAAACTGGCACGTCAGGAACGTCACAAAAAGGCTGCCGTTCAGCCTGCCGAAAAAGATCAGGATGCCATTAACGCCGCGCTCGCGCGGGTGCGTGAGAAAAAGGCCTCTGCCGCACAGCCGGTGATCATTCCGGCCGGTGAAAAACCAGACAACAGCGAAGCCATCGCCGCACGTGAAGCGCGCAAAGCGCAGGCCCGCGCCCGTCAGGCAGAAAAAGCCCAGGACGCACAGCCGAACGCTGAGAGCGATCCGCGTAAAGCAGCGGTTGAAGCGGCGATTGCCCGCGCCAAAGCGCGTAAAGCGGAGCAACAGGAAAAGAGCGTCGAGCAGGAACCGCCTGTCGATCCGCGTAAAGCCGCCGTTGAGGCCGCCATTGCTCGTGCGAAAGCGCGTAAAGCGGAACAACAGGAAAAGAGCGTCGAGCAGGAACCGCCTGTCGATCCGCGCAAAGCCGCCGTTGAGGCCGCCATTGCTCGCGCCAAAGCGCGTAAAGCGGAGCAACAGGAAAAGAGCGTCGAGCAGGAAACCCCTGTCGATCCGCGCAAAGCGGCCGTTGAAGCCGCCATTGCTCGCGCCAAAGCGCGTAAAGCGGCCCAGCAGGACCCCGAACCCGCCGCCAATGACGACCCACGCAAAGCCGCAGTCGCCGCCGCGATTGCACGCGTTCAGGCTAAGAAAGCCGCACAGCAGGCAGTAAACGAGGATTAAATGGTTTTCAGAATCGCAAGTTCCCCTTACACCCATAACCAGCGCCAGACGTCGCGCATTATGATGCTGGTCTGCCTGGCGGCCTTACCGGGCATTGCCGTGCAGTTCTGGTTTTTTGGCTGGGGGACGCTGTTTCAGATTGTCCTCGGCTGCGTCAGTGCGCTGGCCGCCGAAGCGCTGGTGCTTAAGCTTCGAAAAATGCCTGTTCCCCGCATTCTCGCCGATAACTCAGCCCTGCTCACCGGTCTGTTACTGGCGATCAGTATTCCGCCGTTTTCACCCTGGTGGATGGTGGTGCTGGGCACCGTTTTCGCGGTTATTATTGCCAAACAGCTGTACGGCGGCCTGGGGCATA
>Ga0065704_10071352_pt1 | contig 11574 bp, 12 predicted proteins | sample SwiRhicommuniRL2_FD_59091 | JGI IMG/M metagenome (GOLD analysis project Ga0065704, IMG submission 59091) | Switchgrass rhizosphere bacterial communities from Rose Lake, Michigan, USA - RL2 v2 (version 2) | ecosystem: Host-associated > Plants > Roots > Rhizosphere > Soil | place: East Lansing, MI | reverse complement strand
GCGACGAGGCGTTCCCGGTAAAGCCCGTCGCGGCTGAAGCCGCTCCTACAGGACACTCCCCAACGGTGTCGGAAGTGCCCTGAAGTCGCTCCCACTACGGTATTTGCCCGTAAGCAGATAGAGAGGGTGCGGTCTGGCGCTGTCTTGCGGCGTCGCTGGCATTGCGCCTCCCCCCAGTTCTCGCCGCCCCGGGCCGTGGCGGTCGCGACGGCAAGATTGCGTTGACGTGGCAGTTGCATGGCGATTGCGTTAGCGTACCGGCGCTGCCCGTAAACAAAATGCGCGGCGCGTCGTCCAATGCGCGGTTGTGCGATTGCCGTCGCGTTGGGTGAGATGGCGGCTCGCTAGATTCCTCGGCCACGCCATCGTGTCGTCCGGACTGGAGTCGCCCCATGCTCGCTTGCCGCAAATCCGCACCGTTGTTGTCGCGGCAGCGCTGGCGCAGTCCGCTCAGCGCCTTGGCCATGCTCGGCTGCGCGTTGCTCGGCGCCTGCGCGGCGCTGGCGATCGGCGCGGTGACGGCGTAGCTGGCCGGGCCGTATCGCCAGCCCACCCGGGAGTTCTGTCGTGCCCACGCTTCGACGCGCGAGTTGCGTCGTCTCGGTGCGGCTGCGCCCACGCGGCGGCAAGGCGTGGCCAGTAGACCCCGGTGGCCAAGGACTGGAAGCGCTACGACGTCTGCGTCACCGTGCTGGTGTTCCGCGGCGGTTCGGCACCGAGCAAGATCACCCTGGCGCGCGCGGTCGGTGTGGCGTTCGTACCGATCGAGCGCAAGAGCCGACGCGTGGCGTTGGGCCTGGTTGCGCCCGAGCAGATGCGTCCGGAACAGCCGCTGCCGGTGACGGTGCGCGTGCCGCAACCGGCTAGCAAGCAGGCGCATGCTCAGTGCGACAGCCGTCCAGCCAGCGCGCCCAGCCGCCGCATCGCCCGTTCCAGGATGTCGCTCCAGGGTTGGCCGCAGGTCAGGCGCAGGTGGTCGGCGTAGTCGCCGCGGCTGGAATACAGGTGCCCCGGCGAGGTGCCGATGCCCTCGGCCAGCGCCGCCTCGAACAGCGCCTGGCCGCTGCCGGCCTCGGGCAACTGCAGCCATAGCGACAGCCCGCCGGCGGGGTCGCCGACCCTGGTACCGGCCGGCCAGTGCCGCACGATCGCCTCGCGCAGGCGTTGGCCATTGTCGGCCAGGGTGCGCCGCAGCTTGCGCAGGTGCCGTTCCAGATCGTGCCGCTGCAGGTAGTCGGCCAGCGCCAGCTGCGGCAGGCTGGCGCCGCCGATGGTGGAAAAATACTTGGCGCGGACCAGTGCGTCGGTCCAGGCGCCGCCGAGCAGCCAGCCCACGCGCAGGCCCGGCGCCAGCACCTTGGAGAACGCGCCGCAGGTGATCACGTTGCCATGGCGGTCGAAGTGACGCAGCGGGCGCGGCCGCTGTCCGGACCAGTCCAGCTCACCGTAGATGTCGTCCTCGATCACCACGGTCCCGTGCCGCGCGCAACTGTCCAGCAGTGCGCGCTTGGCGCTGTCGGGCGTCAGGCTGCCGAGCGGATTGTTGAAGTTGGGCACCAGCACCGCGGCCCGCGCGCGGGTGCGCTGCAGCAGTGCGTCCAGGCGCGCGGCGTCGATGCCGTGGCCGGCGCGGTTGGGAACCTCCAGCACCTTCAGCCGCAAGGCCGCGACCGCCTGCAGGATGCCGTGGTAGGTGGGCGTCTCCACCACCACCACGTCGCCGGGCGCAGTCAGGGTGCGCAGCGCCAGGCTGATCGCCTCCATCGCGCCGGCGGTCACCACCACTTCGTCCGCGGCTACGGTGGTCGCGCAGTGCGCATAGCGCTGCGCGATCTGCCGGCGCAGCGCGGCATGGCCCTGTGGTGGCGCGTAGTCGAGGGCGACGCCGCGGTTGCGGCGCAGTTGCCGCGACAGCGCGGCCGCCAGTTGCGCGCCCGGCAGCAATGCCGGCGCCGGCGTGGCGGTGTGCAGCGGCACCAGGTCCGAACGCGCGAGCATGTCGAGCACGCCCTGCAGCGCCGGGTTGTCGACCGTGCCCGGGCTGCGCCGGCGCGTCGGCGCGATGGTGGCCGCCAGTGGCGCGGCGGCGGCGCGCACGAAGTAGCCCGAGCGCGCGCGCGCCTGCACCCGGCCTTCGCGTTCCAGCTGCAGGCAGGCCTGCACCGCGGTGGCGGCGCTGATGCCGTGGCTGGCGGCCAATTGCCGGATCGACGGCAGGCGTTCGCCGGCGCGCAGCGTGCCGCGCTCGATCTGCTGGCGCAACTGCGCGGCGAGCGCTTCGTACAAGAGCATGCGGGCGCCTCATCTGTATCGGTGCATTTACAGCGTATCTGAATCTGTAATGGTCGTGCGCCCGGGCGCACACTGCCGCCTTGCCGACCATCGTGCCGGCGTCCGCCGGCCATCGCGAGGTCAACCGTGTCGCTCTCCCTGTTCGTCGTCGATGCCTTCAGCGCGGTTCGCTTCAAGGGCAATCCGGCAGCGGTGGTGCCGCTGCGGGCATGGCTGCCGGATGCGTCGATGCAGGCCATCGCCAGCGAGAACAACCTGTCGGAGACCGCGTTCTTCGTGCGCGGCGCCGATGGCGTGTTCGACATCCGTTGGTTCTCGCCGCTGAAGGAAGTCGGCTTCTGCGGCCACGCCACGCTGGCCAGCGCGTTCGTGATCGACCGCCAGCGGCTGGCGCCGTTTCCGCTGCGGCTGCGCGCGGCGGCGGTCGGCGAACTCGGCGTGGCGCGGCTCGCCGACGGCAGCTTCGAGATGCGCTTTCCGAACCAGGCGCCGGCCTTGTTGGCGGACGTGCCGCAGGCCTTGCTCGAAGCCTTGTCGATCGCGCCGCAGGCGGTCTACGCCAACCGGCAGGCGTACATCGCGGTGTACGCGGACGAGCGCCAGGTGCGCGAGGTGGTGCCGGATCTGACGCGCATGCTGGCGTTGGCCCCGCGCGATGTGGCGGTGACCGCGCCCGGCAGCGGCCACGATTTCGTGTCGCGCTATTTCTGGCCGGCCAATGGCGGCGCCGAGGATCCGGTGACCGGCTCCATCCATGCCGCGCTGGCGCCGTTGTGGGCGCAAACCCTGGGCAAGACGCAGCTGACCGCGCTGCAGGCCTCGGCGCGCGGCGGCGAGCTCGGCTGCCGGGTCGAGGCGCAACACGTCTATGTGCGCGGCAGCGCGGTGCAGTACCTGCACGGGACGATCGCATCGTGAGCGCGGCCGCCGCCGTGCCTGCCGGCGCCACGCGGCGCGCGCTGTGGCAGTTGTTGCTGGCCGAAGTGCTGATCGGCTCGGTCGGTGTGTTCGTGCACGAGAGCGGACAGGATCCAGTGACCGCGGTGTTCTACCGCTGCCTGTTCGGCGCGCTGTTCCTCACTGTGTGCGGGTTGCTCGGCGGCCAGTTGCGCGGGCTGTGGCGCGAGCGCAGGCTGCTGCGCGAAGCCGCGCTCAGTGGGGTGCTGCTGGTACTGAACTGGGTGGCGCTGTTCGCCGGCATGGCGCGCTCGTCGATCGGCGTGGCGACGATGGTGTATCACGTGTTTCCGTTCGTGATGCTGATCCTGGCGGCGTTGCTGCAGGGCGAGCGCACGCGCCGCGGCGACCTCGGCTGGACGCTGCTGGCCTTCGTCGGCCTGGCCTGTTCGGCCGACCCGGCACGGCTATGGCAGACCGCCGATCGCGGCTACCTGCTCGGCATCGCGCTGACCTTGCTGGCGGCGCTGCTGTGCGGCGCGTCGCTGTTGATGTCGCGGCGCATCAGCCGCGAGCGGCCGCTGGCGGTGGTGACGGTGCAGTGCTGGGTGGGCACGTTGCTGCTGGCGGGTTTCTCCAGCGGCAGCGCACTGCACCCGGGCATGCACTGGCTGTGGCTGGCCGGGCTGGGCGTGATCCACAGCGGAATCGTCTACGTGCTGTTCTATTCGTCGTACCGGCATCTACATGTGGCGACGATCGCGATCCTGGCGTTCGTGTATCCGTTGGTCACGTTGCTGCTGGACTACCTGCTGTACGGCCACCGGCTGGTGCCGGTGCAATGGCTGGGCCTGGCGCTGATCGTGCTCGGCACGCTGGCGGTGAACCTGAAATGGCGCTGGCCGCGGCGCGCGTCGGGCCTGGCGACGCGCGGCGTGGCGCGCTAGATGCTCGCCCTGGCATCGCGTTAGGCGAAGCGCTGCGGGAGCGGCAGTCGGTCGGTAAAGCCCGTCGCGACTGAAGTCGCTCCCACAGGTGTCATCGCCTGCACCAAGCAAGGATGCGCTAGCGACCCACGTCGCCGCGAATGCGCGGCGGCGATGGACTCAGCGGACGTTGCGCAGTTCCCAGCCGCTGCCGGCGAGCAGGCGCATGCGCTGTTTGAGGATGTCGCCGGGAATGCTGGTGGTGGCGGACAGGTCGATGCGCAGGTCGTCCTGCTTGCCGCTGACGCGGGCGGACGGATCGACCACGCCCAGTGCCGGGTCGACCTCGTCCGGTTCGGGTTGCAGCGCGCGCCAGCGCTCGAACCAGGCCGGGTCGCTCAGCGCCTGCTGCAACTGTTCGGCGAAGGCGTCGGCGCCGTGGGCGCTGAAGCTGAGCGTCGGCTCGCTGCCGCGTGCGCGGGCGGGGTCGGGCAGGCTGATCGAATAGGTCACGGCCATGGTGGATCTCGGTTGGAGCGGTGCGGCGCAGCCTAGCAGGCGGCGCCGTGAGTGGGCCGTCTACGCCTGGGGGATGTAGGAGCGGCTTCAGCCGCGACCGAGATCCATCGGTAACGCCCGGTCGCGGCTGAAGCCGCTCCTACAGACGCGTGGGTGTGCGTGCGGCGCTAGGCGAACGTATGCGGCCCGTCGGCGAAGCCGAGGGTGATCGCGCCCTTGCCGACGTTGACCATGCCGGTCAGGCTCATCACGCTTTCCAGCACGTCCACCCCGTGCGCCTCGCAGGTCTGGCGCAGCGCCGTATAGCCGGGCAGGGCGCGCAGTTCGCTCAGTTCGCCGCCGTAGCTCAGGCACAGCGTCGGCGTCATCAGCCCGGCCGCCACGCGCTTGCCGACGAAGGCGAACAGCTTCTGCACCGCCGCGTCGAAGCCCTTGATCTTGGCCACCGGGGCGGTGTCGCCGCGATAGCCATGCAGCACCGGCTTGATGTCCAGCGCGGTGCCGAGCGCGGCGCTGAGCAGGCCGACGCTGCGGTCGCCCTTGCTGCGCGCGCGGGCGCGCATGTAGTACAGGTCGCGGGCGATCATGTAGCCGTGCACGTTGCCGGCCAGTTCCTCCAGGCGTTCGCGCATCGCCTGCACGCTGGCGCCGGCCTCGCGCAGCCGCACCGCCTCCACCGCGGTCACCGCCTGCGCGGCGAACAGGTTCTGCGTGTCGAGCACCCGCAGCGCGAACGGCGAGGTGTGCCCGGCGGCCTGCCGGATCGGCTTGTAGTCGTTGAGGATGGCGAAGCTGGCCTGCAGCGCATGCTGGTGGATCGGGCTGCGGGTCTTGGTGATGGTCATGCAGAACACATGGTCGTAGTCGATCACCAGCCGGCTCAGGAACAGCTCGCGGATCTGCGCCACGCTGAAGGGAATGGTCTCCGCCTCGGCGCCATGTTCGGCCACGTGCGCGTGCAGGAAGCTCAGGGTGGCTTCCTCGTCGCGATGATCGGCCAGCAGCGCGTCGCCGATGCGCACGCTGATCGGCAACAACACGATGTTGTGGTCTGCGATGTAGTGCTGCGGCAAGTCGCAGGCAGAATCCACCACGATCCCGATACGCATCTGGCCCCCTCCGGCGTCGCGCTTCGTCGATACCGGCTAGGGTAGCGCAGACGGCGGGGGAGGACGCGGCCGGGTCAGGCGCCGCGTTGCACGCCGACCGGCAGGTCCGCCAGCCGCGCCATCTCGCCGCGCCGCAGCAGTTGCGGGTCGGCCAGGACCGCCTGCATCAGCGGATGCGCGTCGTTGCCCCACAGCAGCGTGTCGTCGATCTGCAGCGTCGGCACGCCGAACACACCGGCGGCGATGGCCTGTTCGGTGTTGCCGCGCAGTCGCGCCTTGACCTGCGGATCGGCGACGGCGGCCGCCGCATCGGCGATGCCCAGCGCCTGCGCGACCGGAGCCAGCGCCGTTGCGTCGTCGCCGGCGCGGCCGTCGCGCCACAGCCAGTCGAACAGCGCGTCGATCGCCTGCGGGGTGCCGCCGGCGGCGATGCACAGCCGCAGCGCGGCCAGCGGGTTGAACGGATGCGCCGGCGGAAAGCGCAGCGGCACGCCTTCCTGTTGCGCCTGCCACTGCACGAACTGGTAGGTGAAGCCGCGCTTGTGCGGGATCTCCGCCGGGCCGCGCGTGTGCAGATGCTGCAACACCGCGCCGAACACGATCGGCACCGGCACGATCTGCGCGAACGCGGGCAGCGCCTTGAGCTTGTGCCAGTGCAGATAGGAAAACGGCGAGACGAAATCGAAATACCAGTGCAGGCGCATCGTGCTTCTCCGGCGGATCACGGCCAGCTTAGCGCGATGCACCCCAGGCCGGCGCATGTTGCAGTGCGAAGCGACCCTGTCGCCGCGGCGTGGAGCTGGCGGCTGGCGTAGACAGCGCGGCGGTGCCGGTCTCGCCCGGGCGCGGGAACTGGGAAGCGTCGCACGCGCGGAGGTTGGAGCGGATAGCGCTATTGCGCCAGCGCATGCCGCGCGTGCTTCTTTTCATAGCTCGCCGCCGCTGCGCCTTGCTAGGGTCCGCCGCGACAGCAGTGTCGCTGTCATGCGCCGACCGGTCAGGAGAATCGCCATGCATCACCCGCACGCCGTTCCGATCGCCACGTCAGTCCCATGCGTCCGTACGCCGCGCGCGCCGCTGCGCCGGCGCCTGCTGCAGACACTGTTCGCCGTCGCCTGCCTGGCCGCCGCACCGCTGGCGCTGGCCGGCCCCTACAAGATCTTCGGCAACCACTACGCCTGGGTCAACAATTTCAACGACCCCAACAACGTCATCCAGGGCAGCTTCGGCAACGGCAGCACGCCGGAGCTGACGGTGACCTTCAATTTCTCCAGTTCCAATCTCTATGGCTATCCTGCGATCGTGCGCGGCTGGCACTACGACTGGAACCCGACCAGCGACACCCTGTTCCCGCGGCAGGTGTCCTCGCTGAGCACGATCCCGGTCAAGTTCAATTACAGTGCCGGCGGCAGCAACCTGGGGGGCGATTTCGCCTACGACCTGTTCTTCCGCCACGACACCAGCAAGGGCGTGCCGCAGCTGGAGGTGATGATCTGGGGCGGTCACAACTCCTGGCCGATCGGCACGCTCACCGCCAGTAACGTGATCACTGCCGGTGGCTATACCTTCGACCTGTGGGAAGGCAACAACAGCGCCGCCGGCTACTACGTCTATACGTTCATCCCGCACGGCACCGCCGGACAGCCCAACCTGCCCATCAGCGGCAGCCTCAACGTCGACGTCAAGCCGTTCCTGAACTGGCTGCAGGCCAACCGCAGCCAGGATGGCCGCTACAGCAACGCGCTGTACCTGCACGTGGTCGAGGCCGGGTTCGAGGTGGTGCGCGGCAACGGCTGGGCCAAGGTCAGCGCGACCATCGATGCGCATTGAGCGGGCGGCGTCCGCGGCATGCCGTGGCGATGCGCAGGTGTGGCCGGACGCGGCGAGGCCGCGTCCCGGCGGATGGATCGCCGCGCTTTGAGCCGCGACCGGCCTGCGGTCGCCAGCCGAAGTGGGTGGGAGACGCCGCGCCTGTTGGCGAAGGAGGGATCCATGCGTTGCAACGGCAGATGGCCAGCGTCGGCTCGACCTGCCCGGCTGTCGGCACGCAGGAGTGCCATGCGCCGCTCGCAGGTCCGGCGGCGCACATCGGGCGTCGGTGCCGCGCTACTGCGGATACGCGCGCGGCAGCGCGCCGGCCTGCTTCATGTAGCGATCGCGCAGCTCGGTCTGCCGCGACCGCATCGGGATCGCGCGGCCGCCCAGCCACACCTGCTCGGCGTAGTGGGCCACGTCCAGCGGATCGCCTTCCCACAGCACCAGGTCGGCCAGTTTGCCCGGGGCGATGCTGCCCAGCTTGTCGCCCACGCCCAGCGCCTCGGCCGGCACCCGGGTCAGCCCGGCCAGGCCGTCTTCCCAGGGCAGGCCGTGCGCGACCGCGTTGCCGGCCAGTTGGCGCTGCTTGCGCGCGTTGTGCGCGCCGTCGCCGCCCTGGGTGAAGCTCACCGCGACACCGGCCGCGTTCAGGCGCGCCGCGTTCTCCAGGGTCGCGCCGATCTGGTCGAAGCTGCTGGGCAGGTCGTCCAGCGCGTTGACGAACACCGGCACCTTCACCGCCGCCAGCAGCGGCGCCAGCTTCCACGCCTCGTCGCCGCCGGCGATGGCGATGCGCACCTTCTCGCGCTCGGCCCAGCGCAGCAATTGGCGGATGTCGGCGGCGCGGTTCACCGCCACCACGATGCGGCCCTGGCCGGCCAGGTACCTGGCCAGCACGGCGCGCCCGGCCGGGGTCAGCAGCGCGTGCGGCGAATCGGCCGGCATGCGTCCGCGCGCCTCGGCCACCAACTGGTCGAGCAGCATCCATTGCGCCGCGCGCGACTTGCCGCTCAGTTCCAGCGCGTCGCTGCCCAGGCGCACGTACAGCGCGCGCGGGCCGATCGGGTCGGGGCCGCCGTCCAGGCGCATGACCCCGCCCTGGCCGGCGATGAAGGCACCGCCGCTGTTGGCGCCGAGCGCGGTGAAGCCGATGCCCTCCACGCGCGCGACCGGGATCAGCACCGAGTCCGGGTTGTAGGCCAGGGTCACGTCGAATTCCGGGCGCATCGGCTGGTCGTGCGGCAGGCTCAGCGCGCTGTCCACGGTGGAAGATTCGCCGGACACTTCCTCGATGCCGATCTCGGTGATGCCGCCGAACAGCGCCGGGGTCAGCGGGCGGCCCTTGGCCTCGACCACGGTCACGCCGGCCGGTGCCGACAAGCCGCTGCCGACCGCACGGATGGTGCCGCCCTGGACCAGCACGTCGGCATTGGGCAGCGTGCCGCGCGCGCTGGCGGTATGCACGGTGGCGCCGCGGATCAGCACGTCCTGGGCGAAGGCGGACGCGCTGCCCAGGACCAGGCACGCGGCCAGCGACAGGCCGCGCACCAGGGGACGGCGCGAATGCGGAGCGGAGCGGCTCATGGGGCAGCCTCCTGGCCGAGCATGAAATCGGATGTGGGTTGCAGGCGGCGGTCGGCGCGGTCGTAGACCTGCGCGCCGTCGATGTAGACCTTCTCGGCCAGCGCATAGGAACTGAACGGGCTGCCGTTCCACACCACCACGTCGGCCATCTTGCCCGGCTCCAGCGAGCCGGTCTGCTTCTCGATGCCCAGCGCCTTGGCCGGGTTGCTGGTCAGCCACCGGATCGCGCGCTCGGGCTGGATGTCCATGCCGGCGCGGCGGCCGGCGGCCATCGCCTTGGCCGCTTCCTGGTTGAGCCGCTGGATGCCTTCCTCCGAATCCGAATGCACGATGGCGCAGCCGTTGGCCGGGCGATCGACCAGCGCGATGTTTTCCTGGATGCCGTCGAAGGCCTCCATCTTGAAGCCCCACCAGTCCGCCCACAGCGCGCCGCAGACGTTCTCCTGGGCCAGCCGGTCGGCGATCTTGTAGGCCTCCACGCCGTGGTGGAAGGCGGCGACCTTGAAGCCGAATTCCTTGGCCAGGTCGAGCATGGTGGTCATCTCGTCGGCGCGGTAGCAGTGGATGTGCACGCGGATGTCGCCGTTGATCGCGCCGGCCAGGGTGTCCAGCTTCAGGTCGCGCTTGCCGCCGCTGTCGCCGGCGCTGTCGTTGTCGCCAGCGCCGCGGCTCCACCAGTGGCGCTTTTCCGGCGCCTTCTTCTTCGGCGCGTTCTTGCGCAGGTATTCGCTGGCGTCGATGAACGCGGCGCGGTAGCCGGCGACGTTGCCCATGCGCGTGGCCGGGCCGCCCTTCTCGCCATACACGCGCTTGGGGTTTTCGCCGCAGGCCATCTTCAGGCCCCACGGCGCGCCGGGAAACTTCATCGCCTGGTAGGTGGTGGCCGGCACGTTCTTCAGGGTCACGCCGCGGCCGCCGACCAGGTTGGCCGAGCCCGGCAGCACCTGCAGCGAGGTGACGCCGCCGGCCAGGGCGGTACCGAAGCCCGGATCCTGCGGCCAGATCGAATGTTCGGCCCAGACGTTGGGCGTCACCGGCGCGGTCATCTCGTTACCGTCGCTGTGCGCGCTGACGCCGGGGCTGGCGTACACGCCCAGATGCGAGTGCACGTCGATGATGCCGGGCGTGACCCACTTGCCGTGGCCGTCGATGCGGGTGGCGTTGGCCGGGGCGGCGAGCGCGCGGCCCACCGCCTGCACGCGGCCGTCCTGCAGCAGCACGTCGGCATCGTCCAGGCGCTCGCCGGTACCGGTGAGCACGGTGGCGTGCTCGATCAGCACCGGCGTGGACGCCAGCGGCCGGTAGGTGCTGGGGTAGGGATCTTCGACGAAGCGCGAGGCCGCCGCGGCAGGGCCGCACAGCGCCACGCCCAGGCAGGCGAGCAGCAGATGACGCATCAGATTGTCCCCGGATGTTGGCTGCCGCGATGCAGCCGCCTGCGCACGCTAGCCCGAGCCGGCGCGCTTGCCAAGTGTCGTGCGCCGGGATTTGGGATTCGGGATTGGGGATTCGCAAAGGCGGGTCGGTGGGCCGATGTCCACGCGCATGCGGCTCGAGATGGCAGCGAACGGCCGCGCTTGGCTGATCCCGAGTCCCGCATGCGTTCGTTGTCGGCGGATGACGGCGCCGCCTCGGCCGATGCGGTCGCGCGACGGGATGCGCGCCGCGATGCGCATGCGCTGGACCGGCGGAGCGATGGTTCGGATGCGTTCGGCATGGCCGATCGCGAGGCGACAGTTCCGCGGACCGCTCGCCGCGCATCGTATGTCGACGCCAGATCGGGTATAGAAGCCGATTGCCGACCGATGGAGCCGCAATGCCACAGATCCTGCCCTGCGACGTCGTGGAGTTCTGGCGCAGCGCCGGTCGCGAGCGCTGGTTCGCCGCCAACGCGTCGTTCGATGCGAACGTGCGCGAGCATTTCCTGGACGCGCACCACGCCGCGGCGCGTGGCGAGTGCGCGGCGTGGCTGGACAGCGCCGAGGGCGCGCTGGCGCTGTTGCTGTTGCTCGACCAGGTGCCGCGCAATGCGTTCCGCGGCAGCGCGCATGCCTACGCCACCGACGGCCTGGCGCGGCACTACGCGCGGCTGGCGCTGGCGGCCGGCCACGACCGGCAAGTGGAGCCGGAGCTGCGCATGTTCTTCTACCTGCCGTACGAGCATGCCGAAGACCCGGCGCTGCAGCGCGAGGCGGTGGAGCTGTTCAGTGCGCTGGGCGATGCCGACTGCCTGCAGTGGGCGGTGCAGCACGAGGAGATCATCCAGCGCTTCGGCCGCTTCCCGCATCGCAATGCGGCGCTGGGGCGGGAGACGACGCACGAGGAGCAGCGCTTCCTGGACGAGGGCGGCTTCGCCGGCTGAGCGGCGGGCGACGCGCCGTGGTAGGAGCGGCTTCAGCCGCGACAGGGGCTACGGTGAGCTTCTGTCGCGG
>Ga0065704_10071336_pt1 | contig 11584 bp, 9 predicted proteins | sample SwiRhicommuniRL2_FD_59091 | JGI IMG/M metagenome (GOLD analysis project Ga0065704, IMG submission 59091) | Switchgrass rhizosphere bacterial communities from Rose Lake, Michigan, USA - RL2 v2 (version 2) | ecosystem: Host-associated > Plants > Roots > Rhizosphere > Soil | place: East Lansing, MI | reverse complement strand
AATTAACGATTAGTTTTTGAAAAGTAGGCATGTTTCTGGGAATTCCATTATTGAAAACATACATTTCTATTTTCGTAACGATCCCAATTACCCTGAAAAAAGGATTAATACGCGGAAGCTCAACCCTTTTTAACGCCACCTGAAGAACGAGATCACAATGTCTGAACATTTGACACACGTTCATCTTTCCCCATTTTCCCTGGGAATTTTCAGATAATTTGGAAATCCGGTCTATAATTTCCTCGAAATAAATGGGATTATTAAAGCTTTTTTTTACCAACCTTTTTCTTTCTTCAGATTTTCGATATGGGCAAAATGATGGTCACAATGCCATGCATATAAAGCAAGACTACTTCTCAGGTCGTAATTCCGATGGTGCTCCGGATGATGAAAAGTTCTCTCAAACTGTTTATTGGTAAGGCTTTTAAGAAGAACAACCCATCTTTGGTGAGTTCCTTTCAATATTCTCATCGCCGGTTTTACAGGCATATGAAAGCTGTCCTGAAGCTCAGCCCATTGAGCCTCATCATAAGGTTTAATAGTTGGGTTATCTTCTGTAAGCGCCAGTTTAAACCGAATAAAACTATTCATATGACTGTCTGAAAGATGATTCACAAGCTGTCTTACCGTCCACCCTCCTTCTCTGTACGGAGTATCCAGCTGATCATCCGTAAAGTGTTCAATGAGGTTTTTCAGTCTCCCGGGAAAATCTTTAATCACCTTGATATACGTATCCAAAGTCGTGTCACAAATATTTTCCGGAACTTCAAACTGTCCTATTGGAAATTTTTTGTTCTCTAAATCACTCATTGCTCATAGTTTTAATTTTTAATATGGCCTATTTGTCCGATAATTCGGTTTTGGACAAATTTTCAGGTTTGTAAATGTATCAAAATTCGAGAAATCTATATATGAAAAAAGCGTTAATTGTACTTATTCCAAAAGATATCTTCACTGAATAAAAAAAGCTCCAATTCTATAAAATTGAAGCTCTGTTTATTGTAATAAAGGTATTAATAGCCATGCAGATCAATACCCTCTGTTCTTTGTAAGGTCACTTTTTTGCCCATTTTCTTCTGAATTACCCGGAAATGCTGCAGTTCATCATCCGTCAGAATAGAAATAGCAGTACCTTTTTCGTTGGCACGGCCAGTCCTACCAATACGGTGGATATAGTCTAAAGGTGAACGCGGCAATTCATAATTGATCACACAAGGCAGAGACTCGATATGAATCCCACGACCAATTAAGTCCGTAGCCACTAAAATCTGGGCTCCGTTTACTTTAAATTCCTCTAAGTTGTTTCTACGGGCACCTTGTGACTTCTGGCTGTGAATAGCCACTGCTTTAATTTTATTCTTTTTAAGTTTCTCCACCAAATTATCGGCAGATCTTGTAGAGGAAACAAAGATTAAAGCTTTTTCCACTTTCTTTTCTTTGATCAGATACCGTAAGAAAGGGCCTTTATTTTCCGGAGAAACATGATATGCCAGCTGTTCAATATGATCAATTTCAACTTCCTCTTTTTTTATTTCAATAATAGTAGGATTAATGGATAAACGTTCTTTCATTTCAGAAACTTTATCATTTAAAGTTGCCGAAAACAAAATTGTCTGTTTTACCACAGGCATTAAACCGAAAAGCTTATTCATTTCTTCCCCAAAGCCCAGCTGAAACATTTTGTCCGCTTCATCAATTACCAAATGCTGAATACCCGAAATACTCAATGCATTATGATCAATTAAGTCTAATAAACGTCCCGGAGTAGCGATCAGTACTTCCACTCCAAACATTCCCTTCATCTGTGGATTGATAGAAACACCTCCATAAACAGCCATTGTACGGATTTCCCGCTTCAGGTTTTCTGTAAAAGCTCTGAACACTTCATCAATCTGAATAGCTAATTCACGCGTAGGAACCAATATGAGAACCTGAACATTACGGTCTTTTTTAACTTCTGCATTCTGCAATTTTTCTAAAATAGGCATTACAAAACAAGCCGTTTTCCCGGAACCTGTCTGTGCAATTCCCATCAGATCTTTACCTTGCAGGATAACAGGAACAGCCTGCTCCTGAATAGGAAATGGTTTTAAATACCCCAGTTTGTTAACAGAACGAATAATATTGTGTGATAATCCTAAAGACTCAAATGACATAAAAATACTTATTTACTGCAAAGATAAGCTATTGAAATTTGGTTTACCCTTCGAAACAGAATACCTGTAGACAAAGTTTAATTATTTTAAATGCTGCCCTTCATTCTATCAGTTTAAAAAAATATTTTGCCGATTTGTCCGATAATTCTATTTTGGACAAATTTTTGCCTGTTAGTTTTGTAAATTTATCAAAAATTCGAGAAATCTAAATATGAAAAAAGCGCTAATAATAGTCGATGTACAGAATGATTTTTGTGAAGGCGGATCACTTGCAGTACCCGGATCTGGAGAGATCATTCCTTATATCAACCTTTTGATGGAGGAAAATGAATATGACCAGATTGTTTTGACGCAGGATTGGCATCCTGCAGGCCATAAAAGTTTTGCAAGCAGCAATAATAGAAAAGTTGGTGAAAGCATTATTTTAAATAGTGTTCCCCAGTTTATGTGGCCGGATCACTGTATCCAGGGAACTTTCGGAGCAGAATTCCATAAAGATCTGAACAGAGACAAGGTAACTCATATCATACAGAAAGGAAAAAATATTGAAATAGATAGCTATAGCGGTTTTCAGGACAACAACCATTTTATGAAAACCGGATTGGATGATTTCTTGAAATATCACGATATTCAATTAGTAGAAATTGTTGGCCTGGCAATGGACTATTGTGTGAAATTCACTTGTCTGGATGCTGTTGCCAATGGATATGTTACCTGCTTACATTTTAACGGAACCCGTGCTGTAAATGTAAAACCTGATAACGGCAGAGATGCTATCTATGAAATGATTGAGAAAGGAGTAACCGTACTGGGATAGTTCTGGATCAAGCTTAGACAAAAACATAAAAAAACGCACAGAATAAACTTCTATGCGTTTTTTTATGCAGTACTTAAAATTACAATTTAAAAACAGAATAAAGCATGAACCAAAGCCCACAGCTCATTATTCACCATTTTTTAAAGCATTTTAAGGTTATTTACTTCCTGTTCTGTAAGAATTCTCCAGTGTCCTCTCTTGATATTCTTTTTCGTTAATCCTGCAAACATTACTCTGTCCAGAGCCTCTACTTCATATCCTAATCTTTGGAATATTCTTCTGATGACACGGTTCCATCCAATATGGATTTCAATTCCGATTTCATTTTTCGGCTTACCTTCAATATATGAAATTTGGTCCACAACGGCGATCCCTTCATCAAGACGAATCCCTTCTGCAATAAGACGTAAATCTTCACCTGTTAATTTCTTATCAAGTGTTACATGATAAATCTTTTTAGCATCAAAAGATGGATGCGTCAATTTTTTAGTCATGTGTCCGTCATTGGTCAACAAAATAACCCCTGTTGTAGAACGGTCCAGTCTTCCAACCGGGAAAACTCTGTAAGGAGATGCATTAGCAACAAGATCCATTACCGTTTTTCTGGCTTTATCATCTTTCGTTGTAGAAATATATCCTTTAGGTTTATTCAAAAGTACATATACAGGCTTTTCAGGAGTAATGTTCTGTCCGTCAAAAACTACTCTGTCGGTTTTTTCTACCTGATATCCCATTTCTGTTACCACCTTACCGTTCACTTCCACCAATCCTTGTGTGATCAGTTCATCAGCTTCTCTTCTGCTGCATATTCCGGAGTTGGCAATATACTTATTAAGACGGATGCTGTCTTTATGAACGTCTTTTTCAATTTTATTCAGTCTTCTCTTCTGTACAAAAGATCTTGCTTTGTCTTCATTTCTGTCATCACCACTGGATGGTCTTCTACCATACTTTAAACTGCCTCTTTCATACTTATCTCTTGCATCAAAACTTCTGCTTCCTCTTTTAGGGGCAGATTTTCCAAAAGATTTTCTTTCGAAGCTCTCACTTTTATTAGTAATGTAAGGTTTTTTCTCAGATTTTGAGCTACCCTCAGCCCCTGAGCCTTCAAAGCTTTCTGTATTTTTATTGAAAGGTTTTTTATCAAATTTTGAATTGGACCCTTTATGTTCCGGACCTCTCTTGTCTCCATCTTTAGAGAAAGATTTCTTGAAAGGTTTTGATCCTGAGGAATTTCCAGATCTAGAAGCACGAGAATCATCAGAGCTTTTTCGTGTTGAAACTCTTGGTCTTTTTGGTCTGTCTGAATTATTGTTATCTCTGCTCATTCTAAAAATTTCTGCAAAGATAGTAATTTAGTTACGAGTTAAAAATTAAGAATCATAACTTTGCAATATAGTTTACTTTTTAACTTTACAAAAATTTGAAGATGATAACAATATTAAATGACGATTTCTCTCAGTTAAACGAATTTCTGCATGAAAAATCTTTCAGTAAAATTTTTATTTTAGTGGATGAGAACACTCATGAATACTGTCTTCCCATTCTCTTAGGAAATATGGAAACAGATCTGGGATTTGAAATTCTGGAAATTGAGGCGGGTGAAGAAATGAAAAATATTCAGACCGCTAATCAGCTTTGGGAAATTCTTACGGAGATGCAGGCGGATAGAAAAGCATTGGTCATTAATCTTGGTGGTGGTGTGATTACCGATATGGGGGGATTTGTAGCATCTACTTATAAAAGAGGAATACAGTTTATTAATATCCCTACTACCCTTTTATCTATGTGTGATGCTTCTATTGGAGGAAAAACAGGTATTGATCTGATGCATTATAAAAATATGGTAGGTACTTTTGCTTTCCCGGAACAGATTTTTATTTTCCCGAAATTTTTAGAAACATTACCGTTCAAAGAATTAAGAAGCGGATTTGCAGAAATGCTGAAACATGGACTGATTGCTGATAAAGCCCATTGGGAACAACTGATTCAGATTCATAAGCTTGATGTAGAAACGGTAATTCCGCATATCCAGACTTCAATGAATATCAAGCAGGATGTGGTAGAGAAAGATTTTCACGAAAAAAATATCAGGAAAACCCTGAATTTCGGTCATACAATAGGTCATGCTGTTGAAAGTCTGTGCCTGCAACAGAAAAACCCTATCCTTCATGGAGAAGCAGTAGCTATGGGAATGATTTGTGAATCCCGTTTAGCTTATCTTGAAAATCTGATTTCTGAAGAAGATTCCCAGGCTATTATTGAAAATATCCAGAGATACTATCCTTATTTAGATATCAGTGATTTTAAAGATGAAGATATTACTGCATTATTAATGAATGATAAAAAGAATACGGATAGTAAAATCAATTTCTCGCTCCTTTCCGAAATCGGAGCATGCAATTATGACTATCAATGCAGTCAGAAAAACATCCTTGACTCCTTACATTTTTACAGAAAATTGAATGATGCCTAAGCATTTTTTGCTCATTTTCATAAAATACCCCCTTTTTTTGAGTTCATTTTTTGATAAAAACCACTCATTCAAACAAATGTTTATTTAATTTTTTAAACAATTGAAAATCAGAGATATAAATTTAAAAACCGCTTATTAAATAAGCGGTTTTTTTATTGATTTTAGGGGTAAAAAATATTTTTGGCAAGCAATTTGAAAGATACTCTGCGTTCAACTGAAAATGTTGACAGTAGTAAAATTTAAAATTAAGAAAGAGTAAATATTAAAAAATTAAAGTTATGAAAAAGTTAGTTTTAGGATTAGCAGTAACTGCAAGTACATTAGCGTTCGCACAACAGCAACCGACTACCAGTACAAATCCGGTAACATTCGGGGTAAAAGGTGGAATGAACGTATCATCGCTTTCTAATGGAGCAGATTTAAGTGATTCAAAATCCAAAATCGGTTTTAATGCAGGTGTTTTTGCTAATATTCCGTTAGCAAGTTCATTCAGTGTACAACCGGAGGTTATATATAATGATTTAGGTTCAAAAGTAACCAGAGAGTTTTCAGCAGGAGGAAATACCTTCAGAAATGAGTATTCGAGAAATTTAGGATATGTTGCAGTACCTGTAATGTTCCAATATAATGCAACTCCTGAATTTTTCCTTGAAGCAGGTCCTGAATTCGGATTCTTAGTAAGTGCTAAGGATAAATTTAAAAATTCAACCAACAATAACAGCAACACTCAGGTAGCTACCCTTAATAAAGATGACTTCCAAACGTTTAATTTTGGAATTGGTATCGGAGCAGGTTATTATTTTACCCCTAACTTAGGACTTACAGCGAGATATACAGCAGGTCTTACAGATATTTATAAAAACAACTCTGGAGATGCTGTTAAAAACAATGTATTCCAGGTAGGATTAGCTTATAAATTTAAATAATTCATAAGTAGTTTCACATTCAACAAATTTTGTATCAATAAAAAGGTCAGATTAATTATAATCTGACCTTTTTTATATTTAAATTATAAATTTTTGTTAAAAAAAATTTAACCTAGTTACGTTATAGATTAAAAAAATATTATTTGCGTAAAAAAATATTGAAAAAATATCCTATATATCTATGATGATCATTAATTGAGTAATGTTTTTAATTCTTTGGCACGCCATTTGATAATAAACAAAATGTTAAACAAAACTTAAAAACTATTAAATAAATACTTATGAAAAAGATTCTTTTAGGCCTAGCCCTTGTTGCAGGTACATTTACTTTCGCTCAGAAAACTTCTACTAATACTTCTGCTTCTTCACCGGTTAGATTCGGTTTAAAAGCTGGTCTTAATGTTTCTAGCTTATCTAACGGTGGTTGGAATTCAAAAGCAGGATTTTATGGTGGTGTATTTGCCAACATTCCAGTAGCACAAGACTTCTCTGTACAGCCGGAGGTTTTATACAGTGGAATGGGAGCAAAAGCTAAATCAAACAGTGATGTGAAATTTAACTTAGATTATATCGCAGTACCGGTAATGTTCCAGTACAATGCTCTACCTAACCTATACTTAGAAGCAGGTCCTCAATTCAGTTTCTTGGTAAGTTCAAAACTAAAAGACAATTCAAATTCTTTAGATGTTAAAGATGGAACTAAATCTTTTGACTTTGGATTAGGTCTTGGAGCAGGTTATTATTTTACGCCAAACATTGGAGTGAACGTAAGATATGTTGCTGGGTTATCTGATGTAGCAAAAGACAGACCTAGCGGTTCTGACTCTGTGAAAAACGGAGCGTTCCAGGTAGGATTAGCTTATAAATTCTAATATAAGCCCTAGCATAGCTAACAAATTTTTATATTCAATAAAAAAGTCAGGTTATTTATTTAGCCTGACTTTTTATTTTCAGTATTTTTTGGCAAGGAATTTGCAAATAGACTTAGTACTTGTACCATTATAATGTTTCTGAATTATAATTTTATTTCATTTGAAAAATACGTTTTCAGCCTAATAATCAAATTCCATATTATTTAAGGATCAACTCTAAAAACAGTATTGAACAAATTTTTCAGAAATACGTTTCTGTACACTCATTAGTAATACATTTTGATTTCAATAGAAAAGGTCGGATTTTATTTTAAGTCTGACCTTTTCACTTTTATATGAGTCTCATATCATACCTTATGAGTGCATACAGCCTCTTATTACAGGATTCATTTCAATTAATCAATCCTTCGCAGCCTATCCTATCAGGCTTCTAATTTCACTTTTCCTATATACACATAAACACTAATAGCACAAATATTTCTCCCACGAATACCACCAATACAAACTGCATTGATAGTGTCAGCTGTGAAAATATTAATGTTATTTGTGATTAAAAATAGCTAAATACACCCATTCTCTTATACCAATGCAAGGATGCTCCCTGTATTTTAGTATTGTAGAGCTGCTCTTTTATTCCGGTCTGCAGAAGGTATTTTCAGCATCAGGTATAAGTACATATGACATAAGCATAAATTCCACCCCCCCCATTTGATATAATAAAACAGTATTTATATTAAAAGGACATTTTTTATGTGAAAGAATTTTAACTTAAAATTTATCACAAATATCTAATTTACATTGAAATATTTCACATAAAGAAGGATATAAATGTTGTTTTTTAAGTATTAAAACATCCCGCATCTATTTGCTAATCAGGGTTTGAGGAGTTTGGCAAGCATTTTGCAAAATAATGAAGCAAATAGTAAAATTAAAAAATAAAATTATGAAGAAGTTATTTTTAGGACTGGCATTAACAGCCGGGACATTGGCTTTTGCTCAAGAAACACAACCTGTAAATACTGTAAGCACAACCTCTCCACTTAAAACAGACGTTCAGCCTATTAGATTTGGTATCAAAGCAGGTGGAAACTCAGCGTATTTAAGCCAGCAAAGTTTTGGTATCAACAGCCAAAAATTAGGATTCCACGCAGGTGCTTTCGTTAATATTCCAATCTCTAAGCAATTCAGCTTCCAACCGGAGGTATTGTACAACCAAATGGGGGCAAGAGATGTAGCTTATTCAACAGAGAGTACTGTAGGATCAACAACTATTAAAACAAAGGGACAGGATAAACTAACAATGAATTATATTTCAGTTCCATTAATGGTTCAAATGAGACCAATGGATAAGTTTTATATTGAAGCTGGGCCAGAATTCAGTTATTTCATCGATGGAAAAACCAAAGGAGAATCTACAGTGTCAAGTACTACAGGAGGTATCACTACTACTAAAACAGAGAGTCATTCTGAGGATTTAAATAAAGATAATATCAACAAATTCAATTTTGGTTTAGGTCTTGGTCTAGGATATGATATTACTTCTAATATCGGTATCAACGCAAGATATGTAAACAGCTTGACTAAAATTGATAAAAGCAGACCGGCTGCTGAAAACAACAACAGAGTTTTCCAGTTAGGGGTGAACTATAAATTTTAATTAAAAAACAACCAATTTTTTAACTCCCAGATGCAGTTTTATGCATTGTAAAAATGGCCGGAATTTTTTCCGGCCATTTCTATTTCTTATATAAACAAAAGGAAGCGCCTATTCAAATATTCGTGGATCATCACTGATCACGCCGTCTATTCCCATACCCTTAAGCTCCTTTAGTCTTTCTTTGGTATTAACAGTCCATGGGATTACTTTCATGCCCAGTGCATGGCATTCTTTGAGTAATTCAGCAGTGACAAGACTCTGATCCGGGCTGTAAATGGTAGGGGTAAAACTTAAAAACTTCATATCTCCAGCTACACCACTCAAATGATTAGGATATAGTCTGAATTTTTCTACAGGTATATTTTTGAAATAATACCTTTGCTGTTCCAGCTTTTTATCATCCACTTTTTCTACCAGTAAAGCAGTCATTATTTTAGGATATTCCTTATGAAGGATTTCCAGTGTTCGGGGATCAAAAGACTGGATAATAACCCTATCCTGGATGTTTTTTTCTACAATAATCTTCATCATCAGGTCTACAAATTCTTTTGGTTCCGGATGAAAGATATGATCTGAGAAAGGGCGTGTTTTAGTTTCTATATTGTAAAAGGGCAAAGGTCTTTTCAGCTCACGGGCATAGCTTTCACATGCATCTATAACCTCTGAGAAAAGAGGTTTCTGAGCCTTCATTTTCTTCTGATCAGGATAATTGTTCAGTTTTTTCAAGCCTATATCAAATGTTTGAATCTTTGCATAAGGCATCTCATAAATTTTATAATAAAAGCCGGAGTCTTTCGGTATATAGGTTCCATCAGGTTTTGTAACCAATTCAGGAGAAAGAAAAGCATCATGGGAAAGAATTACTTTTTTATCCTTTGTGATGGCCAAATCCATTTCCAGCGTGGTAACATTCATTTGTAAAGCATTTTTCATGGCCGGGATGGTATTTTCCGGAAATAGTGATTTTCCTCCACGGTGCGCCTGATTATCAAAAGACTGGGCGCAATACAGCTGAGCCATTGCTAAAAAAAAACCTGTAAAAAACGTGCTTTTCATATCTTCAAATTTTAATCTAACAAAATTAAAACTTGCCTATAAAGAATATGATACAGGAACATTAAGCTTTTGCTACATTTATATCAATAAAAAGGGTCAGGTAAACGATACCTGACCCTTCTATTTTTATTGTCAATACAATTAATTGAATAATTCTACCTCCTCTCCTTTTCCTACCGGATATTCTTCTGTAAAACATCCAAAGCAGTGGTTAGAAGATCCTAAAATTTCTTTCAGATTTTCGGTACTTAAAAATTCTAAAGAATCTACTCCTAAATAATTTTTAAGTTCTTCCGTAGTCATATTAGCAGAAATTAAATCATCCTTTGAAGGGGTATCAATTCCTAAATAACATGGTGCAATAATAGGAGGAGAAACACTTCTGAAATGAATCTCTTTTACACCTGCATCTTTCAGAATTTTAACCAACCTTTTAGAGGTTGTCCCACGAACGATAGAGTCATCAATAATAACAACCCTTTTATCTTTAATTTCAGAAATAATCGGGTTTAGTTTCAGGTTAACCACTCTTTCTCTCATTTCCTGAGTAGGAACGATAAAACTTCTTCCAATATATCTATTTTTGATCAATACAGGACGGAAAGGTATTCCTGAAGCCTTTGAGAACCCAATAGCGGCCGGTACTCCGGAATCCGGAACACCGATCACAATATCAGCATCTACAGGAGCCTGTTCCCAGATTTTCTCCCCGGATTTCTCTCTGATTTCGTAAACATTGATATTTTCTAACGTAGAATCGGGTCTCGCAAAATAAATATATTCAAAAGAACATATCCTTTGTTTTCCTTTAGCCTCATCCATCATATAAGAATGAAGTTTTCCAGGCTCATTTTCATTGGTATAGATAATTTCTCCCGGAAGAATATCACGAACATATTGAGCTCCCACTGCATCTAATGCTACAGATTCTGAAGCCACAACATAAGATCTCTCGTCAATAGCTCCTAAAACCAATGGACGGATACCGTTGAAATCTCTGAATGCAAAGAATTTATTTCTGGTCATCCCTACCACAGAATAGGCTCCTTTGATCTTCTCCATCGTAGCTTTTATTGCACCACGAAGTCCCAAATCAAGGTTTTTCTGGATCAGTCTCAAAATCACTTCAGAATCTGAAGTAGCTCTGAAAACCACCCCTTCAGCCTCCAGTTCATTTTTCAATTCTCTGGCATTGGTAAGGTTCCCGTTGTGTGCTATAGAAAGTATAATCTGGTCATATTCGTTTTTTGCGAAAAATGGCTGAAAATTATATTTCTTTTTATCTCCTGCTGTCGTATAACGGGTATGTCCGATTGCAGAATTTCCCATAAAAGCTTCAGGTTCCTGAATGTCTTTATAAACGTCCAAAACCAAGCCTTCATCCTTCATATTGGTAATCTTTCCATCTTTAAGAACGGAAATACCACAAGCTTCCTGGCCTCTGTGCTGTAATGCAAAAAGCCCGAACTGTGAAAGAGAAAACGTATCCAGATCAGTATCTGAATACATTCCAAAGATACCGCACTCCTCATTGGGAGCATCCAGTCTTTCTTCTTCCTGTGTTCTGAAAAGATTTCTACCGTAGGTTTGGTCTTTAAACTGTTTTAAATATTCACTTTTATGA
>Ga0065704_10071347_pt1 | contig 11595 bp, 30 predicted proteins | sample SwiRhicommuniRL2_FD_59091 | JGI IMG/M metagenome (GOLD analysis project Ga0065704, IMG submission 59091) | Switchgrass rhizosphere bacterial communities from Rose Lake, Michigan, USA - RL2 v2 (version 2) | ecosystem: Host-associated > Plants > Roots > Rhizosphere > Soil | place: East Lansing, MI | reverse complement strand
AAGGAGCACCAATCATGCGCGGCTATCCGACTCACAGGCAGGCACCACAAGGGTACAAAGCAGTGACCAAGCCTCTCGCAAAGGCCTTATTTGAACAAGGGGTGGATGTTACACTCGCAGGCAACAATGTCAACAGCTTCCATATCTTTGACGGCTGGCATTTGGGCTGTACGATGAATCTTCAGCGGATGGCAGACGGGTATATGACTTCGTTTGACGCCATGGTCGACAATTTCCTCTGGCATCTGGACCGCGAACTCGGGACCTACGCCGTGTATTATGTGCCACAAGCAACACTCATCGCCTAATCACCCACCGGGGAGCCCCGCTCCCCCACGGAGAGACACATGGCACGACAGAAGGTAACGCCAATCCCCAACATCGACCTTGGCGGACGGTTCAGGATCATTGACGATACAGGCATCATGCCAAAGTGGAAGACGCTAGAGCGTGGTTTTGCGACAGTCCCGAATGCACAGAAAGTCATACAGAAGTATGGCCTGCAAGGCGTATGGATATTTGATGATGCGGGCTATCAGACCTACGTAGCCGCCTAACCCCCCACCCACAGGAGACATAAGACATGGCGACTAGGAAACAAATACTTGAAGCAATCAAGGTGGCAGGCTATCACAACGATGACAAGGCGTTTCTTCGGCTCTATACGGAGAACCACATCAGCTACACCGCGGCTCAGGAAGCCCGCACCAAGGGGATACGCGCACGGCAACAAGGGGTGAGGTGTTCGTGTTATGCCTGCAACAATCGCCCAATCTTCTAGCGTCACACAGGAGAAGTATTATGGCACTCAGAAGCGAGACAAACACCGCAGTAATGGGCGCTACCGTCTTACGTGCAGCCAAGAAGCATTTGAAGACCCGCCGTGCCGAGAGCCATTTTGAGCATGGCCAGTGGTGGATTACCTGCCCATCGGGAGCGATCTATAGCGTCTGTGACGCGGAAGGTCTTGGCACAACGGATGGCTTTGACTTTGAGGAAGTCACCAGCGGCACTGAAGAATAGCACAAACCGGGCTCCTCCTAGTGGCATAGGCAGGAGCCCTTCACCATGGCCGTGACCGTTATCACTAGACCAAGGAGACTGTACCATGTCTACACGTTCATGCATAGCCGTAGCGAAGGGGGATAGCTGGGAAGGCGTCTATGTGCATAGCAGTGGCTATCCAACCTGGCTAGGACCAGAGTTATGGACCGTGCTCCATGATCGCCATCACAACGATGTCCATGCTTTTGCTGAACAGGCGATTTATGCGCACCGCTGCGGCTATAGCGATTTCCCAGAGACGTGCTACTGCCATTCGTATACGGACCAGGAAGAAAGCGAGATGATCTATACCGCAGAAGATGAGCACGCCAATGCCGCACTGCATATTGAATGGGTGTATGTCGTAGGCAGACACGTCCTCACCATCTTCAAAAGTGTGCCAACCAACAGAGAGCTACGCATAGAAAACATGACAGGACACTGGTGGATGGAGAAAGTCTACCGTTGGGCACAGGTTGCGCAAGTGTCCTTGCAGGGAGGAGAGCCCGACTGGGAGAAGATTGAAGCATTAGGAAGATGGATACTTGACGAAACTGCTCATGTACTCGGAGAGGTCGCAGCATAGAAGCAGAAAAAGAAGTGAGCCGTGCTCTGCACCCACAGACACGGCTCGTGTTCCTCACACAACCACACAGGAGAGTCTACCATGTCCGTATCCCGTTACGCCATTGTCGAGAGCTGTGAGCGTCCATCTGGACACTGGGAGAAACCACAGGCCACCTACAACGAAGAAGACTGTGCCCGCACCGCACTGAAACATGCGACCTGGTTTGGTCCAGGACACGGCATCATCTGGGCACGCACGCTGACCTTGCGGCGCTCGACGTGGACGCAGGGGGAGCGGGAGAGTGTGGTGTTGGATGAGAGAAGCATTGGCTAGAGAGAGGATCGTTGTGGACTATGCAGACATCGAAATAGGCCAGCAGTATCTCTATCATGGGCAAGTGGTTGAGGCCGTTGGGACACGCCTCTGTGTCCGGCCGCAAGCCGAAGGGGGTGATGTCGCGTTTGTACGGATTGTGATGAACCAACGTTCGACCTCTAGGGAAGTGAAGCCCTATGAACTCAGCCGTATCCCTGTGGAGCGCTTACCGATGGATGGCGTCCTTGAAGCCTGCTGGCATAGCGCTTACAACTCCCTAGCACGGGCACGGGATGACTGCGCGATGCTGGCCCAAGACCTGCATCCCAGTTTTCAGCAACTGGCCGAGACCTGTGAACGACTGCGACAGGAAATGCAGACTTTTCGGGAGACCTATACGTATCGCAACTTGTAGAGAGAAGGCAAGGGCACATGGAGCAGGCGTGTAGTCATCCACCAAGAGAATACTTTACGTGGCATGCCTATGATTGCATCACGAACAAAAATGACTGGCTGGTGATCTGTTGCAAGGCATGTCATCAGACCATCAAGGGCGATAGTACTGAGTACGAAGCGTATCTCTTCGCACATAACGTGGCACTTCCCTAGCCACACAAGGAGCCCCATCATGCGACGACTGTTGGCGATCACCGTCTTGACCTTGGCCCTCACATTCCAGGCCCTGCCCGCGTGGGCGAGCTGTACCACGCACACGTATACGATTGATGGCCGGATGGTCTCATGTTCCACGTGCTGTTTTGGCAATCACTGCTCAACGACCTGTTTCTAAGGAGAGGACGTATGGAGAAGACCGCAAGTCACCAGCTCCACCAAGCGCTTATGGCCAAGGGTTATCGGCGTGAGGCAACACGGTATGTGGAACCAGACGGACGGATATCCCGCCGACTGGACTATTACCAGCAGGGCAAGAATAGTGCAATCTTAGAAACGCTGTCCCACGAAGCCAGCCGCGAAGAGATCGAGTGCCACCTCTATGTGGCAGCGACGAACCGCGACCCGCTGGCCGACGCCATACCGGCAATACCCTAAACACAACGATGCCCCTCCCTGGCGGCAACCGGAGAGGGGCACAGGAGCATTACCACACCTGACTTATGCACCCACAACATGCACACTAGGAGTGTACCACATGTCTCAGTCCACACGCACCACCACCCCTGACTGGCGTGACTATCCCGACAAGGAGACGATGGGCGATGCCGAGCTAGAGATCGCCTTGGTCGAGTACGAAGCGGCCATGCACCAGCTCTACCGCAGTCCCCTAGAGCGCTATGCCCATGCCTACCGTGTCACCGAAAACGGCGACGAAGAATGTGGCATCGGCTATCTGCGCGATGATGGGCTAGTGGCCTTCTCGCCCTATTGGTTTTTCCCGGAAGATGCGACGAGTAACCGCGTAACCCTCCATCGCGTCAGTGCCTTTTTCCGGCTTGGCGCATTCTGTACCCGCAAGGGCTATCCGTTTGACGCAGCACCGCGCCAGGAGGTCGCATGACGCCGACTCCGCTCTATCACACAACACTGATTGCCGGGCCAACAGGTGTCAGCTTTGCGCTAGGCGAGACGTTGGTGTTTACCAGCGCCGATGATCCGACGTTGTATACCATTACTGCGGCACAGGTGATGACGCGCAGTCCCGTCGAGCCAGGGATGGCCGACTATCTGCGGACCACACTGCTTGAGCCGCGCTTATTAGCGCTGACAGGAAAAAATACGCCATGACCAAGGAGAACAAGATTTTTCCAGACGACATACGTGTCACAATCAATGGCCAACGCTACGCTATGCATTTCTGCCCGAGTACCGCAGACGCACGCGCCTATGCACAAACGCAGTTCGCCAAAGGTTACAACATCATCCGTTCGCACGCCACAGTTTATGTCCAGATAGACGAAGAGGAGGACAAAAATACCACAGGGAGTACGCCATGAAAGTGTTTGAGCGTGAAGTGGCCCAACGTTAATCACACACCGGGGGCACTCGCCCCCACACAGGAGCATGACCATGGACCCCGTATCCCGCAAATGTGGATGTTGTGGCCAGTACCTGGACGTCGATGATCCTGGCGAGCAGGTACCGCTGGAAGATCCAGCCTATCCCACTCCTGAGGAGACGATCATATTGTGTCAAATTTGCAATGAAGAATTGACCACCGGAGGTGTCACAATGCCACAAATCTATCCCAAATATTACGAAACACTCACACGCGGCGATGGCGCTACGACGCGGGTCAAAGCGGATGTCTTCCAGCATGATCCGTATACCGCGTATCTTCCGCTTTCCGTAGGCCAGATACAGAGACTGCGCAGGTTCCAAGATGCATCGACGTCTATAGGCCAAGAAAATGGAACCATGCGGCCAACCACAGAAGACCCTTTACGATGGGGCGCCTACCATGCCCGTGTGATCGCGATGCTTGGGAAGCCAGGGGTATGTCCCCACTGCCAATCGGTATAGCATCACCCACACCGGGGGCTCTATGCCCCCACAGGAGCCCACACATGAAGTTACCCGGCAAGCTCACGATCACCCATCCCACCGGGGGAAACACGGATTATATGTGTATCCAGGTAGAAGATGATGTCAGTGGCATTACCTTTCTCGAACTCCGCATTTCCCCCGAAGCCCTGATGCATGCCCTCACGGCGCGGGCCTTCCAAGATTGCACGCTTGAGTTGCGTGGACTGCATAATCTGGGAAAAAAGCGCGAGTTGAAGTATGAGTGTATCCCCTATGCCCCGGTCTACGGGAAGGGCGAACGAGACGCCAAGCAACGCGCCCTAGCGCCGTTTGAGGTGGACGGCTGGCAAGGGAGTGCCCGCGATCTGGGCAACTTTCACAAGGGCAACCAGATTGATGGCTACCGCGTGTCGTTTACCCGCTTTGTGGACAATGATGCTCCACAGGAGCCCACCCCATGATTGAGATACGCTATACCAACGGCCAAGCGCCCCAGCTCACCGGCAATCTGGATACCGCGATGAACCTCATTCGCCAGGACTATCCTGACGCGGTGTTCTACGATGCGTTTGGTTTTGAGATTCTCGGTGATGATGACGATATCCAACGTGACCTACGCAGGGACGGTGGCAGAATACTCGCCTGGGAGAACGAAACGGCCAGTGTCAACGATGATGGCGCCCACGCCATTGCGGGCTTGTATTGGGTGTCACTGGAGGGCACACACGCCTACTCCACAGAGGAGACTCCGCATGACTGACGACCACTGGCAGCACCATCCCGGTAACGACGCGGCCCGCAGACTCTTAGAGACCTATCCCACGCCACGCGCTTTACGCCAGGGCATTGTGGACAACGGCACCGAGATCTTCCCGGCTGATGTCCGTGATATCGCAGTGTATAACAACGTGACGCTAGGAGCGCTCCTCGTGTCGGTCTATTTTACCAATCGGGATGTCGTCCATATCCATACCGCACTCACACATGCAAGCCGTGACTATCGAATCTGGACCGCGCCAGACGGCACCGTGACCACACGCTATCCCTAACCATGCACAGGAGTCTCCATGACTGACCGACAGTGGCGCCACTTCTACAACGACGTACATACCATTGGCCTCACGCATCTGCGCCTCCTGGAGAGCACCGCCGTGAGTCTCCGCGATGCGATGAGCGATAGTCACGACAGTGAGCAACGCCTGGAGGCCGTGCAACATCTGTGTGCGCTGTCCCAGAATATGTACGCCTGGGCACAGTATTTGATCCCCAAGGGATCGCCAAGTGTCCAGCTCTGTGACGCCTGTGAAGCCGCGGCAGACGAAGAGGAGGACTAACCTATGTCCCATACCACACGCCCACGCCCCCTGACCCCGCCCCAGCTCCACGCCCTCCGCAGTCTCGCGGACGGTTGGCAGTGCCAGATAGGGGGCGTCGATCGTCCCCATGTCCGCCCCCTCAGCTGGTATAGCTTCTGGCGCCAAGGCACACGACGCAGCGTGTCAGGGAGCACGCTGGTCAGCCTCCAAGCGCGTGGGCTGACTACCTGGGACGGCGCTACCCTGACGCTGGCGTGGGATGGCTCCCGCGTGCCAGGGTATACGCTGGTCCTGACGGACGCAGGACAGCAGGCCGCACAGAGCTGACTGATACGCAAACAGCGTTGGTATGCGATAAACGTATGGATTTCGTATAAGGGTTTCCATGATGCCGCATTTTTAGCACGCCAATACTCAACTCATACGTCTATCTGTATTGACGTGTGAGTCACAGAGGAGGGAGAAACGGGAGAACCATGAGAAGAAATGAGAGCAATCCCCACGCAATCTGGAAGCTCTATCTGCCACTCAAAGCATATCGTATGACACAAGGAGAAATCAAGGACATGAACCAACAGACTGATGAGCACACCACGATTGAACCCGGTATGCGCGTCTACTATCTCCCAGACCATGCCAAGGGAAACCTTGCCCATAAGGATGTCGAACAAGGGATCGTCGTAAGGACCAACGCAACCTATGCCTTTGTGTTATTTGATGGCCATACAACGGCACAAGCATGTCACCCAAAACAGCTACGGCGAGCTGCCAGCGCTTAAGGAGTCAGACGCTATGCGGAGTCTGTTTTTGTCCGATGGCCGCGAAATGTGTACCAACGACAACGCTGGAGGGATTTTTGCCCGCAAGCCCGATGGCACGTTTGCCCAATGGACGGGCACCAGCCAAACACCACGCTTCACCAGTGCGGCACAGTTCTGGCGCTATCTCAAACGCCACTACCCGGACGTGTTCACCGGCGTTCGTCGCATCCGAGACACATTCTAGTCCACATCGGGGGCGCTGTGCCCCCACAAGGAGCACGCTTGAATCTATCGCTCGCCTGGCCTCACGTCACCCATCTCGGTTTTACCGGTACGCGCCAGGGTATGACCCACGAGCAGCTCCGCGGCCTGGGGGAGATTCTCGCCCAGACAGTCGGTGCCACAACGTTCCACCATGGCGACTGCGTGGGCAGCGATGCCCAGGCGCATGCCCTGGCCCAGAAGTGGGGCATTTCCTGCATCGTCCACCCGCCCCGCGATCTGCGCTTCCGGGCGTGGTGTGAAGGCCATATCATCGAAGTGCCCCTGGAGTATCTGGAGCGCAACCGCGCCATCGTGGAGGCCTGTGACGTGCTGATAGCCGCACCGCGTACCTGTGAAGAGGAACAGCGCTCTGGTACGTGGTCAACAGTCAGGTATGCCCGAAAGCTGGGACGGCCTATTGTGTTCCTCATGCCCTAAACGCAGGAAAGGACCCTCATGTCACTCCTTATCAAAACACCCATCCCAACCGCTGATGACTATACCGCCCGCTATAATGCTGCGGCGAGTCGTGAACAAACGACCATTGAATATGTAGTGGACTACACGATCCTGTTGCGGGGGCTATTGCGAGACTACCGACGTCTAGAAGATCGCCAGCGTCCGCTCCTGAGCATGCTCAAATGTTTTATGACCCATTATGACAGGGAAACGCTCACCCCGGACAATCTTGCATGGTTGCTGAAGGAGACCAAAACCATGCTCGCCAGCCTTGAGGACACCCACCTACCACCCATACCCTAAATAGCGTATCCTTGTGTGCGGGAAATTGTGACCCATACCCTGCACACAAGGAGTCTCCCCTATGCTCCGCTCATCACGCCGCTTGACCCCCTCCCGCCGCACGCCCCAAGTGCAGTACACCCTCACCAATCTGGGGCCGTTCTTGCCCTTCGGCCTCTCCCCCACCAGTGCCCACGCCGTTGGCAGTACCGTCAATCCCCAGATTGCCGCCATGCTGCATCCCACCGTCCAGTCGCTTGGGACGTTAGGCGGCGATCAATCCCGCGCCAACGGGGTCTATGACGATCATGTCGTAGGCTACGCCTCACTCGGCGCGTTTACCCATGGGTTTCTCTGGACCCCCGCGTCCGGTATGCAGGACCTCTTCACCGTCGATGCGGACGACACCACCTTGTTCAGCGCGGCAACCGCCGTGAATGCAACTGGGACGATCTGCGGCTACGGCGACAATCCCACCCGACAAACGACCATTCCCTTGGTCTGGCGGGGAGGCCATGGGTTCCCGGTGATGCTACCCACGCCGAACAATAGCGGGCATGCGTATGCCGTGAACGACCGCGGCGACATCGCGGGCAGCGCCAACGATGCCATCAGCAACCAGACCCATGCCAGTGTGTGGCCGAGCAATGGCGGCTTTATGGACTGTCACACCACGGGGAATTTCTCCATTGCGTATGGGCTCAACGATGCCCTGCAGGTGGTGGGCAATACCTTTACCCTCACCGGCGCCAGAGGCTTTGTGTGGACCGCCATCACTGGCATGGAGCTGCTCAATCCACTCTACACCGATACCCAGAGTGGTGCGACGAGTATCAATGCGGCGGGGGTCATTGTGGGCAGTAGTTCCACGCCTGGCGCCACCGCGGGGGCCATGGGACATCAAGCCGCCGTCCGGTGGACCAACCAGACTGTTGAAGACTTGACCCTGCTCGCGGGGAATCCCGTGGGCTGGATACTCCTCACAGCCGTTGCCATCAATACGGCTGGAATGATTCTGGGGCAAGGCGTCTACCACAACGCACGCCATGCCTTTCTCTTGACCCCTCTACCCTAGGAGAGACTATGTTCTCACGGCGTCTGTTCCTGACAGGCAGCCTAGCCACGCTTCCCCTCCTGACGCTCCCCCGCCGTGTGCGGGCCGCGGTCCCCGCCGCATATGCCCTGACGGACCTGGGTCCGCTCCTCCCCTTTGGCATGAGCCCCAGCACGCCGCTCACCGTGGGCAGTACACTCAATCCCCAGATCGCGGCGACGTTGTTCCCCACGTTTCAGTCACTCGGCACGCTCGGCGGAGAATTTAGTCGTGCCAATGGGGCCTATGGCGTCTACGTCGTGGGGTATGCCAGCCTGGGCTTCTTTACGCATGCTTTTCGGTGGAGTGCGGCGACGGGGATGCTCGATCTCTTTACCGTGGACCCGGACGATACGACGTTGTTTAGCGCCGCCACGGACATCAATGGTGCCACCGTGATCTGTGGCTATGGCGATAATCCGACACGCCAGACCACGGTACCACTGGTGTGGCTTGGAGGTGGCGGCTTTCCCCTCATCCTGCCCACGCCGAATAACGCGGGCCATGCCGCGGGCCTCAATGACCATGGGGATATCACCGGCGATCTCAACGACGCGGTGACCAACCAGACCCACGCGGCGCTGTGGCCAGTCGGCGGCGGGTTTCTCGACTGTCACACCATCGGCAACTTCAGCCTGGGGTTCGACGTCAACCTCCCTGGGCAAGTGGTCGGGAATGTGTTTACCCTGGCAGGCAGCCGGGGGTTTGTGTGGCTCCCCCTGACGGGCATGTTGCTCCTCAACCCCCTGCCCGACGATACACAGGCCAGTGCCATGGCGATCAATGATGAGGGGCTGATCGTCGGTGGGAGTAGTACGCCAGGCCCCAACGCGGGGGCGCAGGGTCATCAGGCAGCCGTGCGCTATGTGAACGGCGTAGCAGAAGACCTCTTGCCCCTGTGTGAAGGCGCAACAGGATGGGAGTTGCTCAGTGCCATCGACGTCAACAACGCGGGACTCATCACCGGGCAGGGATTACTGAATGACGTGCGCCATGCCTTCCTGCTCACGCCCAGTGATGACGACACTCCGCCCCCAGTGCCCGAACCAGTCCCCCCAGAAGAGAAGCGCCGTCGTAGGCATCGTCCCAAGGTGGCACGGATGGGGTGTCGGCGGTGGGATAAGCGCAAGGGATGGGTAGAGGCGTGTGAGGGGAAAGAGGAACGCTGGGAAGCGCTCTGTGACGCCTGGAGAGAGCGCCACAGCAGACAACGCTAACGATGCGCATCCTGACGAGTACCGGCTGAGCCGCGTCATGGTCCTGGAACGGAGGGGGCATACACCCTCTCCGTTCCTTGCGTTACGGTTCCTCCTCAATAATGGGAGGACATGTACCAGGGCATGCCCTCCCGCCGACAAACCCCAGCAGATAGCCCAACACAGCGCCATAGAGTATTTTATACGTAGAATCGGTTGGTCCAAATACGCAACCCCCGAGCACGATCCAGAGCATCGCCGCACCCAACAACCAGCGCTCGACACCACCCACCCGTCCGTCTTGCATCATCCCTCCCGACGTCCTTGACGATCTACCTCTAGCAGCTTTGTTACGTCATGCGCCAGCTCCTCCCGCAGTTCGTTCGCAACTATCATCTCCCATGCACCATAGGGAATAAAGTCTTCAAGTATCGCAATCACCCTATCCACAATCGCCTCCACGAGCTTCTCCATCATCCCTCCTTCGTATGCTCACGCACATACACCACAAAGGCTTCCAAATCGTCTGCCGAAAATGCCCCGCAGAGACTGACCTTGCCATCCTCAACGACAAAATGACGGAAACGCGAGGGCAAGGGCATGTTCTCTGGCAGGGAGTCTCTATACACCGCTATCCGTGCCAACGCCTCCTTATAGGTCATCACCGCTGCTCCTCCTTCTGCATCCCCAGCAGATAGTCTGCCGTCACTCTGAGCGTCTTCGCCAGCCGCTCAAGCGTATTGACGGTAATCTCTGCGATGATTCCCCTTTCAAGCTTGGAAATATAGGCCTGGTCTTTGCCGATGGTTTTCCCAAGATCCGCCTGAGACATATCCAATTCACGGCGTTTCGTCCGCACGCGCCTAGGATCTAACATGAGCATTCCTCCTCTACAGAGAATGTACCAAATTACCTCATAGATGTCAATATTATCTTGACATGGCAATCCAACCAAGGTATCATATTACATGAACATAGGACGGAGGAACTGATGGAGGAAAAGACGTGAAGAAATCACTCTGGATTGCCCTAGGGTTTTCCCTGATGACCCATACGGGATTTCTTGGAGCACAAACACCCATGCCTCATGAACTGCCATTACCTCAAATGCAGATTCCACGGACCGGCGAAACCGTGTCTCTTCCCAGCAACGATGCCGACGTAGTACGCCTTTTGGACTATGGTGACACGATGACCACCACCATTTTGAGGAATCTGTACCAGCTATACCGCCAACAAGGCCATGATGTCATGACGGCCTTTGAGAAAACGCTGAGAGCGCATATCGAAATCCATGAGAAGCGCATAAAGGATGACTGAACGACACCACATATGCAGAAGAAACAGTGTATGTCTGATGGCGGGACGGGATGAGTCACCGGGACAACACGCGGGGGAGTGTCATACTCCCCCGATTACTCAGACCCCCTAGGGTACCCGCTGTGCACGGAGCTTGGTGGGGGCCGGCAGCTGCTTGCGCCCCACAGGCCCGGTCACCACCCCAGACGCGCCGTAGCCCGCAGGAATCGCCCCCGTGCCAATCCAGTTATGACTTGGCGTCGTCCCATCCCCATCATCACGAATCCCGCCACCGTTCTCTTGGCACGCATTGTCCCGCAAGACGGTACCGACCGCCCCAGGGTTGACATCGATACACACGCCTTTATTGGCTTTGATGGTGTTGCCAATCACCTTGCTGCCACTGGTGCCATAGCCATAGATTTGGATGCCACAGGTAAAGTTGTCTTCGATCACATTGTTGAGGGCCTGATTATTGTCCCCCGCGGCTAAAATAATCCCACAGCCGCCAGACGTC
>Ga0065704_10000916_pt1 | contig 11596 bp, 9 predicted proteins | sample SwiRhicommuniRL2_FD_59091 | JGI IMG/M metagenome (GOLD analysis project Ga0065704, IMG submission 59091) | Switchgrass rhizosphere bacterial communities from Rose Lake, Michigan, USA - RL2 v2 (version 2) | ecosystem: Host-associated > Plants > Roots > Rhizosphere > Soil | place: East Lansing, MI | reverse complement strand
TTTGTGAGGCAGGCTCATTACGCCCAGCTGACAAATGGACATTACTCATTGAATCTTCAACCGAGATAGCCTGATTACCCTTCAGTTGTTTATCTACTTCTGTTCGACCTAAACACGGTAAAACTAATGCGTCTTTACCACAAACTAGATGACTACGGTTTAGCTTAGTTGCAATATTGACAACCAATGAACAACGTCTTAAAGCTTCTTGCGTATATGGAGTATCTGGAGTTGCAACCGCGAAGTTTCCACCTAAACCAATAAAGACCTTCACATCGCCTTCATACATCGCCTTAATGGTATCAACAACACCATAACCATGTTTTCTAGGTGATTTAATTCCAAAAACGCGGTCTATGTTATCAAGCATTTTTTCACTTGGTAACTCATGAATCCCCATGGTTCTATCGCCTTGCACATTACTGTGCCCACGAACTGGACATAAGCCTGCTCCTGGGCGGCCAATCTGCCCTCTCGCTAACAGTAAATTCGCTAACATATGGACATTGGCCGTACCATGTCTGTGTTGTGTGATCCCCATGCCCCAACAAAAAATTGAACGCTCAGAATCTAAGAACATTTTAGCAATTGATTCTAGATTTTCTGGAGAAAGACCAGAATACTTATAAATATCACTCCATTCTGTTCGATCAATTTCTTTTAACATTTCGTCAAAACCAACTGTATTCTCGGCAATATATTGACGATTAAATACACTGGCTTTACCTGCAAGCAATGCTTGTTTATCCCATTCATGAAGATGTTTCATCATGCCTAACAGAAGAGCATAATCCCCGCCAATTTTAGGCTGGAAATAAAAACGACTAATCGGAGTACTTCCATTAGTCATCATCTCAATTGGAGCCTGCGGGTCTTGGAAACGTTCTAATCCACGTTCTTTAATAGGATTAATGGCAATAATATTCCCACCTCTACGCGAAACTTCACGCAAAGTACCTAGCATTCGAGGATGGTTCGTACCTGGATTATGTCCAAAGCTGAAGATTGCATCTGCTTCATCAAAGTCTTCTAGAGTAACTGTACCCTTCCCATGCCCAATAGAGTCTTTCAAACCCACGCTAGTCGTTTCATGACACATGTTTGAACAATCGGGGAAATTATTGGTTCCAAAACTGCGCACAAATAATTGGTATAAAAACGCAGCTTCATTACTTGCTCGGCCTGAAGTATAAAAAGCGGCTTGATCAGGATTATCCAAAGCTTGAAGATGTTGAGCAATAAGCTTAAATGCATCGTCCCAAGAAATTGGAACATATTTGTCCGTAGCTGCGTCATAACGCATCGGATCTGTTAAACGTCCCAAATCCTCTAAATAGAAATCATTTTGCTCGGCTAGCCAACTGACAGTATGGTGCGCAAAAAATTCTGGAGTGACTCTTTTACTTGTTGCTTCGAATGCAACAGCTTTTGCTCCATTTTCACAAAAGTTAAATGCATGAGCATTCTTTTTTTCAGGCCATGCACAACCAGGACAATCAAAACCTGTTGGCTGGTTAATATTCATTAAAGTAATTGAGCCTTTTGCGAAAACTTCTTGCCTTTTTAAATTTCGAGCAACACTCAATAAAGCCCCCCATCCACCAGCAGGATGTGTATAAGGTTCGATACGCGCGAAATTCGTATTTTCCTGAATATGACGCTCTTCACCTTCAGGTTTTATTTGTTCTGAATTGTTCATTTGAGTGCCCTCTTTATTGGGTTACCTGATTTACTCTAAAATCAGCTCATGAAAAAATTTTAGATCACTTTACTTTACAACCACTCATAACAATCATTCATCATTGTTATCACTTTATTTCATTAAATTACAATTATCTACTCGACATAATAAAACAGTTCTTAAATCGATTTTTTTGCCGATCATCCACTATAAGTTTATTTCCTTAAATTAATAATTTTCTATCATAATGAAAATTATATTTTTAAACTCGATTCATTTAATATTTGTTATATATAATATTTTTATTAAATTAATATCTCCTATTAATCTATAATCTTCAAGTACTTCCAAGATATAATATACATTATAGGTATAATGAATTATTAACAACTCACTTTTATATCATGCTTATTTTTCAAAAAAACTGGTCTATTAGCTGCCCTCTTTCATATCTACATATTCATAAAAATATATGATCTTTAGGTCAGATTTAAATAGCCAAATACAGCCTTTTCAACTCGCTGCTGTAAATGGTTTAAATCACTTTCCACTGCCATGCCTGCTGCGTTAATCATCCCTTTACTTAAAGCAATTACATCTTGTGCGGCTGTTTTAGATGATGAACTTAGGTAAAGAAAAGAACTTCTTTAAAACTCACAAGATGTCATAATTTCTGAAATATAATCAATCTTTTCCCGAGTACAAAACTGAACCAACTAAAACCGCTTGTCCTGCAATGCTGACATGTAATATTGAATCTGTTTTCTCAACTGTCACTAGAACTCGCCCCGGTTTTTCTATTGCGAGACCTTGATATCCCCAATAACTTACTTTCTGGTCACATTCGATTAAATCGTGATAAACAAGGTATGCTCCTGCTGGACCATTTGCATTACCAGTTACAGGATCTTCATTAATACCGATTGCAGGTGCGAACATTCGACCATAGGTAATAGGTTCTTGCTTATTACCTTCCAAAACAAATGGGAAAAAACCATTGCAACCTATTTCAGCGCTAATAGCTTTCAGTTTTTCATTATTCGGAATTAGTCCATCAAGCTTACTTCTGCTCCGCATTGGCACCATCACCTTGGAATGCCCCGTCGTGACAACTTGTATTGGCAAGTCAGCAAAATCACTTTCACTCACACCCAGTGCGCTTGCAAGTTCACTCCGTTGACTCGCATTAAAAGGTGGTAAAAACTCTACGCGACCTTGGGTCATTTTCACCAATAACGCTTCTGGACTTCCAAATATTGAAACGGGTAAATGGCCAGCCCCCGTTTTTGCGATTAAGGGATATTCTGATTGGTGGCCTGTAGTTGCACGTAAAAAATGAGTAGCGATCGTCGCATGTCCACAGATCGGGACTTCATTTGTAGGGGTAAAATATCGAACATGTATGTCATGGCTTTGATCTTTAGGTGACAAAACAAAGGCAGTTTCTGAATACCCTGCGAATGCAGCAATATCTTGCATCTCTTGAGTTGTAAGATGGTCAGCATCTAGAACAACCCCCGCTCGATTTCCTGTATTTGGTTGGGTGGTAAATGCATCAACCACATAAATGGTCGTCATGGCACAACTCCTCTGTTGTTAATATTGTGATCTCAGAAATAGCTCCCGCCATAACCAGAAAATCTTATTTAATTGCAGCAAAACATGTCATAGCTCTAAAAGGTTTATAGTAGTCTCATATCATTAGTTTTTGAGTCTTTGTAGTGGTTGTTTGAATTGTATAAATCTAAACATCGGCGGTACTATAGTTTTTATTGCAAACGCATTTTTTAAATATGGAAAGGTATGAACTGGGACGATACTAAAATTTTGTTAGCTATTGGCCGGACTGGTGGGTTAAGCCGCAGTGCAAAATTGCTTGGTATTAGTGTTTCTACCGTACATCGCAGAGCTGCTGAACTAGAGAAAAGTCTCAATGCGATTCTTTTTTCCCGAGACAGTGATGGCTATACACTTACCCACGTTGGGAAACATTTTTTTACTTTGGCTGAAAAAGCAGAAGAGCATTTAATAGCGATGGAGCGTTACAACGATCAAGGGCAACAATCATTGTTCCGCATTGCTTTACCTGAGTTAATCGGGCAACAGTTGCTTCAGTCAAAGCTAACAGCGTTGCAACTGAAGCATCCAGATTTACAATTAGAGATCTCAACGAGTGTCGTTCCTGTTGATTTTTCCCGACGGGAAGCTGACATTATTCTTCGACTTGTTCGTCCAGAAAGCGGGCGTTACATTATTCGCCGACTTGGCCAACTGGAGTATGGGCTTTATGGTAGTAAGGATTATTTCGCCAGTTTCACAGAACATGCTGAAACGGATGATTTATTGAATCATCGTATAATCGGTTGGGACCGAAGCCTTCAATATACTTTCTTAGCACAATGGATGCGTGAACTCACCCAAGATACAGCCCCTGCTTTGTCTTTTGATAACATGCACTCGCAACTTCGAGCAGTCACTGAAGGACAAGGAATTACAGCCCTGCCTTGTTTTGTTGCAAAGGCTTCGGGGTTAGTGCCAATACTACCTGAGCAAACTTTAAAACAAGATGTCTGGTTAATGCGTCATTTAGATACTAAGAAAAGTGACTATTCAACGTTGATTAGTGAAACGATTGAAAAAGAACTACAAGAATATCTGTTGTGATTGATGCGATTCGAGACTCTGAATTTTGTACAGTGCCCTACTTTGAGTTTGTAGAGATTATTCCTGCCATTGAAGATGGATATGTGGAGTACGAAAGTTCTTTATAAAAGAAGCACGGTAAATCCTCTAAATGTCATAATTTTTAAGTGAAGTACCTATATCGTTACCATAATATGTAAGTTTACAATTCTTATGAATTTAGCTTACGTTAATAAATGAAGAGCTATTATTCTTGAAAAAGGAAATTTGTCGGTATCCTTCATACCTATATTCAGCATGATGTATTTGAAGAATATTAAAAGTAAAACACAATTGAAATAGTATAAAGCTTAACTAGTTTCTACACTGAAAAAATCATCTATCTGTGTCGTCCAAGGTATGCTTTATTTAGGAATGACTCAATGAAAAAGAAATTATTTTTCGGCACTATTGGCCTCACAATCTTGATTGGTGCCGGTCTATTTGTTGATCGAGATACTAATCCATTGAGTCATTATACATCTGATACAGGCAAGCTAAAATTTAAAAGAGCTTATGATCGAGCAATGGCGAACTTGCCCACACCCAAAAAAACACTCGACCTAAAGACATCATATGGCACGGTTCGAGTTTATTATTTTGATAGTGGCAAGAATACAAAAGAACCCTTTGTACTACTGCCGGGTCGATCAGCCTCTACACCCATGTGGAGCCCAAACCTTGCGGGTTTATTAAAGAGTCGTTCAGTCTATACCGTCGACTTAATCAATGAACCCGGAATGAGTAAGCAAACTAAAGCGATTACCAATGCTGAAGATCAAGCAAAATGGCTAGATGAAACACTGACTCAATTGTCTGAGAGTAAGCTTCATCTTATAGGTGTATCTATTGGCGGTTGGACAGCAACTAACTATGTCGTACACTTTCCCAATAAGGTAGCAAGTCTTAGTCTTATCGATCCTGTATTTGTATTTGATAATATTCCGCTGACTACAATCCTCATCTCAATTCCAGCCTCAATTACTGTGATTCCAACATCTATACGCAATTATATGTTGAGCTATATCTCAGGAGGAGCCACGGTCAAAGCAGATGACCCCGTCGCGCAGCTCATTGAAACAGGGATGCATACGTTCTCAGTCAAGACACCAACGCCAACACGGATTAGTAAAGAACAATTAAAACGTATCGATATCCCAGTCTTTGCTTTGATGGCGGGTCACAGTGTTATGAATGACTCTGAAACTGCCGTTTCCAATGCGCAAGAGAGCCTAAAGAAAGGTACTGTAGATATGATTAAAGATGCTTCACATGCAATCAACGGAGAGTATGCTGATGAAGTAAATACCAAGATCATTCACTTTGTAGATACCGTAGCACCTATGTAATATCTTACCTCTCATGAACAAAGATTACTCAATTGAGGAAATACCCGACTGTAAAAGTTCGATGGTATGACGTTGAAGCGTTTAGCACTAAAGCCAGTGATATTGCTGTGTTTGAGACGACATCTCTGCAAGATTATTATTTTGTGATTGATGCGATTCGAGACTCTGAGTTCTGTACAGTGCCCTACTTTGAGTTTGTAGAGATTATTCCTGCAATTGAAGATGGGTATGTGGAGTATGAAAGTTCTTTATAAAATACGTGTAACTTTTTATCAAACCAGTGATGCTTTAAGCCAGTAATTTTATGGCTATGCCAAAGGTAATAGCCATCGTAAAATCTAGCTTTATTTCGATTTTTTTATATCTATTTAATATAGCTATTCTTTTTAAAAACTTGTTGAAAACTTAAAGGAATATTTTGTGTATTAGGAATATGCCCAAAGAAATGCTCATCTTTTGTTTGAAAAAATATATCAAAGCTTTGACTCATAAATGGATCGACTTCACTTTGTTTTTGATAAATTGGTGTAAGCCTATTGATATAATAATTGATCCAATCAACTTGTGTTGAAAATAGAGAATAATCTCTGAGATCAGAATAGAGCCTCTTCAAATTATCTGCAATCAAGTCTACATTTGGGTGAAACAACCAAATAATAATCTCCATGGGAGAAACTTTTTTCAGTGTATGCTGAGATGTTTTATCAAATCTTTCAATTTTACATAATTGCGCGCCAGATTGACTATAATTAGAACAAAGTAGTTTTCCATTATGAACTTGATCAAGGTCCTGACCTAATTCTAAGGTACGTATTCTCTTAGAAATATCTAGACATTCAGGTAAAGTTATTAATTTAGATTTTGCTATATTTTTAAATATATCAACTGATTGCTGAACCACTCTTGATTCGCCAGTACCAGTAATAATACCTTGCTCCCAAGCGTATAACTTCGAGTAATGTGTAGTAGAAAGCTCCACATCTAAGGTTTCATTTACAGTTACTCTTTTATTATCAGCTGCAACGACAATGCTATCGTTTAATTGAATAGCTAAGATGAAAGTCATATTTTACGTAAAATAACGAGACATTTGATATACATTTATTTTAGGCTATATCAGTGCAAAATTCTGAATATTTTTTATAAAAATTGAGGTTATTGATGGCTGGCGGTTCTCAAATTATTATTAATAAAGATGGTATTACCCTGATTACATCAGGAAAATTTGAGCCGAAAGCTGGACAACATCTTTTTAAAGGCGGGGAAAAAGCTAATTATTCTTTACCCGAAATCCCTAACGTTCAATCTCCTTTTAGTAATAAATTAGATGTTTATAATCTATTTCCAGATACATCAAATATTAAATATTCTGTTTTACATTCAAATGGACAAGTAAAAACTGGCTTCCTTGACCAGTATGGTAGGACTGGACGCATCAAATCTCAGGAACAGGAAAAAGTTAAAGTTCTGATTGGTGGCGATGAATGGCACTATTATATTAGCCGTTTTGGTGGAACTATTGAGGATAATACTTATATTAAATTCCTAGATCTTATAGGAGATCCTATACCAAATTTAGAGTTTAATTTAAGTAATGATAATAATAAAATTCTTATGGAATGTAGAACAAATAATGATGGTGAAGCCGTATTTGTATGTCCTAAAGATGACTTTCCAATACTATCCGTGAAAAGTTTAATTACTAATGAATTTAAACCAATACTAAGAATAGAAAATAACTTGGTAAGGGAGATAATTTTAGTAAGTCCCAAGATCTTAAAAGAAATCGATTTATTACAAGAAACAGATGAGAAAGGCGATTATTTAAGAAGTAACTATCATAAATAATTGAATATTCAAAAAGTATTGTGAGTGATAAAGATGGCAAATGAACAGAAAGATTTACAACAGAAAGTAAACCAAAATGGTAGGCCTGTTTCAGTTTTTACTAGAGAGCATCTTGAAACTGCTGGTAATGTAGCTGCTAAAACTTCAGATGTATTAGGGTATTTAAAAGATGGAACCTCCGTTGTAGATAATTACAATTTTAGATGGGGTCTTATCCACTCAAAAAATACACCTTTGTTTAGTAAAGAAAGGTTGGAAAAAGCTAAGGAGTTTCGATTTTATAAAGAAAATTTTAGAGGTAATCAGTATACAAAAGTATTCAATACTAAAAAATTCGGTACCAAGATTGATAAATTAGGATCAAAAGCAGGTAACTTTGGAGACGGAGTAGAGATAACTTTAGCTATTGTCGATAGAAACCCTGAAGCCCTTGCAACGAAATCTTCTACATTAGTGTTATCTAAAGCTGGAGAAAAGACAGGTGAAGTAGCTGGGCTTGCTGCTGCTGGAAAATGCGCAAAAGTAGCAATAAAACGATTAGATCCTAGAAAAGCTACAGTTGTTGGTCTCACCTGTGCTGGTGCAGCAATAGGTGTGAAATACTGGTTAAAAGGCAAAGGAGAAGAGTTAGGAAATACGGTTGGAAAAACAAATACTGCCATCCAGACAGCTCAAGGTGTTCTTGATGCAATAGATATGGTAGATGAACTTGAAACAAAAGCAGCAGAAAAAGAAAAGCAAGAAGCGATCAAAAGAGATCCAATGCTAGAATGGCATATAGTTGGAGCAGATTAATTTAAAAGAGATATATTATGAATTTAAAGTATTTAATGATTTCTAGCCTCATAAGTATATTTTTATTAGGTAGTGCAGGCTGCTCAGAACCTATTCCCCAACAAAATAAGACTCAAAGTGAAGCAAGCCAATTATATGAACAAGGCGGTAAATATTTCTTAGGTAAAGATGCTCCTAAAGACTATCAAAAAGCTTTTTCTTATTTCCAAATGGCAGCTGAAAAAGGCTTACCTATTGCACAAAATGATTTAGCAGGAATGTATTCTAAAGGATTAGGCATCCCGAAAAATGAAGAAAAAGCTTACTATTGGTATGAGAAAGCTGCTAAAAACAACTTTCCAGAGGCTCAATATAATTTGGGTTTGATGTACGATAATGGCTATTATGTAAATAAAGATAGATCAAAAGCTTTAGAATTTTATAAATTATCTTCTGATCAAGGATATGCTAAGGCTCAATATAATTTAGCAAATGCTTATCTTTCGGGGAATGGAATAAATAAAGATATTAATTTAGCTCTAGAATTATATAAGAAAGCTGCGGATCAAAATCTTTCTGAAGCTCAATATAATTTAGCAAATATTTATTCTGATGGCAGTCTGGTTAAACAAGATAATGAAAAAGCTCTAGAGTTATATACAAAGGTAGCAGAAAAAGGCGTACCTGAGGCTCAAAATAACCTCGCCTATATGTATGCTAATGTTTACTCAGATTATGAAAAAGCAAAATTTTGGTTCCAAAAATCTGCCGACAATGGATATGAGCCAGCAAAAGAAGCTTTAGAACAGTTCCAATAGTTCTAAGTAATTTACTTCTTAGAAGTCACTATCAAATATATAATTAATCCAATTAAGACCAAGAATATTAACTGAATTTCTAAAAAAAGGTTTATCATCCATGAGTTTCTAAATGATAAACCTTTTTTTGTTATTAATATTTTCGATTTTTTTGTGTCTGGTGAAATAAAAACTTTTATTTCATTATTTTTCTTTATCTCATTAAATATAGATATATTTTGGTCCTTCATCTCATTACAATTTTCAAAAATTTTTAATCTATATAAAACTAAAAAATCTTCTTTTTCTGATGTGTAAGCATTATGCCGATATGTGTATTGATACTTTATATCTCCACGAGCATTCCTATCCATTCCTCGTCGCCAAGGTTTACTTGAGCAGTAAACCTTGTAATCTAAAATTTTATAATCTTTTACTTCAACCCAGTTAGGATTAAATAATTTAAAAATTTTTGATTGCAGATTAAACGATGAAGTTATAAATAAGAGAATAAGAAAAATAACTGCTAAAGATAAAATAATTTTTATAAATAATTTCATTATCAAAATAACCTTACTAAAATCATATAATCCAAATAGTGACAGTCACATCAACCCATCAAATACTATTTAAATATAATTTATATTTAACATATCCTTAGCATACAAATACTAGCATAAAAACAAAATTTTATTGAACACCCTTGAGTAAAAGTAGCCGTATACTATTTTATTATTTCCCCCTCCCCCAAAACCTCTCCAACACCACATCCCGTTCATCCACACGATTTGAACTTAAAACCTGTAGCATCAAGCCATCAATTAAGTTTAAAACCATGTTGGCATCGGGTTTGAGTATGTTGTTTTCTAGACTAAAGACCAGATCAAAAAGCTCTCGAAGTAGCCATTTTCGATATTCAACAGCCATACGGTAAGCCCTTGGATAAAGCTGTTTTATTTCAAAAATGGCTTTAAACAACAGATGGTAAAGGCTATTCACATCGACATGTAATCGTACAATTTCTTTGAGTTTATCGGTTTGGCTTGCGTAACGGTGTGAATAGACAATTGCCAGCACTTCTTCTTTGAGTCGGCTTTTTTGAAAGCTTATGCATGTTTCTATGAGGCTTTCTTTGGAGTGAAAGTAGTTATAAAGCGTGGCTTTTGGAATTTTAGTTTCTTTGGCAATCAGGTCTACGCCCGTGTTATGAAATCCATAGACATTAAATAGGTCTATTGCGGTATGTATTGCTTTTAATTTTTTGGAAGATATTTCTAAAGTTGGCATATGTTTACCGTTATAAATTCTTGTTGTTTCTAAATGAGATAAAAAGCCTGTGCCCTTTCTGGGAGAAAAAAAGGCACAGCAAAGCCGTAAGACGGTGCTTGGCACATCTCAAGTTTTGTTTTGCTAAGTTTTAAGTAAAAATGACTTAAAGCCTGAAAACCTTATGGCGTTCAAGCTGCTGTAAATTTTTAAGCTGTGTCGTTATAGCTTTTGGCATTGAGTGCCAAGAAATGATGGATGTGCATAGCCAACTCCTGATTTTGGGAGTTCTGCCAAAGCATTCATTTGGAATTATGGTGGCAGAACGAAAGAGGGTTGACAGACTGAACCTAAGAATCAGCACACCCGAGGGTGTCCCCCTTCCGTCCTACCGCAACAAAAGGGGGACGAACGAGTCTACATTAAAAAAAACGAGTTTTTTCAATGTGCTTAGGTTCCGGCCTGTCATAGCCGGCTGGCAATGTAGGCCAGCAGGCAAAGGATAATCTGAGAGTTTGTGAGTGTCAATGTAACTTTTATGACAAGTATTTAAATTTATTATTATTTTTCATTAGATTAACTTAATTATTATTTTAGATATTATATTTAATTGTATTTTTAAATTAAAATGAAGCGATCCATGCTTATTCATTTCTATCTTTTAACTTTTAATGTGAGAGTACAAAGTAGAAAGTCGGTTTAGACAATCTCTGTCTGCCCCACTTGGTGATAAGCACGATTAAAATAAACCAAACTTTGGTCATGCTCGCTTTGTTTAATCGCCACAATCGGACAAATAAGAATAGTGTGTGTGCCCACTTGTTGAATTTGTTCAATCTCGCAATCGAAACTCACCAAAGCATCGTCTAACACAGGTGAACCTGTTTCTAACTCAATCCATGCGCCATGTTTAAAGCGCTCTTCTGGGGTGAGCTTAGATGAAAATGCTTTTGAAATATGTTCGTGGTGCGCGCCTAACACATTCACAGTTAAGATTTTGTTATCTAGGAAATGTGCATGTGAGCTCGCAGATTGGTTCATACAGACCAATAATGTCGGAGGTGTGTCAGTCACACTACAAACAGCAGAGGCAGTAAATCCAAAACGGCCAGACATGCCTGCCGTAGTCACAACACTAACCGCACTTGTGAGTAAAGACATTGCATTTCTAAAGTCTGTTGCTTGAACCATGACATTAT
>Ga0065704_10071346_pt1 | contig 11600 bp, 13 predicted proteins | sample SwiRhicommuniRL2_FD_59091 | JGI IMG/M metagenome (GOLD analysis project Ga0065704, IMG submission 59091) | Switchgrass rhizosphere bacterial communities from Rose Lake, Michigan, USA - RL2 v2 (version 2) | ecosystem: Host-associated > Plants > Roots > Rhizosphere > Soil | place: East Lansing, MI | reverse complement strand
CGAAGGGCCATCCATGGCCCAGCGCGGCTACCTCGGCATCCATGCCGAGGTGCCCACTCCACAATGCCTGCGTTCGGCCAGCGTGGTTAACGGGGCGTCGAGATCAAAATCCAAAGCAAAGCAAGAGCGCGACACGTCCAGCATCTATGTAGCTGAGCCACCGCCATCGCGAGCAAGCCCGCTCCCACAGGAGAAACGCGATCACCCAGAACCAGGTCGGCTGTTAGGCCGCCTCGCGTTGGACGTTGATCTCGGCACCCCGTTAACCACGCTGGCTGAACGAAGGCATGCCGAGCCTAAGCGAGGCACCGAGTGGTGGGGCAGAAGCGTTTTGGTTACTTTTGACTGGGCCGGCTTCCGGGCTTCTCAAAAGTGACCCGCCGTCAGGGCGGAACCCTAAGCCGCCGTTACCGCAGAAATGGATATACACACCATCCTTACGTAAAAACCATGCCCCTCGGAACAGAAGATCAGAATCTCCGGGAACGCTTAAGTGAACAGCTTATTGATCAGCCGTCCTCATCCCCGCCCGGGTTGGCTTGCCCAAGGCCTCGCCGAAGAAACGGCTGGCCTCGGAGATCATGGTGCGGTGGATGTCCTTGCGATCGACACCGTCAGCATCCGTGCACAGCGCCGGCATCGCGGCGATCTGTTCGTCGGTGCACGGTGCCAGGAAAACAAAATGCCCCGCGCCGGCCAGGGTCTTGAAGTCCGGTGCAGTGGGCAGCTTGCGGGCCAGCGCGGCGGCATTCTTGTCGAAGGCCACGAGTTTGTCGCCATCGCCGCTGTACAGCAGCACCGGCACGTGGACATCGGCCAGGGTATGACGGCCAAACTTCAGGCTCAATGGCGCCATCAACAACAATGCCCTGACCCTGGGATCAGCCACTGGTTGCAGGTCATCGCGGTCAACGATCAGTTCGCCTTGGGTATTGCAGGCGTCTCGGTCATCCGGTCGCTCCACGCAGTAGCGGCGCAGACGATTGAGGTCCGGCGTCGCACCGGACAGGATCAACGCGGTTTCGCCGCCGGCCGAATAGCCGATCACCCCGACCTGCCCGGCGTTGACGAACGGCGAGAGCATCGGGTCATTGAGCGTGGCGGTGATGGCTTCGGAAATCTGGATCGGCCGCCCGTACAGGTTGCTCAGGGTGCCAAGCCGGCTGTGATCCTGGGCGTTGTCGCCGGGGTGAATCACTGCCACCACGACAAACCCCTTGCGTGCCAGGGAGGTGGCCAGGTCATGCAGGGCCAGCGGCGTACCGGTATTGCCATGGGACAGCATCAGCAGCGGAAAGCGGCCGATGGCGATCTGGGCGTCTGGCGCGGCATCGATCTGGTAGCCACCCAGCAGGCTGGACTGTTCCCGGTCGGTGGACGGATAAAAGGCGATGGCGTGCATCGGCTGCTGATCCAGCGGATCGAGAAAGCTCAGCTCATGGAAACCGGCGCTCCAATGCGGATGCGGCCCCGGTGCGGCCTGCACTGAACCGAGACTGGCAAACAAGCAAAGCAGCAGCGCTGCACCAAAACGCGTCATCGAATCTTCCACCTTCACCAGCGCACGGGAAGGCCCCGTCGCTCGCCGTCTTGGCCGTGCATAACCTGCGCCATAAAACCCGGCGCCGAATGCAGCAAAACCCTGCATCCCGGCCATCCAATGACGACGAGAATACAGGGTTTTACGAAGGTTGCCCCAATAGCTTTGGAGCCTTTACGCAAGCCTTACGCGGCGGCGAACTGTTCGCCGATCTGCGCCTGGGCTTCGTTCATGCCCTTATTGCGCATGTCGTCGCCCTTGGCCAGCCCTTCTGCACGAACGAATTCGATGTCGGTGATACCAAGGAAGCCGAACATCACTTTCAGGTAATCTTCATGACCCGCGCCACTAGGTTGGCCGGCATGCAAGCCGCCCGCAGTGGAGACGATCACCAGTTTCTTGCCACCGCACAGGCCTTCGAAGCCGGCTTCGGTGTAGCGGAACGTCTGGCCAGCGACGGCAATGCGGTCGATCCAGGCCTTGAGTTGAGTCGGAATGCTGAAGTTGTACATCGGCGCGGCGATGACCAGCGCATCCGCCGCCTGGAATTCTGCCATCGTCTCGGCGCTAAGGTCAGCTTCGTGCTTCAGGGCCGCGTCGCGCAACTCGGCGCTGGTGCCAGCGGCGATCAAGGTCTGGGCGGAAAAATGGCTGATGGCGTCAGCGGCCAGGTCGCGATAAGTCACCGTGATGCCTGGCTCGGCGGCTTTCCAGGCTTCAACCACTTCACGGCTCAATTGGCGGGAAGCGGAGTTGTCGCCGAGGATGCTCGAATCGATGTGCAGCAGTTTCATGTCAGTGCTCTCCAAGTGAGGACCGCAACCGGGCGATCAATTGGCGACAATCCTATCGATGAAGCCAATGATCGATAAGTCAGCACAAATGCGATAGTTTGTCCCACTGACAGGACAATCGAGTTCAACATGCAAGACCTCAATGACTTGTACTACTTCGCCAAAGTCGTCGAAGCCGGCGGTTTCGCGGCGGCCGGACGGTTGCTGGGCATTCCCAAGTCACGACTGTCGCGGCGCATCGCCGAGCTGGAAGAACGCCTCGGCGCCCGGTTGCTCCAGCGCACCACCCGCCAATTGAAATTGACCGCGGTCGGCGAACGTTATCTGCGCCATTGCCAGGCCATGTTGCTGGAGGCCGAAATGGCCGACGAAGCGGTGGCGAGCATGTCCAGCGAACCCCGTGGCCGATTGCGGGTGTCGAGCCCGGTGGGGCTGGCCCACCAGTTTCTGCCGGTAGTGATCGAAACCTTCCTGGTGAAATACCCTTTGGTGCAACTGGATATGACCCTGCTCAACCGGCGGGTGGACTTGATCGGCGAAGGCATCGATGTGGCGTTGCGCGTGCGCGACCTGGGGGACGAGGATCCCTTGCTGATGACCCGGCGCCTGCGCCAGGCGCGGCTGATGATGGTTGCCAGCCCGGCCTTTGTCGAAGGACGGCGGATCGAAACCCCGGATGACCTCAAACAGTTGCCGGTGCTGGGGGCATTGGAAGCCGATCGCCAGGTGCACCTGCGCCTGGTCAGCGCAGATGGGCAGCGTGTGGAACTGGGCCTGGAAGCCCGCCTGGGCATTGACGACTTCATTGTGCGCCGCGCCTGTACCCTCGCCGGCCTGGGCTTCACTTTATTGCCGAGCATGTATTGCGAGCAGGAATTGCAGGACGGCACACTGGTGGAACTCTTGCCTGGATGGTCATCGCCCGATGGCTGGCTCCAGGCGGTCTACCCGCATCGGCGCGGCATGCTGCCAGCGGTGCGTGCATGGATCGATCATTTGGTGGAAGCCTTCGAGGGCTGTGGAGATAGAACGATATGAGGTTGAGCGAAGAGGATGTCGCGCAGTTTTGCCTGGGCCTGCCCGGCGCCAGGGAGGACTACAAATGGGGTGGCGTACGGGTATTTTCCATTGCCGGGAACAAGATGTTCGCCCTGCAGGGCCTGCGAGGCGACTCGCTGGCGTTCAAGGTCGACAAGGATCTGTTCCTGGGCCATTGCGACCGGCCGGGCATTCATCCCGCCCCTTACCTGGCGCGGGCCCAGTGGGTCATCATGCAGGTGCCCTACCCGCTGGGTGCCGAAGAGCTGCGTGGTCTGCTGCAACGCTCACACCAATTGGTGGTCAGCAAATTGTCCAAGCGCACGCAGGTGGGCTTGTTGCTCTAGCCATTCAGAACAGATAGCTGCCCAGGAACAATTGGTCGATCCAGAACACCTGGTGCAGCAGCACGATGAACCAGAACACGACCTGAAACGATACTTTGCGGGTCTTGTGGCGAAACAGCTGCTGGGCCAGCAAGGCTCCGGGCCAACCGCCGGCCAGCTCCACCGCATGCAGCACGTTCTCCGGGGTGCGCCAGGTGTCGGCGCGCGCCTTGCGCTTGTCGCTCCAGTACAGCAGGAACGCCACCACGCTGACGACGCCGTAAGCCACCATCGGCACCCACGACACCGCCCGCAGCCCGAACAGGAGCGAACCGAACAACGGCAAGGCACAGAGCAGCGCAAACACCATCAGTTTGAGCCGCAGGTGCTGCACGCTGCCTTCAGCATTGCGCCCGGCGCGTTTGCGGCTGCCTGATTCGTTCATGGCTTGGCAGCGGTCCAGTCTACCCAGCCGAACTGCCAGGTTGCCAGGATCAACAGGCCGAAGGCGATTCGATACCAGGCGAACACGGCGTAGCTGTGGCTGGCGATGAATCGCAGCAGGCCCTTGACCGCAATCATGGCGAAAATGAACGCCGTGACGAAGCCAATGGCGAACACCGGGAAATCCGTCGGGACGAACAACTCACGGTATTTGTAGCCCGAGTAGACTGCCGCGCCGACCATGGTCGGCATCGCCAGGAAGAACGAAAACTCGGTAGCGGTTTTACGCGACAGCCCGAACAGCAGGCCACCGATGATGGTCGCACCGGAACGGGAGGTGCCTGGGATCATCGCAATGCATTGGGCCAGGCCGACCTTCAGCGCGTCCTTCCAGGATATCTCGTCCACAGTTTCAGCGTGCACCTGGTGCTGGCGCTTCTCGGCCCAGAGCATCACCAGGCCGCCCACCACCAACGCGGTGGCCACCGTGATCGGGTTGAACAGGTAGTGGTGGATCCAGTCGGCTAACAGCACGCCCAAGACCACGGCAGGCAGGAAGGCGATCAGCAGGTTGGCGGTAAAGCGGCGGGCGCTGGGTTGCGTCGGCAGGCCCAGCACCACGTCGAAGATCTTGCGCCGGAACTCCCAGACCACCGCCAGGATCGCGCCGAGCTGGATGATAATGTTGAACGCCATCGCGCGCTCGCCACCGAACTCAAGCAAGTCGGCGACAATGATCTGGTGCCCGGTGCTGGAAATCGGCAGAAACTCCGTCAAGCCTTCCACTACGCCAAGAATCAATGCCGAAAAGGCAGTCCACAAATCCATTCATCCCCCAAAAAAGACGCTGTTCATGCAGGTCTTATCAATATTCAAGTGTCATGCAGGTACCCCCGCAGCGGGTGCACGATAACCGCGACCTTTCAAAAAAAACCAATGAAAAATGAGAACCGGCTCAGGTTTTGCGCTGCGGGGCCGAAATCCTATCAGACAAGCCCTGATAACGCTGCCGCGTTGTGACTCAGGTCAATTACCGATAGCGGCCGGGCGCTACAGTGCCGGCCGTCGATATGACAAGAATAAAAAACCGGAGTGACAGCGTATGAATAGCTTGCGCAGTGTGTCGATCAGCCGACGCTTGTGGCTCATCCTGGTCGTGGCCATCGTGATGTTGTTCACGCTCGGCGCCTTGATGCTTAAACAGATCCACACCGACCTCTACCAAGCCAAGGTGCAGAAAACCCAGCATGTGGTACAGACCGCCAGCGGCGTGCTGACTTACTACCAAGGCCTGGAAGCTGCCGGTACCCTGACCCGTGACGCCGCGCAAAAGCAGGCCCTCAGCGCCGTGCGTGGCCTGCGCTATAACCAGAGTGACTATTTCTGGATCAACGACCTGACGCCGGTCATGATCATGCACCCGGCCAACCCGAAGCTTGAAGGCCAGAACCTCTCGGCCATCCGCGACCCGAACGGCTATGCGCTGTTCAACGAGATGGTTGCCATCGCCAAGTCAAAGGGCGCCGGCATGATCAACTACCTCTGGCCGAAACCGGGCGCCGAGGCCCCGGTGGGCAAGACCTCCTACGTCCAACTGTTCGAACCCTGGGGCTGGATCATCGGCTCAGGCGTGTACGTGGATGACGTCCAGGCCGAGTTCCAATCCCAGGTAATCAAGGCCTCGGTGGTCGGTTTGATCATCACCCTGCTCATGGGCCTGCTGTTGACCCTGATCGTGCGCAGCATCGTCGGCCCGTTGCAGGAAACGGTCAACGCCATGGCCAACATCGCCAGCGGCGAGAGCGACCTGACCCGCACCCTCGACACCCACGGCCAGGACGAAGTCACGCAACTGGCGCGGCATTTCAACGCCTTTACCGCCAAGCTGCGGCAAGTGGTGACCCAACTGCAAGCTTCGGCCAGTGCGCTGGGGCAATCTTCCAGCGAATTGGGCAACGACGCGGCGCAGGCTCAGGAACGCAGCCAGCAGCAGTCGCAACAAATGGAACTGGTAGCGACCGCGATCAATGAAGTCACCTATGGCGTGCAGGACGTGGCCAAGAACGCCGAGCACGCGGCCAGTGAGATGCGCGACGCCGAATCCCAGGCCCAGCAAGGCCAGGTCAACATCGATGGCAGCTTGCAGCAGATCGACCGCCTGTCCCAGACCATCGACCAGGCAGTGGAAGTGATCCGCACCCTGGCGAGTGAAAGCACCCAGATTGGCAGCGTGCTGGAGGTGATTCGCTCCATTGCCGAGCAGACCAACCTGCTGGCTCTCAACGCCGCGATCGAAGCCGCCCGTGCCGGCGAACAAGGCCGGGGCTTTGCGGTGGTCGCCGATGAAGTGCGGCTGCTGGCCCAGCGTACGCAGAAGTCCACTGCAGAGATCCAGGCGATGATCGAGCGCCTGCAAAGCCATTCCGAAGCTGCCGTGAAAGTCATCAGCGACAGCAGCCGTGCCTCGCAACTGACGATTGAACAAGCCGGCCTGGCCGGTGCCAGCCTCAACGCCATCGGCCAGGCCCTGCGCAATCTCAACAGCCTGAACGCCTCCATCGCCAGCGCCACCCTGCAACAGGCCCATGTGGTGGAAGACATCAACCAGAACGTCACCCAGGCCGCCGGCCTGTCCCACAGCACCGCCATGGCCGCCGAACAATCCAGCCAGGCAAGCACCCGTCTCAAGGCGTTGAGTGAACAGTTGAACGGGTTGCTCACGCAGTTCCGGGTCTGAAGATCGGTAGACCACCCCTGTGGGAGCGAGCCTGCTCGCGAATGCGGTTTGATTTGATCGTTCCCACGCTCCGCGTGGGAATGCATCCCGTGACGCTCTGCGTCACATTCCAGAAGCGGAACGCAGAGCGTCCCTGGCGACATTCCCACGCAGGAGCGTGGGAACGATCGTAATCCCTTGCTCGCGATAGCGACGGTACATTCAACATTGGTATTGGAGCTGTCCACGCCATAGCGTTTACAATCGCCGCCCTCTTCTATTTCCCCAAGGAACCGCCATGTCCGGGCTTGAACTGTTTGCCGCAGCCCTCGGCGTGATCGCCGTCTGGTTGACCGTCAAGCAGAACCCCTGGTGCTGGCCGATCGGCCTGGTCATGGTGTTGCTGTACAGCTGGATTTTTTTCGAGGTGAAGTTGTACTCGGACATGCTGCTGCAGGTTGTCTACGCGGTGCTGCAACTCTACGGTTGGTGGCAATGGACCCGCGCCGGGCACAATCATGATGGACGCCAGGTCAGCCGCCTCGGCGGGTCGTCAGTGCTGTTCGGCCTGGCTATCGGTGCGGCAGGCAGCCTGCTGTTGGGCGCCGCCATGGCCCACTGGACCGATGCCGCCCAGCCCTGGCTCGATGCGGCGCTCACCGGTTTCAGCCTCGTGGCCCAGTGGTGGATGGCGCAAAAACGCGTGCAATGCTGGCCGCTGTGGATTGCCCTGGACGTGATCTTCGTCGGCCTGTTCATCTACAAGGGCTTGCACCTGACAGCGGCGCTCTACGCTCTGTTCACCCTGCTGGCCGTACAAGGCTGGCGGGAATGGCGCGCCGACCCGGCCCTGCGCGCATGAAGGTGGTGGTGCTGACCGGCCCGGAATCCAGCGGCAAGAGTTGGCTGGCGGCGCAATTGCAGGAACACTTTGGTGGCGTGCGGGTGGATGAGTACGTGCGCCATTTCATGGAGCAGACCCAACGCGATACCTGCCTGGCCGACATCACCGACATCGCCTCCGGCCAACTGGCCTGGGAAGATGAGGCGCGTGCCCGCCGGCCGGCGCTGTTGATCCTCGACACTCACCTGCTGAGCAACATCCTCTGGAGCCAGACCCTGTTCGGCGACTGCCCGGACTGGCTCGAACCGGCCTTGCTGACCCGCCATTACGACGTGCACCTGCTGCTGAGCCCCGAGCAGGTCGAATGGACCGGCGACGGCTTGCGTTGCCAACCTGAACTGGCTGAACGGCTGGCGTTTTTTGAAGCGATCGAGGCTTGGCTGAGCGGACACCGGCAACCGTTCCAGGTCATTGAAGGCGATTGGGCGCAACGCCAACAGCAAGTGTTCGCCGTCGTTAGCCAGCTGCTTCAAGCCTGATCGCGGGGTGATCTGTTCCATTCTTGAAACAGCGCAGTCGCTCCAAACCCGGATCCAACGCCGCTTCACCAAATTGCCATCAAGACTGTCAAGCTTCTGAAACACCCGCCCAAAAGCCTGGATCCAGAGGCCTGGGACGGTAGGTGACCGGTTGGTCACCATGCACCTTGTCTCAGCGCTGAAACAGGTTCCTTCCCCGGCATGCCCTCCGTAGCTCCAACTCGTTGAAATAAAAAACATTTCAAAATACGGCACGACACCTGCTCTCCACCTTCGCAACGCTGACTAGGGCCAGCGTACCGAAGAAGGAATCAATGCCATGGGGATTTTCGATAGGGGCATAACCTGTCTGCTGTTGATCGGCTGCGCCGCCAGCGCAACGCTCAGTCTGCCGGCACAGGCCGAGGGCAACGGCGTCATTGTCCTCAACCGTGACGTGCAGCCCATCGCAATTGGTCGCAACGGTGGCAAAGACCCCTACCCGACCACCGTCAATGCCAACCCCTCTGAACGAATCCACCAGGCGACCGCCAGCACCGAACTGAGCGATGGCGAATTTGCCAGCGTGGCCAGCGGCTCGTCGATCCGCAACACCGTCAACCCGAATACCGGCGTGCAAGGCTTGAACGTCGTGACCAACCCCAACGGCATGCCGGGCATGAGTGCCGGTCACGGTGGCGGTAGCGGCGGCGCGATCTCCGGCACCATCAACCGCTCGTTGAGTTCAGGCCTGGCCCCGCTGGGTCGGCTCGCGGGAGGCCAGTGAGATGAAGCCAACCTTGTTTCTCCTCGCCCTGTTCATGCTTTCCCTGCTCAGCTCTTTCAACGTATTTGCCGATTCGGGTGCTGCAGCGGTCAGCAGCGCCAACCTGCAGGATTCCGGCAGCCATTACACCGGCAACTTCAACGTCAACCAGGCGGCCGGTGACCAGACCCAGCAGACCAACACCCGGGCGATCGCCATCGGCAGCCACGCCCAGGCCAGCACGAGCGTGCAGCAACGCGTCGACACGCCGGCCAACCCCTCCATGAATGCCACCGCTCGAATCGGCGGCCACTCCTTTACCAACGGCAACGGTGTGCTGGGCGTCAACCAGTCCGCCGGGGCCAACAACCAGATGGCCAATGTCATGCGGGTGGGCATCAGTGCCCATCCGCAGAGCATTGATGACAGCGCCCTATCTCAACAGAACGTGGCGTTGCTACCGAACTCAGGAGCAACTGGCGCCCCAACCGGCAGTCGCCAGGTCGTTACCAGCGACCAGGCCTTCACCGGCAGCCGAGGGGTAATCCAGGTGAACCAGAGCGCCGGGGTGGGAAACCGTATGGCTAACACCCTGAGCATCCGAGTCGCTGATTGACCCGGAGGCTACATAAGAAAGTACCGACACTTAACCAACGACACGCAAGGAGAAACACCATGAAACCTACAATGGCACTCAAACCATTGGTTTTCGCTCTCGCCGCGGTCATGACAATGGCGGCACAGGCTGGAGGAAACGGCAACGGGCACGGTGATGATCACGGCCACCACGGTCCCAAAGGCCCAACGTGGGAAGAACAGCTGTCCATCAACGCCAGCGCAATGGCTACCGTGATGGATGAGCAGAACAGCGACGGCAACGAGGTGCTCAACCAGGGCACTAAAAACACCGCCGAAGCTACCGATTCCCTCAATGGCAGCAACGGTAACATGGGGGCGAACATCGCCGCTGGCGACGGAAACCAACAAGACAACGCCGCAGCGCTGGCTACCGCTGACGAAAGCTTCATCTTCGGCTCGGCTGTCGCCGCCTCAAGTGCCACGCAAACCAATACCAACAACTATGTAAAAAACAACTCGACCCACAACAACGCCTCGCTCACCAATGCAGGCAACAACGGCTCCGGCAACATCGGCATCAACGTGACCGCCGGTAACTTCAACCAACAGAAAAACAACCTGGCCATCGCAGTGTCGGGTGGCCGTGTCGCACAGGCCTCTGCCGAGGCCAATCAATCCTCCACCGGCCTTGTGGTCGACAACAAAGGCGTGCGGACCTACAAGACCGACACCCTCACCAGCACCTACAGCGCCTCCGGCACGTTCAAGGCCAAAGGTACCGGTACCGCCGAAGACGATCACGGCGGCTGGGACAACAAAGGCGGCGGCTATGGCGGCGGTCACGATGACGACAAGTTCAAGTTCTCCGCCGTGGGGACCTTCGAGCTGGCCGGCAGCAACACCCAGCAGGTGCTGACCCGCGACGGTTGGAAAAACCCTGTGATCAACAACGCCACCATGACCAACTCCATGAACGGCTTCTCCGGTAACGGCGGCGCCAACGTGTCGGCAGGCGTGGGCAACCAGCAGAGCAACTCGCTGTCCATCGCTGCCGGCTGCAAGGCTTGCATGTAAAAAAGTACCGCTGTAGGGGCGAGTCTGTGGGAGCAAAGCTTGCTCGCGATGAGGTCGTTACATAAAACGCCTCTGTTGGTTGTAAAACCGCTATCGCGAGCAAGCGTTGCGCCCACGGACTCGCTCCCACAGGGGGCTTTTTCCTGGATGCCCACTAGGCGTATTGATCATGCGTGTCACTGCCGTTTCCCTGCTGCTCTGTCTGGCCTGCACGGCCGAAGCAGCGCAGATGCCCGTCGCCGCCCTGCCTGGCGGCATGCTGGTCTACAAACCGGTGCAAAGCGTACGCGAACGCAAATTCAGCGACATCGTCGAACAGAAAACCGATTTCAGTTGCGGCGCCGCCGCGCTGGCCACGGTGCTGCGCCAGGCCTATTGGCTTGACGTCGATGAAGAGCACGTCATCAAAGGCATGTTGGTCAATGCCGACCAGAATCTGGTTCGCACCCAAGGATTTTCCATGCTGGACATGAAGCGCTACGTGGAAACCATCGGCATGCGTGCCCGAGGCTACCGGATACCGCCAGAGAAACTCGAAGCGGTGACGATTCCGGTGGTGGTCCTGATGGAGATACGCGGCTACAAGCACTTCGTGGTGTTGCAGCGGGCCGACAAGCAATGGGTCTACATCGGCGACCCGGTGCTGGGCCACAAGCGCTACGCCCATGATGAGTTCGTCAAAGGCTGGAACGGCATCGTCTTTGCGATCGTCGGCCCGGGCTATGACAAGACCAATGCGCTACGCAGCCCTCCGCAACCACTGACAGCACGTAACAAGCTGGACGGTTTCAACCCGGTCAGGGATGCGGAACTGATGGATTTCGGCTTCATACAGAGCGACTTTTTTTAATCGCCGACCAACTGCCAACATAAGTACAAAAAGGAGCAGGACGCTCCGGGAGCAGCACATGAAAACCTCACACTGGCTGTCGCTGGCCTGCCTGCTCGCGACCGCCTCGGG
>Ga0065704_10071345_pt1 | contig 11602 bp, 14 predicted proteins | sample SwiRhicommuniRL2_FD_59091 | JGI IMG/M metagenome (GOLD analysis project Ga0065704, IMG submission 59091) | Switchgrass rhizosphere bacterial communities from Rose Lake, Michigan, USA - RL2 v2 (version 2) | ecosystem: Host-associated > Plants > Roots > Rhizosphere > Soil | place: East Lansing, MI | reverse complement strand
TCCGGGGGGGGGGGCGCAATTAGCTGAGAGGAAAAAGCAGAAAAGCTGGAGGGGAACTTAACGTACATACTGTGTCCTTACAGTGAATATCGTTCGAATCTTATGACTAGAAAATCAAAAAAAATCGGGGAAATCAAGAGTTTTTTTGCATTCATCTTTTCTTGTGTAAAAACGCTTAATATTCAAATATTTAGAACTTTATAGCCGCTTCTGCTGTCCATTGCGCTCTGTATTGGGATCGATACAAGTACGTCATTAGAGCCTCCGGTGAGTAGATTAACCAAGGTGAACAGCGCAGCTTCCAGCCGCATTTATTTCGATTTTTCGAACCTGTTTCGAATAGCTTACGGAGCTTTTCGCTGAGGTACAGGCTTATCAACTTGAGGCATTGAGCGGCCCTAATTAATCGACATTGAGACTCTAACGCGGATGCGATGAAGGCGTTTCAGACCTATGAGAGTGCCAAGGGTAATTGCAGTACGTTGGTTTCCTCCGACCGCGCCTGGGGATTACCGGGATTGTCGCCTCGGGCCTCGCGGTGTTTCTCGGTGGCACCAATGTACAAATCGACGCCATCGGCGAGACACCGTATTCCCTTGGGCTGGTTCGTTTTGGCCCTGCTGATTTCGGCGATCGTCTTCATCCCGCTGAAAAAACTCTATTCCAAGGATGCCGAGCAGAACATCCTGCGCCCGCACTGGCGTACTTACCCGACGTACTTTTGGTGCAGTTCATCTTGATATTCATCACCGCCTTATTGAGTTACATGGCGGGCTGGGCGGTGTCGACGGACTTGCAGGCCAACGTACAAAGCCTGCCCATCGTGGTGCAGTTTCTGTTGGCGGTACTGGTAGCTGACCTCGGCCAATACTGGTTGCACCGTCTGTACCACATGGTGCCTTGGCTATGGCGCATCCACGCAGTCCACCATTCGAGTACATCCATGGGCTGGCTGACGGGTTCGCGGATTCATTTCGTTGAGATTCTATTGACCCGCACCGGCGTACTTCTCAGGCGTTGAATGCCTATGTGATTCTGGTTGGCGTCCAGGCGGGGCTGGTCCATGCGAATGTGCGCATCGACGGAGGTTGGTTGAACTACCTGGTGGTTTTGCCACGCTATCACCACTGGCATCATGCCAGGCACAAGGATCTACAAGTACTACGCCATCCACGCGCCTCTGGTTGACATGCTATTTGGCACCTTCAAACTGCCGCCGAAGGAATGGCCGACTCGCTATGGGGTGTTTGGTAAGCCATTGCCAAGCAGCATTCTGCGCCAACACCTGTACCCCTTCCAGAAGCCTGAGCCAAAGAACATTGGACAGTAAGCCGGAAATCGCTCATGCAGCCCACTGAATCTGGCTTACAGGAGGAGTTCGGTGGGTGGGAAGGCTTCGCGTCGACCGTTCATAATCCGCTCCCAACCCCATTCGCGTAGTCGTGCTGCGCGCCAGTAATTCTTGCGGACATCCTCTGGTATATCCAATGTAAGCGTCCGGACATCCCGTCTTGTGCAGCTAAGCCGGTTGCCATCGATGTGGCAACAACTCCCCAATCTCACTCGCCCGCTGCGTCGGCAGGCGAGTAAGAACGTCCTTCAGATAAGCATACGCATCGTGGCCGTTGAGCTTGGCCGACTGGATCAAACTCATTAGAGCAGCAGCGCGTTGGCCACTGCGTAGTGACCCGGCGAACAGCCAGTTTTTTCTTCCAAGAGCCCAAGGTCGAACTTGCTGCTCGATATGGTTGTTGTCTATGGGCACCGTGCCGTCGTTCAGATAACGGCTCAACGCAGCCCAACGTTTTAGGCTGTAATCCAAGGCTTTGGTAATCCCCAAACCTTCATGCACAAGCTCGCGCTGGGCGATCATCCAGGCATGAAACGCGTCCATCAGGGGCGCTGCTTTTTCCTGACGTATTCGTCGCCGGACATCCGGTTCCAAATCGCGGACTTCGCGTTCAATTTCATATAGGGCCGCGATGTACCGCAACGCTTGCTCGGCAAGCACGCTTTTATTGGTGACGTGCAGGTCATAAAACTTTCGGCGGGCGTGGGTCATGCAACCGATTTCAGTGACACCAAGTGCAAAACTGGCTTTGTAACCACTGTAATCATCACAGACCAATTTGCCTTTCCAGTCGCCGAGGAAGTTGCGGGCATACTCGCCCGAGCGGCCAGGGCTGAAGTCGTACACCACCGCACTGATCTCAGCGAAGGCAGTCGTGGCATAGCCCCAAACATAAGCACGATGGGTCTTATTCTCACCCGGTGCGAGCATCTGCACCGGCGTTTCATCGACATGCACCACGTTGTGCTCAAGCACGACCTCGCGCAGAGCATCCACCAGTGGCTGCAATTGCACACCGCAAGCGCCGACCCAACTGGCCAGCGTTGATCGAGGAATTGCGAGACCGGCTCGCCCGAAGATTTGCTCCTGGCGGTACAGCGGCAAATGATCGGCGTATTTCGCGATCATCACCTGAGCCAGCAGCCCGGCAGTCGGGATGCCTTTGTCGATAACTTGCGCCGGCACCGGCTCTTGAATCAAGGTTTCGCAGTTGTCGCAAACCCATTTGCCACGAATATGCCGTTCGACACTGAACACGCCAGGCGTGTAATCAAGCTTCTCGCTGACGTCTTCGCCGATACGCTTGAGGGCGCAGCCGCATTGACACTGGGTATTTTCAGGATCGTGATAAATCAATGTGCGAGCAAACTCGGCAGGCAATGCAGTGCGTTTAGGTTGCTGGCGGACTGCTGCTTGCGCTGGCTTTGGTGCCAGGATTTCAAGCTCTGCTTCGATGGCGGCCAGATCGGTCTCAATTAGGTCGTCGAGCAAGCTGGCCTGATCAGGGCTGAACGACTCGGAACGTTTGGCGAAGCGGTGGCACTTGAGTTGGGCTATCTCGTGAATCAGCTGCTGATTTCGGGTCTTTTGGTGCAGCACTTCTTTGTCGAGCACTTCGACATGCTGGAGCAACCGCGCAGCGAGGCTGCGCAGTTGTTCGGTGTCGAGCTGATCGAGAGGAGTAGTAGGAATCATGACGATGACTCTGCCCGATCTACTGATCGATGTATGTCATCCATGTCTCTTAATGGTTACGGATGGCTCCGTCAGACCCAAGCCGTTGCCAGGGAAGACCAACCACCAGTGCCTGGAGCTGCTCAGTATTTAGCTCCATTTGGTCACCATGCCGATTACTCGGCCAGGAAAACTTCCCCTGATGCAGACGGCGTGCCGCCAACCAAACGCCCAGGCCGTCGTGAACCAACACTTTCATGCGGTTGCCCCGGCGGTTGGCAAAGAGATAAGCGCAGTGCGGCTGCGCCGCACCGAAGACAGACACGACTCGTGCGAGGGCTTTCTCGGTGCCGGAGCGCATATCCATCGGCTCGGTGGCCAGCCAGATCGCATCAATACGGATCACGAAGCAAGCCCGCGGACAAAACGGACACACCCTTCGGGATCGGAAGACGGCCATTTCACGGTGATGGTTTGCCCGCCAAATGGCAGCTCGATGATCACAGATGACTCGGCCTGCCTTCTCGGGGCGACCTTTACCGGAACAAACGCCGGCAGGGTTGCGGGTGGTTGATCTCGAAAAAGTGGCAGCCACTTACGGATCACATTGGCATTGATGCCATGCTTGATGGCAACGCCGGAAATGGAAGCGCCGGGTTGCAGGCATTCCTGGACAACCTGGGCTTTGAACGACTTGGGGTAAGAGCTTCGTTGGCGCATTTAAGGGCTATCGCGTCCGCCATGTGGACCCGGCCATTCAAAAGAGTCCAATCCGGTGTTTCTACCAGTCCAAATTAGAGCTGCTGTGGTAGATCACGAGATGCATGCAGTACACACACAATAGTTACCATCAGCTCAGAACACTCAAAAAACAGCACGTAGCTACCATGGGGACAAGAACGCAGATTTTCGCCCAGCTCAGGGCGGCTCCGATATGCCAATGGAGCATCCGCAATCTGTTGACACCGCTGTCGTAGCTCGCCAATAAAGCTGAGTGCTCGCTGAGGATTGTCCCGTGCGATATAGAGCGCGATTTCTTGCAAATCACGAGCAGCGCGCGGCGAAATGTGCAGTTGCAAAACCATCAGCCTTTCGACTTGGCCAACTCACGAACCTGCGCCTCAATCTCATCGAAGACGTCATCAGCAGGTCGCGGCTGCCCGCTTTGCATACCCTCGGCCAAGGCATCTTTCAACTCCAGTGCCCTGGTAGCAAACTGTTGCTGCTGCTCTTCCAGAAGACGCAAACCCGCCCGGATGACCTCACTGACATTGTTGAAACGCCCTGTGGCCAACTGCTGCTGGACAAAGGTTTCAAAATGCTGACTCAAGACAACACTGGTAGACATCTGGTTCTCCCGTAGGCTACGCGCCATTACCAATAGATAGTAGTTTCTGGGTTTCTCGCCTTCAAGTCCTGTTGATGAATGGCAATCCAGGCGAATCGATCGCCTCAAGTCCACTGTCGAACACGATAACGTAAGACTGAGAACGGGCGTCACCTCTATATCCGGATGCGCCGTTGAGTACGTTATCAATTACCGTGGCTGTCACGAGGACAGAGCTGGAGAGGTTGCGTGATAGTGAACAAGTGATGACCAATAGCGGCATGACCCTGGCACATCGAACGATATCAACAGGAAAGCGACCGTTGGCCTGTGCAAGGAAAAGAGATTACTGCCCGTTACAGTGGGCCGGTCTCTCTCCAGAGGGTCTTGAGAAGGACGTTGCGGAAAGCCAACTAGCTGCGACGGCCTGAACCGGGAGAACCGCCAGGAACAGGGCCACCTTTTCGCTCGTAATAACCAGAGAGAAGGTGCATTTCCTCTCTGCTGATTCGAGCCTCAAGAGCTCTAATTTCAGCTGGCATACCAGCGCCGCGACCTGGCGGCATGTCTTCAAAACGCTTCTTGAGTTTTTCCAGACTGTTTCTGAGTCGCTCAAGTCGCTGCTGGTGCGTCTCATGAGGATTATTTTTGGTGGTCATTTATGCCTGCCTCCGCCTGGGGAACCGCCATGGAAGACTTTGGTATTTGAATAGAGGGTGTCGCCCTCTCCAGGCTTGTAACGCGTCTTTCGCTCGTTGCGGCAACCCTCACACATGATCGGCGGGTTTACCCAGTCAGCTCTATAACTGAACTTGGTTGTCTTGCAGAAGCGACAGTTTTTGACAAGCCAACCGGTCTTTGACAACGCTGGTGTTGGCCCAGCGTAAGGAATCCTAGCTGGGGAAGGACTTGCCATTTCCATGGCGTCCTTCAGTTTCATCAGTACCGCGAGGTTTTTCGGATCCATGGCTACTGCCTCTGATTTCACCTAAATCCGAGATTACCAGCGGCAAAGCGCCACCACCAGCCTGCCCTGTCGCCCGAAGCTGCGACAACAAGAAAGGGCTTGAAATGCCAACTCCAGCTTATAACTGAGGCTCCTGCGATGAGGTGCATACGTTCCATCATGAAGCGCAAAGGTGTTGCCAACGCTGGCCGTGCACAGTTGCGCATCGTTCGCACGAGAACGGGGCTACCGACCACGTCGTCTGCTGGCACTGATCACGGCGGACTGGCGCTGAGGCAGTTGGGCGATCTTTCAAGGCCAGGCACCATCAGTGTTAGGTGAAGGTATATGCGGCAATCTTTCTAAGATTACGCGTCCCAGCGTCACACCAACAATTTGAGGTTGTGAGGCCAAAATGACATCATCCGTGCCATCCAATCATGTTGACCGCTGAGCATAGGGCTCTACCACGGGCAGGGAAAAATGGAATTCCACATCATCGGCAGGGAAGAGAAATTTCCGAGCGGCAAAGCCAGTACTGCCTACCTGAAGTATGACCGCTGGAACGATCACAGCTTCATCACGATGTTCTATGTGATCGTATTTGACGAATTTGGCCAACCCCACGACCTTGAGAACGTCAAAATCGGGTTCAAAGGGCAGGATACTTCCGCATCCACTCGATCCAAGCTTCCCGACTCCTTCGAAAGGCTCCCTGAGGGATTCTTCTCACTCGGCACCAGTGTTGAGTACTACCACAAAATTGCGAACTCATCCTCGAGCGAAATGCAGTCCGACTTTCTGCTAGCGATGAGGGACATCGTTGCCAACCCTGAAATTCTCGAAACGATAAAAGATGAGCCGGTGTTCTCAATCTCGTTGTTACGCGATGTCAGCCTAACCAGCGTCAAAAATCAATTTTCCCGAGTCCTGGTCGGTGGTGCTATTCGAACCAATTTTTCTTTCATCTATGCGAAGCAAGCTGACAGCTCTACCGCTGGGATTGAGTTGAGTTTCGATGTAGATGTTGATTCGACGCCCCAAACAAATGTGCACGCGCTGATTGGTCGTAATGGAATCGGAAAAACCACCATCCTCAACGGGATCACCAAAGCCATTCACAACGGCCACACTGGTGCAGATGCCATTTCCCAGTTTCAGTTTTGGGGGCAGCAGCGGACGATTATCGCCCCGGATTTCTTCAGCAGCGTAGTGCTCGTATCCTTTAGCGCATTTGACCCCTTTGACCCGCCTCCCGAACAGCCTGACCCATCCAAAGGCACCTGCTTTTTCTATGTCGGATTAAAGTCAAAAGGTGAGGACGCATGGCATGAGTTGAAGCGCCGGGACGCGCTCAAATCTGACTTTATTGCCGGTATGAGAGGGTGCTTGCGAGAGACACATAAGCGTAATCGCTGGCGGCAAGCCGTCATAACCCTGCAATCTGACGAGAACTTTGCAGGTTTGGGATTCGAGCGGCTTTTGTCCTTGAGCGGCGAAGAATGGATCACTGCAGCGGACGAAATTTTTTCAAACCTCAGCTCTGGCCATTCGATCGTGCTGCTGACTATCACCAAGCTGGTCGAACGGGTCGAAGAGAAAACGCTCGTTCTGATGGATGAACCCGAAAGCCATTTGCATCCCCCGCTGTTATCGGCGTTGATTCGGGCGTTAAGTGAGTTGCTTCTGGATCGCAACGGTGTAGCGATCGTGGCCACGCATTCGCCCGTAGTGCTTCAAGAAGTTCCTGCTTCGTGCGTATGGAAAATTCATCGATCTAATTTAGTGGCATCAGCACAGCGGCCAACAGTCGAGACGTTCGGCGAGAACGTAGGAATTCTGACCCGGGAAGTCTTTGGCTTGGAGGTGGCATCGTCGGGTTTTCATACACTGCTAGCTGCTGAAGCTGCCGAGGGACACAGCTTTGACGCGATCCTTCGAAAATTTGGTGGGAGACTGGGGCTTGAGGGTCAGGCAGTGCTTCGGGCGTTAATCGCTGAGCGTGATTCAAAGGGGCAGGCATGAAGCAACTGTTAGCCCCGAACTGCACCCCTGAGGAAGCCTACATAGCCTGCACCTCTGCGATCATCGATGATCAACAGCGAGCCAGAATGAGGGACATTCTTCCAGGTATCACAGCCAATGCCGCTGAATTCATCGAAAGGGTCGCTGCCGGATCCACCTGGGAAATGCCTTATTTGAGGTTGGCCAGGGGGGATGATCCTTTCGTGATCGATGGCATTCGAAAAAGCGAACTTGTTCACCTCTATGAATATTACATGGTGCAGCGAGAGCCTGGTCGAGCTCTCTACGACTCTATCTTGGTGGCTGCAGGTGACCATTGTCCGACATGTGGAGGGATAGGGCGCCCTCGCACCCTGGATCATTATTTGCCAAAAGCCAACTATCCGAAGCTGGCTATCGTTCCCCAAAACTTGATCCCTGCCTGCCGTGATTGTAATACCGACAAGCGCAACCCCCTTATTGACCACCCGCATCGGCAACCGCTTCATCCGTATCTGGACAAAGGTCAGTTTTTCGAGGAAAGGTGGATCAGTGTTTCCGTCTCCCACACCAGCCCTTGCACGATCATCTACAGCGCCAGTCCACCGGATGACTGGAGTGATGACGATAAGGCGAGGGTAATTAATCATTTTGATTTGTTCGGGATTGCCGAGCGCTACAGCATCCAGGCGGGTTCAGAACTCAGCACCCTGATGGATATGCGAGCGAGCTATTTCAGCAGGCAGCCCCCTGAAGCGTTCTCTGACTTCCTTCGTTCAGGCGCCAATGTAGCCGGCCTGCTCACCAATGGATGGAAGAAGGTGCTCTATGAAGCCCTTGCCGAGGACGCTTGGTTTTGCAATGCCGAATTTCAACGTTAGCTCTTCATGCTCCTTCGCGGTGACGCACGGTCTTTTCGCTCACCAATTTCGAAGGTGCCTTCGAGCTGAATCAACAATCACATAACCCACATGAGCTCAGTTCACTAACATGAAACGTTCGCCCAGTCCTTTACCTCCAGGCAGAGAGAATTTTGCCGTCGATCCGTTCGGCTATAGCCTGCTTGGCCCTTATATTTGGGACTTGGAATGCAACCATGCAGGTTTTCCGATTGACCAATCAGTGATGCACGCGAGTGAGCGTCTCAAAAACCCGATTCTTTGGATGGCTCAGGCGCAGGCCATGACGCAGGCGGCACATGCTGTTCTTGAAAAGGAGCAGAATTTTGAATTGCTCCCAGTGCAAATCCGCGGAGTGTGCGAAAGCCAATACTGCGCCGCCGCCCTGATGCTTGTTGGCTACAGTCTTGAAATCTGCCTCAAATCGATGGTTATCATCAGGGAAGGGATTGAGGGCTTCACCAAATTAGAAAATACGATGCACCACCACCGGCTGCATGACCTCGCTTCACTCATTCCAGGGCTGTCGAGCAGGGATACAGCAATACTTCGGGGCCTGACACATTTCGTGACTTGGGCAGGTAGATATCCTGACCCAGGCTCGGGCAAAGAGCAGCAGGTAGATGACGTTTTCAAGCTTGGTGAAAAGCATCGGGTCACCGCTCGCGACGTCTTTGACGTAGCTGCCCGCGTGATGCAGCACACAAGCGATATCGTCGAAGCTTCCTTGGGCGGCAGCTGATTTAGGGAAAGGGAATGTTAGACGTAACAGCTTAAGCAACGTAACCGTCCGGCCAGCACCCTCTCCTGACATCTCTCCAAATTCGCCAAGATAGTGGACACCATCGGATGGTGCTCTCGGGCGCCACCAAACACGTCGACAGCCCGAAGGTTTGGCGCTGACAGACTCGTCGAAGTGCCAGCCCTATCGCACAGGCTTATACCGTTGCACTGCCGCCGGCCTGTCACTTTTGCTCACCCCACCTCCACCATGCCGGCCCACACGGGCCCTGCAAATCCCGTCACAAACGAGGGCACAGACGGGGGTAAAAATCCAAACCACCGGCAAAAAAAATCCCGCAAAGCCTCTGGCTCGCGGGATTTCTTTATCTGTTTGGCGGGAAACCAGGGATTCGAACCCTGGGAACGCTATTAACGTTCGCCGGTTTTCAAGACCGGTGCATTCAACCACTCTGCCAATTTCCCTTGTGCATCACAGGATTAGGATAGCCCATCCTGTCTCAGCGGGCGCCATAATACCCGAATGAAACACACTGTCAAACTCTCGCCATCGCTTGTTACAGAGCGTCTGTTATGATCTTTGCGACTGAACGTTTCAAAACCGAAGGAGTGTCGCCATGCGCGAACAGAATTACGCAGTGAATGGTAACGCGCAGGCTGAGCAGCTTGAAGTCAGCCGCGTGTTGCGCAACACCTATGGACTGCTCGCCCTTACCCTCGCATTCAGCGGCTTAATGGCGTTCGTGGCCCAGCAGATGCACGTCGGCTACCCGAATATCTTTGTCGTACTGATCGGTTTCTATGGCCTGTTCTTCCTGACCAACAAGCTGCGTGACTCGGCCTGGGGCCTGGTGTCGGCGTTCGCCTTGACCGGCTTCATGGGCTTTATCCTCGGCCCGATCCTCAACCGTTACCTCGGTATGGCCGGCGGTGCGGAAGTGGTCAGCTCGGCGTTTGCCATGACGGCCCTGGTGTTTGGTGGTCTGTCGGCCTACGTGCTGATCACCCGCAAGGACATGAGCTTCCTGGGTGGTTTCATCACCGCGGGCTTCTTCGTGTTGCTGGCGGCGGTGGTTGCGGGCATGTTCTTCCAGATCAGCGGCCTGCAACTGGCGATCAGCGCAGGTTTTGTGCTGTTCTCCTCCGTGTGCATCTTGTTCCAGACCAGCGCCATCATCCACGGCGGTGAGCGCAACTACATCATGGCGACCGTCAGCCTGTATGTGTCGATCTACAACCTGTTTATCAGCCTGTTGCAGATCTTCGGCATCATGAGCCGCGACGACTGATTTACTCGCTGCATAAAAAATGCCCCGTATCGAAAGATGCGGGGCATTTTTGTTTTCGGGGTATCAGTACTGGTTGGGTTCCATTTCCAGCTCGACCTTGAAACGCTGGGCGATATCCCGCTGGATACGCTGGGCCAGGCTGGCAATATCGTGGCCTGTGGCGCCGCCATAGTTGACCAACACCAGCGCTTGCAGCGCGTGCACACCGGCATCGCCGTCACGAAAGCCCTTCCAGCCGGCCTTGTCGATCAGCCAGCCTGCGGCCAGCTTCATCTGCCCATCCGCCTGGGGGTAAGCCACCAGGTCCGGATACAGTGCCTGTAACTCTTCAGCCAGGGCTTTGGACACCAGCGGGTTCTTGAAGAAGCTGCCGGCATTGCCAAGCACTGCCGGGTCGGGCAATTTTTCGCTACGGATGCTGCAAATCGCGCGACTGACATCGCTCGGTGTCGCCTCGGTGATCCCCTGCCCCGCCAGGCGCTGCTGCACCGGGCCGTAGTCGAGCTTGAGGTGGCTGGCGCGGCTCAGGGCAAAGCGTACGCGCAGGATCAGCCAGCGCCCGATTTCATGCTTGAACAGGCTGTCGCGGTAGGCAAAGTTGCATTCTTCCAGGCTGAAATCGCGCAACTCGCCCGTCTGGCGGTCCAGGGCGGTCAAGCCGGCAAAGACGTCCTTGATCTCCACACCGTAGGCACCGATGTTCTGCATGGGGGCAGCACCGACGGTGCCGGGGATCAGGCTGAGGTTTTCCAGGCCGCAGAAGCCCTGTTCGAGGGTCCACAGTACAAACGGGTGCCAGGCTTCGCCGGCTTCGGCTTCGACCACCACCTGCACGCCATCATCCTGCAGCACACGAATACCCTGGGTGGCCATGCGCAACACCAGGGCAGGAATGTCCTGAGTCAGCAGCAAGTTGCTGCCACCGCCAATCACCAGCACAGGCAACGCCTGGTTCGACGCATAGGCCAGTGCCTCGCGCACATCGGCGTCACTGCGGGCCTCGGCGAACAGTCGGGCCCGCACATCAATGCCAAAACTGTTGAATGGCTTGAGCGACACCTGCGCCCGCACTTGCAAGGTCATAACCGCCCCTTCAATTCGATCACCAGTAAATCACACGCCCGTTCGATCAGGTCCAGGACTCGTTCGAAGCCTTGTTCGCCTTCGTAGTAGGGATCCGGCACCTCGTCCACTTCAGCGTCATAGCGACGCAGGAACAGGTCCAACTCCGCCTTGCCCTGGCCGGGCTGTATGGCCTTGAGGTTGCGCAGGTTGCTGTGATCCATGGCCAGGATCAGGTCGTAGCGCGCAAAGTCGGCGCGGGAGACCTGCCGGGCCCGCTGGGCCGACAAATCGTAGCCGCGCACCAGC
>Ga0065704_10071344_pt1 | contig 11608 bp, 10 predicted proteins | sample SwiRhicommuniRL2_FD_59091 | JGI IMG/M metagenome (GOLD analysis project Ga0065704, IMG submission 59091) | Switchgrass rhizosphere bacterial communities from Rose Lake, Michigan, USA - RL2 v2 (version 2) | ecosystem: Host-associated > Plants > Roots > Rhizosphere > Soil | place: East Lansing, MI | reverse complement strand
GCGGTGGAATGGCTCGCGGCTTGCCAGGGGCTGGACCTGCGCGGCGGCTTGAAGACCTCCGCGAAGCTGGAGCGGGCCCGTGGCCTGCTGCGTGCACAAGTGCCGTTTTATGAGAAGGACCGCTTCTTTGCGCCGGACATCAATGCGGCCAGTGAATTGCTGGCGAGTCGGTGCCTGAACGAATTGGTCACGGCGCAGTTGTTGCCGAGCCTGTAAGGGCCTCATCGCGAGCGAGCTCGCTCCCACACTTATTTGGGGTACACCCTGACCCTTGTGGGAGCGAGCTTGCTCGCGATTCGATTATGAATGCGACGAGGAAACCGGGATGAAAACCCTCTGGCAAAACTGCCACGCCGCCACCATGGCCCAGGGCGTCTACTCGATCATCGAAGACGCCGCCATCGTTACCCTGGGCGAGCACATCCAATGGATCGGCCCGCGTGCCGAATTGCCGACGGGTGATTACCCGGCGGTCAACGACCTCAAGGGCGCCTGGGTCACCCCGGGGCTGATCGACTGTCACACCCACACGGTATTTGGCGGCAACCGTAGCGGTGAGTTCGAGCAGCGTCTGCAAGGCGTCAGCTATGCCGAGATCGCCGCCGCCGGTGGCGGCATCGCCAGCACCGTGCGCGCCACCCGCGCCGCTAGTGAAGACGAACTGTTCGCCAGCGCCGCCAAACGCCTGGGAAGCCTGATGCGCGACGGCGTGACCACGGTGGAAATCAAATCCGGCTACGGCCTGGACCTGGCCAGCGAGCGCAAGATCCTGCGGGTCATCCGCCGCCTCGGCGCCGAGTTGCCGGTCAGCGTGCGCAGCACCTGCCTGGCGGCCCACGCCTTGCCACCGGAATACAAGGATCGCGCCGACGACTACATCGAGCACATCTGCACCGAGATGCTTCCGGCCCTGGCGGCCGAAGGACTGGTGGATGCGGTGGATGCCTTTTGCGAATACCTGGCGTTTTCCCCGGCGCAGGTCGAGCGGGTGTTTATCACCGCGCAACAACTGGGGCTGCCAGTGAAGCTGCACGCCGAGCAGTTGTCGTCGCTGCACGGTTCAAGCCTGGCGGCGCGTTACCAGGCGCTGTCGGCCGATCACCTGGAATTCATGACCGAGGACGATGCCAAGGCCATGGCCGAATCCGGCACCGTGGCAGTGCTGTTGCCGGGCGCGTTTTATTTCCTGCGCGAAACCCAATTGCCGCCCATGGAAGCCCTGCGCAAGCACGGTGTGAAAATCGCCGTGGCCAGCGACCTCAACCCCGGCACCTCGCCGGCGTTGTCGTTGCGCCTGATGTTGAACATGGCCTGCACCTGTTTCCGGATGACCCCGGAAGAGGCCCTGGCGGGGGCGACGATTCATGCGGCCCAGGCCTTGGGCATGGTGCAAACCCACGGTTCGCTGGAAGCCGGCAAGGTCGCGGATTTTGTCGCCTGGCACATCGACCGCCCGGCCGACCTGGCGTACTGGCTCGGTGGCGATCTGGAAAAACGCGTCGTGCGCCACGGCGTGGAAATCGATTGAGGAGAATGGTTGTGGAGAAGGTCCTGAATTTCAAGCAAGGGCGCGTGCCGCTGTTGATCAGCATGCCTCACGCCGGCCTGCGCCTGACCCCGGCGGTACAGGCCGGGTTGATCCCCGAGGCCCAGAGCCTGCCAGACACCGACTGGCACATCCCAAGGCTCTACGAGTTCGCCGCCGAACTGGGCGCCAGCACCCTGGCCGCGGAGTACTCGCGGTTCGTCGTCGACCTGAACCGCCCCTCCGATGACAAGCCGATGTACGTCGGCGCCACCACCGGTTTGTACCCGGCGACGCTGTTCGATGGCGTGCCGCTGTTTCGCGAAGGGCTGGAACCGTCGGCCGAGGAGCGGGCGATGTATCTGCAACAGGTCTGGATGCCTTACCACCAGGCGCTGCAGCAGGAACTGGCGCGGCTCAAGGCCGAGTTTGGCTATGCCTTGCTGTTCGATGCCCATTCGATCCGTTCGGTGATCCCGCACCTGTTCGACGGCAAGCTGCCGGACTTCAACCTCGGCACGTTCAACGGTGCCAGTTGCGACCCGACCCCGGCCAGCCAGCTCGAAGCCATCTGCGCCCGTCACGGTCAGTTCACTCATGTGCTCAACGGGCGGTTCAAGGGCGGACACATCACCCGGCACTACGGCAACCCGGCCGAAGACATCCACGCGGTGCAACTGGAACTGTGCCAGAGCACCTATATGGAAGAGTTCGAACCGTTCAACTATCGCGCTGATTTGGCGGCGCCGACTCAGGTGGTGCTCAGGGAATTGCTGGAAGGCTTCCTGGCGTGGGGACGGCAGGCTTACAAGAAATAAAGATCTAGCCATGACTTCTGTGGCGAGGGGACTTATCTGTGGGAGCAAAGCTTGCTCGCGATACAGGCGCCGCTGTTTCAGAGAGACCGCGTTGTTTTCATCGCGGGCAAGCCTTGCTCCCAGAGTCTCCCTCGCCACAAGTTTATGTACTCTGGTTCCTTGGAATGGGAACTGTCGCCATTGTGCAAAACCGAGTCGCCACAGTTCATCTTCAGCCCCTCGGCGCTGCGTAATGTTTTGGGCACGGTGCAGCAAGACACCGACCTACAATAATCCGCTGCCGCACGAGACCTTCCCGATGAAAAGACTGTTCAAACGCTGTCTGTCGATCCTCTGCGGTACCACCCTCTTGAGCGTCGGGGCGATGGCCGCCGAGCCGGCGTCGTGCCAGACCGTGCGCATGGGCGTGGTCAACTGGACTGACGTGATCGCCACCAGCGGCATGGCCGATGTGTTGCTCTCCGGGCTGGGCTACGACAGCAAGCAGACCAGCGCCGTGCAGCAGATCATCTTCGCCGGCATCCGCGATAAGCGTCTCGATATTTTCCTGGGCTACTGGAAGCCGGCGATGGACAAGAACATCGCGCCGTTTCTGGCGGCCAACCAAGTGAAGGTATTGGACAAGCCGAGCCTGGCCGACGCCCAGGCCACCCTGGCTGTTCCAGATTACGTGGCGGCGGCGGGGCTCAAGACCTTCGCCGACATTGCCCGGTTCAAGGATCAACTGGGCGGCAAGATCTACGGGATCGAGCCGGGCAGCGGTGCCAACACCACCATCAAGACCCTGATTGAAACCAACCACTTCGGCCTCAAGGACTTCAAGCTGATCGAATCCGGCGAGGCGGGCATGCTGGCCGCGGTGCAACGGGCGGTGAATCGCAAGGAGTTCGTGGTCTTCGTCGGCTGGACCCCACACCCGATGAACATCAACATGAACATCACCTACCTGACCGGCAGCGAGGATGTCTATGGCCCGAACGAAGGCGCCGCGACCGTCTCCACCGTCACCGCGCCGGACTATGCCCAGCGCTGCCCGAACGTGAACCGCTTGCTGGAAAACCTCACTTTCACCGCCGCCCAGGAAAGCCAGTTGATGGTGCCGATCATGGAGCGCAAGACGCCCCAGGACGTCGCCCGGCAATGGTTGCGCGATCATCCCGAGGATTTGCAGAAGTGGCTGGCCGGAGTCACCAGCTTCGACGGCAAGGATGGCGTGGCGGCGGTGCAGGCCAGTCTCAAGAATTGACCTGCCTGGCTGTGGCGGGGTGATTTATCTGTGGTGGCTCCCACATTTCAATAGGTGGTGTTCTTCATGGCCTCATATCCACTCTCAGAACAGATGTCAGCCTTCATCGACAGAACCCTGAGCTTCACCAGCCCGGACGACAGCCTCGCCAGTTCGCGCCAGGCCTACAGCCAAATGTGCCGGGCGTTCACCCCGGCATGCCCGCCAACACTGGCCATCGAGGATTTCGAGTTGGCCGGTGTGGCTGCGCGCGCCTATCACCCACGGGGCGCCGCGCCACCCACCGGCTGGCCGTGCATCCTTTATCTGCACGGCGGTGGTTGGGTGGTGGGGGACCTGGACTCCCATGACTTCATCTGCATGGAGCTGGCGGCTGCCCTTGGTGCGCTGGTGGTGGCGGTGGATTATCGGCTGGCCCCAGAGCATCCGTTTCCAGCCGGGTTGGACGATTGCCTCGCCGTGTGGCGTCATCTGGCAGCCGCGCCCTTTGCCATCGACCCGCGTCGCCGGCTGGTGGTCGGAGACAGTGCCGGCGGCAATCTCGCCGCTGCGTTATGCCTGGCCTTGCGTGATGCCGGGCAAGCGCTGCCCCGGGCCCAGGTGCTGATCTATCCGGCGCTCGGTGGCCTGGCAACGCTACCCTCGCGCCGCGAATGTGCCGACGCGCCGCTGTTGAGCAGCAGCGACCTGGACAGTTATCACACCCTCTACCTGAACGGCGCCCAACCGTCCCTCCTCGCCATGCCGTTGCTCGCCGATCATCTGGACGGTCTTCCACCAGCGCTGATTGTCGTTGCGCAATGGGACCCGCTGCGCGACGACGGTGTCCTTTATAGCGAGCGGCTGAACGCCGCAGGGGTAGCCTCTGTGTTGTACATGGGCGAAGGGTTGGTCCACGGCTGCCTGCGCGGTCGGGGGCAGGTGCCGGAGGTCGATCGGCTGTATCGCACGCTGCTGGCGTACCTGGCTGACATGCTTTGACTGCGCAGGGGACATGCTCATTAAGGTAATTCGGGTTTATGATGCCGGACGGCAGACTAAATAGACGTCCCTACAGGGATGACTCGACCCCTTACGGAGCGCGCAATGCAGACTTTGTACCCGCAGATCAAACCCCATGCCCGGCACGATCTGGCTGTCGATGACACCCACACGCTCTATGTCGATGAAAGCGGTTCCCCGGAAGGCCTGCCGGTGGTGTTCATTCACGGCGGCCCGGGTGCTGGCTGCGATGCACAGAGCCGCCGCTACTTCGATCCGAACCTGTACCGCATCGTCACTTTCGACCAGCGCGGCTGCGGTCGGTCCACCCCCCATGCGAGCCTTGAGAACAACACCACCTGGGATCTGGTCGAAGACCTGGAGCGCATCCGCAAGCACCTGGGTATCGAGAAGTGGGTGCTGTTTGGCGGTTCCTGGGGCTCGACCCTGGCCCTGGCCTACGCCCAGACTCATCCAGAGCGGGTACACGGCTTGATCCTGCGTGGGATCTTTCTCTGCCGCCCGCAGGAAATCGAATGGTTCTACCAGGCCGGCGCCAGTCGCCTGTTCCCCGACTATTGGCAGGACTACATCGCACCGATCCCGTTGGACGAGCGCGACGACCTGCTCAGCGCTTTCCACAAGCGCCTGACCGGCAACGATCAGATCGCCCAGATGCACGCGGCCAAGGCCTGGTCCACCTGGGAAGGTCGCACCGCGACCCTGCGTCCGAACCCACTGGTGGTCGATCGCTTCTCCGAGCCGCAGCGGGCGCTGTCGATCGCCCGGATCGAATGCCACTACTTCACCAACAACGCTTTCCTCGAACCCAACCAGTTGATTCGCGACATGGGCAAGATCGCCCATTTGCCGGGCGTCATCGTGCATGGCCGCTACGACGTCATCTGCCCGCTGGACAATGCCTGGGAGCTGCATCAGAACTGGCCCAACAGCGAACTGCAGGTGATTCGCGACGCTGGTCACGCCGCTTCGGAGCCGGGGATCACCGACGCACTGGTTCGCGCCGCTGCGCAAATGGCCCGGCGCCTGCTCGACCTGCCGCCTGAAGAAGCATGAAGGGGCTGTTGCAACGAGTTCGCTGCGCGCGGGTCGAAGTATCAGGCGAGATCATTGGCGCCGTGGATCAGGGCTTGCTGGTGTTGGTGGCTGTCGAGCCCGGGGATACCCGGGCCAGCGCCGACAAACTCCTGCATAAGCTGCTTAACTATCGAGTGTTCAGCGACGCCGACGGCAAGATGAACCTGTCCCTGGCGGATGTCGGTGGTGGGTTGCTGCTGGTGTCGCAGTTCACCTTGGCGGCCGACACCAAAAGTGGTTTGCGCCCGAGTTTTTCGACAGCCGCACCTCCGGCCCTGGGAGAAGAGTTGTTCAACTATTTGCTCACCCAGGCGAAACAGGTGCATGGCACTGTGGCATCAGGTAGATTCGGCGCCGACATGCAAGTGCATTTGGTCAATGATGGCCCGGTAACCTTCCTGTTACAGGTCTGAAAGCGTTTGAAACATCTTTTCGGGCCTGTTTCGAGGCAAAACTGGGAGTTTTCTCGATAAATACTTTGCTACCCCTGATGCGTTGTCACGCGGGCTACTAGATAATCGCGCGCTACGGGGGATCAGCGTTCGCTGGTCCATTTGACTTAGGTAGAGACTTGTCCTGGACCGTTTGGGGAATCATTTTGTCCCATCGGAGTCGGAACAATGCTCGCCAACTTGGCAAGAGTGGTCCGCAGGAACGGTTTTTCAGTGCCGTTACCGTGCAGATACTTTATCTGGCCGTTGGTTTTTTGATCAGTTTTCGGCGAGGGTTGCTCGTGATTGTTAGTCCCTGTAATGCACCAAAAATGACTGCCAAACGGTTGAGAAGCGCCCTGGTAACGGGCTCGGCTCTGTTGTGCCTGTTCGGCGCGGGCCAACTGTGGGCATTCAGCCTGGATGATGTATCGGCGAAGGCTCAAGAACTGGCCGGGCAAAAATACGAAGCCCCGCGCAGTAATCTGCCGAACGAATTCCGCGAAATGAAATTCGCTGACTATCAAAAAATCCGTTTCCGCACCGAAAAAGCCGAATGGGCCGACCAGAAGACACCGTTCAGGCTGTCCTTCTATCACCAGGGTATGCATTTCGACACACCGGTGAAGATCAACGAAATCACCGCGACCACCGTCGAAGAGATCAAGTACGACCCGTCGCGCTTTGATTTCGACGATGTGAAATTCGATCCCAAGGCCACTGAACAGCTGGGTTACGCGGGTTTTCGCGTGTTGTACCCGATCAACAAGGCTGACAAGCAGGACGAGATCATGACCATGCTGGGCGCGAGTTATTTCCGCGTCATTGGCAAGGGCCAGACCTACGGTTTGTCCGCCCGCGGCATGGCCATCGACACCGCGTTGCCATCGGGTGAAGAATTCCCGCGCTTTCGCGAGTTCTGGATCCAACGTCCGAAGCCGACCGACAAGCACCTGGTGATCTTCGCCCTGCTGGATTCGCCACGCGCCACTGGCGCTTATCGCCTGACCTTGCGTCCGGGCACCGACACCGTGGTCGACGTGAAGTCGCGCATGTTCCTGCGTGACCGCGTGACCAAGCTGGGTGTGGCTCCATTGACCAGCATGTACCTGTTCGGCGCCAACCAACCGTCCAAAGTGCTGAACTACCGTCGCGAACTGCACGACTCCAGTGGCCTGTCGATCCATGCCGGTAACGGCGAGTGGATCTGGCGTCCGCTGAACAACCCGAAACACCTGGCCGTGAGCAACTTCTCGGTAGAGAACCCGCGTGGTTTCGGCCTGTTGCAACGTGGGCGCGACTTCAGCCATTACGAAGACCTGGACGACCGCTACGACAAGCGTCCAAGTGCCTGGATCGAACCGAAAGGCGATTGGGGCAAGGGCTCCGTGGACCTGGTAGAAATTCCGACCGCCGACGAAACCAACGACAATATCGTTGCCTTCTGGAGCCCGGAAAAACTGCCTGAGCCAGGCCAGCCGCTGGACTTCAGCTATCGCCTGCACTGGACCCTCGACGAAGCCAGCCTGCACTCGCCGGACAGCGCCTGGGTCCAGCAGACCCTGCGTTCCACCGGTGACGTGAAACAGTCCAACCTGATCCGTCAGCCGGACGGCAGCGTGGCCTACCTGGTGGATTTCGAAGGTCCGTCCCTGCAAGCCCTGCCGGAAGACGCCGATGTGCGTAGCCAGGTAAGCGTCGGCGAAAACGGCGAGATCGTCGAGAATAGCGTGCGCTACAACCCTGAAACCAAGGGCTGGCGCTTGACCCTGCGGTTGAAGATCAAGGATTCGAAACAGGCCACCGAAATGCGTGCGGCGCTGGTCCGTCCATTGACGCCTGTCGAAGCCCCGGCCACCGCGCACTCCGTGACCACGACCCTGGCCAAGGCCGACAAAGTCGCCCGCCAGCAGACCGAAAAAGAGCTCGCGAACGAAAAAGCGAAAGACGAAGCCAAGGCCGTCAAGGCGGCAGACGCCGCTGTTGAACCGACCCCAACCCAGCAGGAACCGGAACCGACTGAACAAGTCTTGACCGAGACCTGGAGCTATCAGTTGCCAGCCGATGAGTAATACTTCAGTACAGCCAGAGACGCTCAGCGAGTACCTGGCCCATTTGCCCATGACCGACGAGCAGCGCGCCGAACTGGCGGGCTGCAAGTCCTTCAGCGAATTGCACGAACGCCTGTCGTCTTCGACCTTCGACGAGCCCGCCGAGGCGGCGCAAGCCTCGGTGGGCCGCCGGCTGACCCTGAGCACCGCCGAAGAGCTCGAAGACGCCGAGATGCTGGGGCTCGACACCAGCGGTCGGGTGTGCCTGAAAGCCACGCCGCCGATTCGTCGGACCAAGGTCGTACCGGAGCCATGGCGCACCAATATCCTGGTGCGTGGCTGGCGGCGCCTGACCGGTCGTACCAACCCGCCGAAGCCGCCCAAGGATGAGCGCGTGTTGCCGCATGCACGCTGGCGTACCGTGGGCTCGACCCGTCGCTACATCCTGCTGATATTGATGCTCGGCCAGACCATCGTCGCTGGCTGGTACATGAAAGGCATCATGCCGTACCAGGGCTGGTCGTTCGTGGACCTGGAAGAAGTCCTGCACCAACCGCTGTTGCAGACCGCCACGCAAGTGCTGCCGTATGCGCTGCAAACCAGCATCCTGATTCTGTTCGGGATCCTGTTCTGCTGGGTCTCGGCAGGCTTCTGGACAGCGTTGATGGGCTTTCTCGAATTGCTCACCGGTCACGACAAGTACCGCATTTCCGGTGCCAGCGCCGGCAACGAGCCAATTCCCAAGGACGCCCGCACAGCGCTGGTGATGCCGATCTGCAACGAAGACGTGCCACGGGTATTCGCCGGTTTGCGCGCAACCTTCGAGTCGGTGGCCGCCACCGGTGACCTGGATCGTTTCGACTTCTTCGTGCTCAGCGACAGTAACGAAACCGATATCTGCGTGGCCGAACAACAGGCCTGGCTCGACGTCTGCCGTGAAGCCGGTGGTTTCGGCAAGATCTTCTATCGCCGCCGTCGCCGTCGCGTGAAGCGCAAGAGCGGCAACCTCGACGACTTCTGCCGTCGTTGGGGCAGCGACTACAAGTACATGGTCGTGCTCGACGCCGACAGCGTCATGAGCGGTACGTGCCTGACCAGCCTGGTGCGCCTGATGGAAGCCACGCCGGACGCCGGCATCATCCAGACCGCGCCACGGGCCTCGGGCATGGACACGCTGTATGCGCGCATGCAGCAGTTCGCCACCCGGGTATACGGTCCGCTGTTCACCGCCGGCCTGCACTTCTGGCAGTTGGGTGAATCCCACTACTGGGGCCACAACGCGATCATTCGCATGAAACCGTTCATCGAGCACTGCGCCCTGGCGCCGCTGCCCGGTAAAGGCGCGTTCGCCGGTGCCATCCTGTCCCACGACTTCGTCGAAGCTGCGCTGATGCGCCGTGCCGGCTGGGGCGTGTGGATTGCCTATGACTTGCCGGGCAGCTACGAAGAGCTGCCGCCGAACCTGCTGGACGAACTCAAGCGTGACCGTCGCTGGTGCCACGGTAACCTGATGAACTTCCGGCTGTTCCTGGTCAAGGGCATGCACCCGGTGCACCGTGCGGTGTTCCTGACCGGCGTGATGTCCTACCTGTCGGCGCCACTGTGGTTCTTCTTCCTGGTGCTCTCCACGGCGCTGCTGGCGGTGAACACGTTGATGGAGCCGCAGTACTTCCTCGAGCCGCGCCAGCTCTATCCGTTGTGGCCACAATGGCACCCGGAAAAGGCCATCGCCCTGTTCTCCACCACCATCGTGCTGCTGTTCCTGCCCAAGCTGCTGAGTATCGTGCTGATCTGGGCCAAGGGTGCTAAGGAGTTCGGTGGCAAGTTCAAGGTGACGCTGTCGATGCTCCTGGAGATGTTGTTCTCCATGCTGCTGGCGCCAGTGCGGATGATTTTCCACACCCGTTTCGTGCTCGCCGCATTCCTGGGCTGGGCTGCAACCTGGAACTCGCCACAACGTGACGACGACTCCACGCCGTGGAGCGAAGCGGTCAAGCGCCACGGTCCGCAAACCTTGCTGGGCTTCTTCTGGGCCTTGCTGGTGATCTGGCTGAACCCGAGCTTCCTGTGGTGGCTGGTGCCGATTGTCGGTTCGCTGATGCTGTCGATTCCGGTATCGGTGATTTCCAGCCGCGTGGGCCTGGGCTTGAAGTCCCGTGATGAAAGCCTGTTCCTGATCCCTGAGGAATACGCACCGCCACAGGAACTGCTGTCGACGGATCAGTACACCCATGAAAACCGTTGGCATGCGCTCAAAGACGGTTTCATCCGGGCGGTGGTCGATCCGCAACAGAACGCCTTGGCGTATGCGTTGGCAACCTCGCGTCACGGCAAGGCCGAGCCGATCGAATGGCTGCGGGTCGAACGTGTTCGTCACGCCTTGAAGGCCGGCCCTGCCGGTCTCAGCAACGCCGAGCGACTGGCTCTGCTGAGCGACCCGGTGGCCCTGTCCCGCCTGCATGAGCAGGTCTGGAGCGAGGGTCATCCCGAGTGGCTGGCGGCGTGGCGCGAATCAATCAACGCTGATCCTCATGCACCGTTGTTACCGCTTCAGCCGTTGAGCGCACAGCCTCAAGTGGCCTGATACTGATACGCAAAAGCCCCGCTTCTGAAAGGAAGCGGGGCTTTTTGTTGGGCGCTATTTCAGTAATTGAGCGCTATCCGTGGCGAGGTCAGGACTGTGTATTGACGTTGTCCAGTACCCGATTCGCCAACAAACCACTCAGCTCGATCAGTTGTTGAATACCAAGGGCAATATGGCGTCGCGAGCCTTTCAGGTCGAATGCAAGGTCGCTGACCATGGCATTGGCTGAGGCCAGGTTTTCGCTGAGGTTGGCCAACAGGCTTTCGGTGTCGATGCCGTCGACGACGGTGAAGAGCTGGCCCGGCGGCTGTTTATCTTCGGGGTTGGGTTGTTTGGGCTTCAGGTAGTAATCGAGCGCGCGGTCGGTGGCTTCCTGGAGTTTCTTGGGGTCGGTTTCTGGTTCTGGTGGATTGGGTGTGATCTTGTGCATGGTTGACGCTCCTTGATTGATGGAGCCGCCAGACATCGCTGCTAAACGAAAAGGGTGGCGACTGTGCGCGGGTTAGCAGACCAGGAATCAAGGAACCCGGCGCACCGAAGTGCCCCACGCACAGCCGCCATAAAGCGGACCTGCGTGCCTTGATATTGTGCCGAGCTGCTAAACCCGATCGCTGAACTGACAGCGACCCGCAAACGTTAGAGCCCAGGGCCAAGGCGCACAAGCCGGCGGATTCTGGCGTAGTTGTAGGCAATGGCGCAAGGCTCCGTAGCCTTGGGATGACGGATTGTGGGGCTCAGGTATTTTTGTATGTATATCCGTTATTTAGGTAACGGCTGCTTACGGTTCCGCTCTTACAGCGGCTCACTTTTGAGAAGCGCAAAAGTAAGCAAAACGCTCATGCCCCACCACTCGGCACCTCGCCTAGGCTCGGTG
>Ga0065704_10071342_pt1 | contig 11623 bp, 9 predicted proteins | sample SwiRhicommuniRL2_FD_59091 | JGI IMG/M metagenome (GOLD analysis project Ga0065704, IMG submission 59091) | Switchgrass rhizosphere bacterial communities from Rose Lake, Michigan, USA - RL2 v2 (version 2) | ecosystem: Host-associated > Plants > Roots > Rhizosphere > Soil | place: East Lansing, MI | reverse complement strand
GAAGAAAATTTTATTGCTTATGCTGAATTAGATGTTGCAAAAGCGAATTTTATTCAAAAAAACAAACAGCAATCTCTCAGTGAGATTCCAAAACTTATAATTTTAGCAGAAAAGGTCAATGATATAGTCTTAAAGAAGAACATCCATCAATTTTTAGCAGATTTCTACTTATCAGAAGGCAACAATGCCAAATATCAATTTCATAACCTGAAATATCTTGAACTGAATGAATCCATCAATTCGGCACAGCAAAAAGCCAGTGACCTGATACTTGCACTCAGTGAAAGTGATTTCAAAGCAAAAGACCATCGGCGGTACAAAACCAATCATATTTTGATCTGGGTGATCGGATTTGCTTTTCTTGTACTGGGTTTTGTATTTTGGTTTAGATTTAGAACCAGACAAAATTATAATTATTATAAAGAGTACATCAGCAAGCTGAAAAAGACGCAGAAAGAAGAGGAGATCATGATTTCAGGCAAAGAAGATGTTGAAGAGATGTCCAAAACGCCACAGCTCATTCCTGAAAAAACCGAGCAGATCCTATTGGAAAAGCTTCTTGCCTTCGAAAAAGGAAAAGATTTTACAAAAAAAAGCCTTACCCTCCATTCTCTTGCAAAAGAGCTTGACACCAATACAAGATATCTTTCGGAAATTGTCAATAAGCACAAACAAAAAAATTTCAACTCCTATATCAACGAACTAAGAATCAATTATATCATAAACAAACTCCGTAACGAACCATCTTTTCTGAATTACAAGATCAGCTATCTTGCCGAAGAAAGCGGATTTTCTTCCCATACTTCTTTTTCAACCGTGTTTAAAACTGTAACAGGGATCTCTCCTAAAGAATTCATCAGTTTTATTAAAAAAGAATTTTCCATAGCCAATTGATCATGAAATTACTTATTCAAAAAATAAAAAATGTATTAATATTCCTGTGTGTTCTTTTTATAATCAATTCACAGACTTTCTCAGCACAAAATAAAAATGAGCCTCATTTGGATTCTTTGTTCCTGATGATGAACTCAAATCCGGAAAAGGTTATCCAGCTGGGCAAAGAGCTTTACAAAAAATACAAGGGAAATCCAAAAATGGAAATCTCTATCCTTACAATCATTGGCAGCAGCTATTCCGTAAAAAAGGATTATGAAAAAGCCATAGAATATGCTTTTAAAACAAGAGATATTTCGCAGAAAATAAATGATTATCCGACCCAGATCCAGGTTGCTGGATTCATCGGTGAAAAATACCATAATCTCAATATCTACAGCAAAGCAAAATATTATGCTGACGAAGCCTATGATCTGATCGAAAAGCATCCTCTACCCGACTCGTTGAAGTTTTATAAGGGCAACATTCTTTTCTTAAAGGCTTTGGTCTACCGTGACGAATTAGGCTGTGATTTTGCCAAAACCTATTATGAAAAAGCGTTGGAAGTCTATATACCAGCACTTAAAAATCGCGATATGCTCCGGTTTTCCATAGCAGATATTTATAATGAAATTGGAGGATGTTTTCTGGAGCAGGATCAACTCGAAGCTGCAAGAGGATCATTTGAAAAATCACTGCAATATGCCATCAAAGGAAACTATGCTCTTCTGAATGCAGAAAGTCTGGCAGGGCTGGGTAGAATTAACTTCTTGCAAAAAGACTATTTGAAAGCCAAAAAAGAATTTGACAAGGCAATCCTGATTTTAAAATCCAACAAAGTAGAAAATGCCAACCCAGAAGTTTATAAATATATTTCCGAAAATTATTATGCTTTGAACGATATTGAAAATCACACCTTATATCTAAACCTTTATAAGCAGAAAACCAATACCGATATTAGTGCAAAAAAGAAATCCGTAAATGAAATCATTGTAAAACAAACAGCCAAGGGAGATTCTGAAAACAACAATACGGCTAAATATTGGATCATCATCGTTCTTTGTATCTTGATAGTTTTAGTGATCTATCAAATAGTGCAGACCAAAGCAAAGATCAGAAAACTGAAAAAACAGATCCCCGAAGATAATAATCATTCTTCCTGATCATATATTCTCAAAGTTCTTTCAAAAACAATGAATATTTCTTCATTTTTAAAGTATAAAAATAGGAATTATAAGGCTCCCGTTCTATGTTTGTTGCAAAATGAATTATATGAACAAAGCATTAACTTTTTTTTCTTTGTTGAGTTTCCTCTTCGCTTTCGGACAGACGGATCCGGTATCGCTTCCGTATTCCAATAGCTTCGAAACAGAAACTGAACAAAATTACTGGTACAACATCAACACAGGAGCAGGCAATCCCTGGGTTATAACGGACGAAACCAGTACCGTTTACGAGCCTTCACAAGGCCAATACTATGCACGTGCCCAGAGTGATTACGAAAATGGAGGATCGGCCTGGCTCATCACAAAAGGCATTAAAATTGAAGCAGGGCACAAAATTGCATTGGATTTTGATTACCGATCTAGCCTGAATACCCTTTTTCCAGTTAAATTAAAAGTGGTTCTGAAGCAGCAGCCTATTCCAGTTCTGGAAAATTCTACAGAATTATGGGTGAACGAAGAGATCCAGATCAATACGTACCAAAATGCACACACAACTTTTGAAGTTCCTCAAAACGGTACATATTATGTGGGTTTCTATTTTTATCCGGACCCGAATCTAGGATATCTAAGTCTGGACAATATCAATCTGTATGAAGAATTGTGCCCAAAACCGACCAATGTAAAAGCAGTTCCGGGACAGACGACGGCAGATATATCTTGGCAAATTGCTTCAACTCCGGATGCAGGATTTGAGTATGTGATCAAAACGCCGGGAACAGGTATTCCTACCGGGCCAGGAAATCCGGCACAAGGTCTTTCTACAACTGCTCAAGGCTTGCAGCCGAACACTCAATATGAGTTGTATGTAAGATCTGTGTGCACCTCAGGTTCACTGTATGGAAACTGGTCTAGCCCTGTTGTTTTCAAAACCTATCCAGCTACAACGGCAGTTCCTGTAAATCTACCTTATAATGAGAGTTTTGAAGGAGATAGCCACTGGACACTTCTTGAACCACCAGTTGGAAAACCTTGGGTAAAAGGTGAGTTTAACTTAGGTCCCGGGGGATTATATGGTCCATCTGACGGAAAAAACTATTTAATGCACGATGACAGCGAAAATGTTTCCGACGCTTGGGTGATCTCCAGAGGAATTAATCTTCCGGCAGGTAAGGAAATTACTTTGCAGTTCGACTACAGATCCAGCCAGGATGAATATTATCCGCAAAAAATGAAAGTAGTCGTGAGCAAAGACCCTTTCCCTTCTGCAAACGCCATGCAGATCTGGAATAATGATTTTATCCAAAGCACTACTTACAACACTGCTAATGTAACATTCACTGTTCCGGATAACGGAGTTTATTATTTAGGATATCAAGCCTATTCTGACGCAAATTATGGCTATGTTATGTTTGACAATGTAAAAGTTTCTGACAAAGATTCTTCTCCTTGCGAATATATCCTTCGTCTCAAAGATTCAGAGGGAGATGGCTGGAACTACAATACGATGAGTTTGTTTGTCAATGGCGACCCTGTATTTCCGGACATAACATTACCAATTGGTGATGTATTGGATTTCCCTTTCAAGATAAATTCCGGTGATGCCATTACTACTGTTTGGAACGGAGGAAGCCATAGCGGATGGCAAACCAGTTATGAGATCCTGGATTCTAATGGTAATGTTGTAGGAAGCGCAAGCGAGCAAAACATCAGTACACCAATAATTGCTTCCTGCCCGAACTGTGCAAAACCATCCAATTTAAAAGCCAATTATGGACAAACAACTGTAGATCTGACGTGGGATTTCCTTACACAACCCGCAAATGGATACCAATATGTAGTACAACCTGCCGGCACCGGCACGCCATCTTCCGGAACACCTGTTGGCAATACAGAGGTTCATGTAGAAGGTTTGTCTACGGAAACATTTTACGAAGCTTACGTAAGAGCTAATTGCGGAGAAGATACCTTCAGTTCATGGGCAGGACCTGTTTATTTCACAACCTTGCCAAATCCTGGATCTGCGGTTAACCTGCCTTATAATTACGGATTTGAAACCGAAGACGAGTGGATCACACAATCTATATCAAGAAACAACCAGTGGATGATCGATTCGTCATATCCTGCTGAGGGAGAATCTCATGCAGTTCAAAATTTCAATTATTATTTTGATGCTAATTCCTGGTATTTCTCAAGAGGTCTGAATCTACAGGGCGGAAAGGAAATTCTGATCAAATTCAAGTACAGGTCTATAGGAGACAACGTTCCAATGAGTTTGAGCATTGCTAATAAAGCTTATGCATACGTACAAAAAGAGAATGTGATATGGAGCAAAAATGTAAGCGGTTCTAAGTACGAAGAAGCAATTATATCTTTCACGCCCAATTCTTCCGGGGTTTATTATTTAGGATTTAACTCATTGGCTGCAAAAGGAACAGGAGCATTGATAGATGATGTTCAGGTTTACATGGTTGGTCTGCCAGATCCACCGGAATGTGATTATACTTGTCCTGGAAACATGACAGTTTATACAAATCCAGGTAATATCGGTGCCGTGGTCAACTACAATTTGACTTTTGCTTGTGAGGGTGCTTCCACGGGAGTCTTTTCAGTATTGACAGAAGGATTGCCTTCAGGCGCAATTTTTCCTGTAGGGGAAACAACGGTCAAGCACAACCTGATTTTCAACGGACAGATAATTGATACTTGCAGTTTTGTTGTAACCGTCGAAGAAAAGCTTGGAACTGCAGATAATACGAAAGATAAAGGGCTTCAATATTATCCAAATCCTGTTGTCGATAACCTGACGATAAAAATGAATGGCGATGTGATCGAGAATATTGCAGTATATAATTTTGCAGGAAGCATAGTGAAATCTGAAAAGCCCAATGCAAAAACAGCCAATATTGACATGAGAAATCTACCTTCCGGTGTCTATATTGTGAATATAAGGACATCATCTAATGTAAAATCATTCAAGGTGATCAAAAAATAAGAACTAATAACCATAATAAACAACTCCCAACTGAAATTCAGTTGGGAGTGTTTTTTTAAATGAATTGAAAATTCAATAATATATCAATGCAGAAAATGTCTCATTCCTGTAAACAACATCGGGATTTTATGCTCATTCGCTGCTTCGATAGAATCGCCGTCTCTCATACTTCCGCCGGGTTGAATAATCGCTTTAATACCTTCCTGCGCACAGAAATCTACCACATCTCTAAAAGGGAAAAAGGCATCCGAAGCCAAAACCAATTCACCATCGAATTTCGATTTTGCTCTTTCAATTGCTTGTTGCGTTGCCCAAATCCTGTTCACTTGTCCACCACCGATTCCGATGGCCTGAACGCCGTTTGAAACCACGATTGCGTTGGATTTTACATATTTTACCACTCTTTGCGAAAACAACAATGCTTTTCTTTGTTCGTCTGTTGGAGCGGTTTCTGTCACTAATTTAATATCTTCTGAGAATTGGTCGTCAGCACTTTGAACCAACATTCCACCATCGATTTTTACCCAAACTTGTTTATCGGTAACTGCATTTTTGATTTTGATGATTCTAAGGTTCTTCTTTTTTCTAAGAATTTCCAAAGCATCTTCATCAAAATCTGTCGCCATTACAATCTCTAGGAATGTTTTGTTCAATTCCTCTGCTGTTGCTGCATCTACTTTATAATTCATTCCGATAATTCCTCCGAAGATGGAAACCGGATCGCATTCGAAAGTTTTGGTATAAGTTTCCAAAGCTGTTGTTCCAACTGCCACACCACAAGGCGTGGAATGTTTCACTGCACAACAAGCCATTTCTTCTTTGAACTCATTGACAACTTTCCAACACAAATCCATATCACGAAGATTATTGAAAGATAATTCTTTACCTCCCAAAATCTCAAAATCTTTCATTGCGCCATTTTCGAAAGTCGAAGTATAATAAGCTGCAGACTGATGGGGATTTTCACCATATCTTAAATCAGAAACTTTTTTATAAGAAGCATTTAAGTAAGTTGGATATTCTTCATCCAAAAGCATTCTGGAAATCGCTGCGTCATAAGCAGAAGTTAAATTGAATACTTTTCCTGCTAATTTCTTTCTTGTTTCGATTGTTGAATCGCCGTTTGCGGACATTTCATTTTGAACAATTTCATAATCATTAACATCTGTCAAAACTGTTACTGAATTAAAATTCTTAGCTGCAGAACGCAACATAGAAGGTCCTCCAATATCAATGAATTCTACTTTTTCGTCAAGAGAAATAGCCTTGTTCACATTTTCAAAAAACGGATAAAGATTCACGATCACCATATCAATCAGTCCGATTTCGTACTCCTGAACTGTTTTCATATGCTCCTCGTTGGAACGAACTGCCAACAATCCGCCGTGAACTTTTGGGTGAAGTGTTTTCACTCTTCCGTCCAGCATCTCCGGAAAATCGGTTACTTCATCAATCTGAATTGGGCTAAGTCCAGCTTCTTTCAAATGTTTGAAAGTACCGCCCGTGGAAATCAATTCGTAATTGTTAGCTTCCAAAAATTTGGCAAAATCTACCAAACCGCTTTTATCAGATACGCTGATAAGTGCTCTCTTTTTACTCATTTTTTCTTTCAAATTTTACTTTTTACAGTTTTATTCAAACTGTGATTTACCGGTTCTTTCACCTCCGGATTTACTTTTTATTTACTTTAGATTTTATTTTTCATTAATTAAAGTTAATTTTAAATAAAATTCATAAATCATTACATTAAAATAATTTACGAATTAAAATATTATTTTTACTTTAACTAAATTAATTCTATTTATTAAGAACCAAATCAATGGCTTTCGGGAAAATATCATATTCGATCTGATGAACTTTTTGAGCTAATGTTTCTGCTGTATCATTTTTATTCACCTCAAATTTTCCCTGTAGAATAATCTCACCTTCATCGATTCCCGAAGTCACAAAATGGACGGTTGCTCCACTTTCTGTTTCGCCAGCTTCAATCACGGCATTGTGAACGTGATGTCCCCACATTCCTTTTCCTCCGAATTTTGGCAACAATGCTGGATGAATATTAATAATCTTTCCTTCCCATTTCTCACAGAATTCTGGCTTCAAGATTGATAGAAAACCTGCCAAGACAATTAAATCTGTATTTTCGGGAATTGCTTTTTCTAAGTTCTCGGAAAAATCTTTTCCTCGTTTGATCAATTGAGTAGGAATGTTATGTTTTTCTGCTCTTTCCAATCCGAAACATTCTCTGTCTGCAATCACTAGATTCACTTTTGCATTTCGGATTTCTCCGTTGTCGATACAGTCAATGATTCTCTGCAGATTGGTTCCTGAACCTGAAATTAAAATGGTGATATTGTTCATCGTCAGATGTCAGATGTCAGATGTCAGATGTCAGAAAAAATCTGAAGTCCGAAATCTATCATCTTGTGTCTTATATTAATTTAATTTTCTCAGAATCTTCTGTAATTTCGCCCACCACGTAAGCATCTTCCAAAAGATCTAGGATTTTATCAACGTGATTCTCATCGGTTACCAAGACCATTCCTACACCCATATTGAAAGTTCCGAACATCTCTTCTCTTGCGATATTCCCACGTTTTTCCAATTCCAGCATTACGTTTGGAATTTTGATCTTAGAAGCATCGATAGTAGCACAAAGTCCTTCCGGAATAATTCTCGGTACATTCTCGTACAATCCGCCGCCTGTGATGTGCGCAATACCGTAAAGTGGCGCTTCTTCCAAAACTTTGTGAATGTCTTTGTAATATAATCTTGTCGGCACAAGCAAAGTCTCATACAATGGTTTTCCTTCGAATTCTTCTTCGAAATTTGGGAAGATCTTTCTTACCAATGAAAAACCGTTGGAATGAAATCCAGAACTTGGAATAACAACGACCTTGTTTCCCTTTCTGATTTTGGAACCATCGATGATCTGGTCTTTTTCTACAATCCCTACGCAGAATCCGGCAACATCATAATCGCCCGGCTGATACATCCCTGGCATTTCGGCAGTTTCACCACCGATCAAAGCGCAGTTATTATCCTTGCAGGCGGTCACCATACCTAAAACGATTTCTGCAGCGATGTCTGAATCCAATTTTCCACACGCTAAATAATCTAAGAAAAACAATGGCTTTGCACCGTGACAAAGGATGTCATTGGCACACATTGCAAAACAGTCGATACCGATAGAATCGTATTTTTTGGAATCCAAAGCTACTTTCAGCTTCGTTCCAACGCCGTCTGTCCCGGAAACCAAAACAGGGTTCTTGTATCCTGCAATCTCATAGAAAGCACCGAAGCTTCCCAGATTGTTCAGAACATTTTTGTTATGGGTCTCTGCAACGGCAGATTTGATCTTATCAACGGTCTTGTAACCTTCTTCTTTGTCAACGCCGGCTGATTTATAGGTATTGCTCATTTTTACTTTCAGAATTGCGATTCTTTCGATTCTTTCAGACTTTGACACCTGAAAGAATCTTGGAATTCATTAGATTTATTTCAAACTTACTTTATTCAATTTTATCAAATAAAAAAGCCGACAATCTTAGAGATATGTCGGCCGTTATTTTAGTTCACAAGTTCGGAGGTGTTTGTGTAATTCTTTTTGCAAGAATTAAAATACTGTTGGAAATGAACTTGTGGGATTTTCATCTGATTAATTTCATTTTTCTTTGCTACAAAGTTAAGCATTCTTAATATTAATATCCAAGATCTTATCCAAAAAAGTTTTTAACAGCAGATAATTTCTCCTGAAACTCAGTATTCTTTTCTTCATCCACAATACCTTTTTCGATATCAAAGGTCTCTTTGAACTTAGGAAGATAGAAGCTTTGCAGTACATCTGCACCACTGGACTTGGCTCTCACTTCAAAAGCAGCAACCACGTGTCTTCCACCGCCAGGACCAGTTGCCGTTGCTAAAACAAATACCGGTTTTTCACCAAAATGTTTTCTGTCCTTGATCCTTGAAACCCAGTCAAATACATTTTTAAAAGCTACTGTGTAAGAACTGTTATGCTCCGCCAGAGAAATGATCAACAGATCTGCCGCGTCTATTTTCTCAGCAAATCTCAAAGCCAAAGTTGGGATCCCGTCGTGCTTTTCTCTGTCCACACTGAAGATCGGCATCTCGTAATCGTTCAGATCAAGAACTTCTACTTCTGCCCCGATAAATTGTTTCGCCGTATATTCTACTAATACTTTATTGATGGACTCTCTGGAATTACTTCCTGCAAATGCTACTATTTTCATTTTAGTTTAAATTTTAAAGTTCCAAATGTATTGACTTTAAAAATGGATATCATTGATATAAGATAGTTTTTCTTAATATTTGATTATTTATCAAATTATCACAAAAAACGATACTAATTAACAATACTTAGTACCCAAATCGTTTTATGGTCTTAAAATTGATATTAGAAATCAAATATAATTTACTATTTGATTTAACTCTAATACCTTCGGCGATATGATATTTGATAAAAACTACCTTAAACCCAACAATGACATTCGCTATCTTGTTTATCACGAAGACAATGCAGATGCCGGCTTTAGCAATCCCTACAATGATAATCCTTACATGTTAAGTTCTTTGCAAAAGCTGAAGGACAACATAACCTGCAAAAAGAAAAAGCGTGCGATCAAAGAATGCTTAGGAAATTACAAAGACGATATCGTAGAGAATCCACAGATCAACAATGCTTTTGAAACCGAAGACAGACAACCATCTTCTAAAGCCAATTTTGCAGATTATGCTAAAGCATCCTACAAAAAGGTACTGAAAGACATTGAGAATCTTCAAACATTAATGGACCAACTTAGCATCAACGAAGTACGTCTGTAAAAACTTATTGAACCATATTTTGTAAGTTTGTTACTAAAAACAAGATATGACAATACAGGACCTGGCGGGCAATTATGCAGTGGAAGGTAGTAATCAGGATGAGAATGGAATCAGTTATCATGGTGTATTAACTCTAAGCTTGGATGAAAACAACCGAATACTCGCACGATGGACAATCGGTGACCATATCCAGAAAGGAGCAGGTTTTTTCAGAGATGATATCTTGGTCATCAATTTCAATTATGAAGGTGATGATGGCAAAATCTACAAAGGTGTAGCGGTCTATCGTTTTATCAACCAGGATGTCTTGGATGGTTTCTGGTCAGAGAAGCATGGTGACCCATTATACCTTGGCAGCGAATATTGCACCCGGATTCCTGATACACACTTTTTGAATTGATTCTTATTTATATTGTAAAATCAATCTTTAAAATTCCAACTTTTAATTAAGTTAACGACTTTGCAAGTTTACATTAATCAAATATAATGGGGATATTTAAGAGAAAGATCATGTCCCTGATGTCGCGGATTTGTAATCCGTGACCAATACTATCACTTTTTTAATATTAATAGTAAAAAGCACGGATTACAAATCCGCGCTATCGGAATTCAGCCTCGTGTTTCTTAGGTAGTCCCTGTAATGGTAAGATCGTCTTCTCTATTTCAATTTAAAATATAAGTTTATAAACCTTCTAATTTGAAATCCTAAAATAAAAATTATTATTGAAAAATCAAAAATAACATTTATAAATTTCACTCCATCACTAACTTTGGAACACCTGTTATGATCCCTAATCATTTAGGATATGTTTTTTCTTCAAAAATAAATGAGAACAGGTCATACCTATCCTCATTTTATTAATTGCTAATTATTATTTCAATTGATTTTCAGCAGTTTAATATTTATAAACATATCCATCACTAACTTTGATACATTACCCTTTTTCTAATTTCTACTGATTATATCATAGTAATCCATGATACATGACCTTCTTAATTTTTCTATTTAATGGATATTATTACTTTTGAGACATTTTTTCAAAAATAGCAGGCATCCAAATAAGTAATAATTGATATATCAATATTATTATTGGAATAAATTTTTCAAAAATTACACTTTTAATTCCTCTATAGTTTTTTTCTAATTTTTCATTATTCCTTAGGATATCATTGTTTTCCATATTAATAAAACCTTTAATAAAATTCAATATGATTATCGCCAATGAAAAAAATAATAAAACAACAAGTAGCTTATTTGATATTCCTTCAAAAACAGAATTTAAGATGAAAAGTAAAATCAAAAACAAACATAATACAATATAATATACAGATTTAATCTTGGTTTTCTCATTATATTTTGTATAAATAAAATAGTCTGTAATAATAAAAAATAGCGTGTGTAAAAGTTTTAATATAAATATCATTTAATTATTTTTTTAAAAATGGTACTGGAATTTTTATATCGACGGCTCCTTTTTCCCCTACTCCAAAACCTAGATTTTCCTGAACGCTAATATTAAACGTTCCACTACCTCCATCAAAATATGCTCCTGCCGTTCCTCCAATATGTGCAGACCCTAGAGAGGCACCTACGGTTCCTTGTATACTAACACCAAATATTGTAACTCCTCCACTTACTTCTCCTTGTAATCCATAAGCTCCTACATTACCATCAGCTAAAACCCCATATCTTTGTCCCTCTCCCGTAAAAGCTCCCGCTGACAGGTTTGCATTTGCTGACCACATA
>Ga0065704_10001584_pt1 | contig 11624 bp, 11 predicted proteins | sample SwiRhicommuniRL2_FD_59091 | JGI IMG/M metagenome (GOLD analysis project Ga0065704, IMG submission 59091) | Switchgrass rhizosphere bacterial communities from Rose Lake, Michigan, USA - RL2 v2 (version 2) | ecosystem: Host-associated > Plants > Roots > Rhizosphere > Soil | place: East Lansing, MI | reverse complement strand
GCTCCGGTGGCGCCGCCTGCCCCGGCTCCGGTCGCACCGGCCGTGACACCGGTGCAGGAGCGCGTGCCCGAATCGACGCCGCCGGCCCGAGAGCCGAGCCCGGTCGTGCGTGAGGCCACCCCGGTCGCGACGGCTGCCGAGCCGCGCGAATGGACGCCGACGCCGCCGACCGACACGGAGACGCCGCGCAACGAGCCCTGAGCGAGGCGGCGCGATCTCTTCGCGCCATCGAAAGTGCGAACGAGGGGTGGGGACGCGAGTCCCCGCCCCTTTTCGTTCATGGGGTCAGGCTGGCGACGACGCCCGGTAGTACGGGAACAGCTGATCGTCGCTCGCGAGCGGGTCGAAGACGATGTCCGACCGATGCCGCAGCGCGAAGTAGACGTTGGCCGTCACCAGCGTCTCGTTGCCGCGGGCCGTGTCCTCGCCAAGCTTCGACGCACGGTTCATCTCGTCGCCCATCGCGAGGTTCGGACCGATCCGATAGACGTCGCCGTAACCGATGCCGATGCACGCCTGCGCCGGCCTTTCGCAGGCGTGCGGCGACTGGTTGAAGAGCGCCACGCGTCGGTGCATTTCGAACGCGGCTTCGACCGCGGCAGCGGGCTCGTCGAAGAGCCCGACCAGGTCGTCGGCAAATGCCCGCACCAGCGTCGCCCCGTACTCGCGCAGCACCGGGATGCACACCTTCTGTGCGTCGAGGATCCGCAACAGCGCGTCGAGCGGGCGGCCCTGCATCGCGTGAGTCGTGAAACCCGTCAGGTCCAGCGTCAGGATCGCCTGCCGATAGAGGTACTTCGCGTCGAGCGCCTCGTGACTGGTGGAGCCGCCCTGCAGCGCGAGCAGGTCGCGATAGACCTCCTCGGTCCAGCCATTGCAGCTCGCCAGCGTCGCGGGCGCCTCGAGCAGCGGGAACGGCAATCGCGGCTTCATGGTGCTCACCTCGGCGTGCCCCTCATGCAAAACGATCGTCGGGCGGACGTTGCGTCGGGCGCCCGTCCTCGAGCCACTTCACTTCGGTGCGCAGCTCGCCGTCCGGTTGCAACTCCAGCCAGCGGTAGCCGGGCGGTCGCAAATCCATCACGCAGTGCGGCGTGCGTGGCGTGAACTGGGCGCAGGTCGAAGGCGTCGTCAGCACGAGGGCCTCGCCGTGGCGCCCGGCGAAGTCCTGGTGCACGTGACCGGCGAGTACGAGACGGACCTGTGCATGGCGTTCGATCACCTGCAGCAGCTCGTCGCCGTTGCGCAGGCCGACACCGTCGAGCCACGCACTGCCCACCGGCAACGGCGGGTGGTGCAGGCAGACCAGCAGCGGGCGTGACCCGAACCGCGCGAGCTCCTGGTCGAGTCGCGCGAGTTCCGCGGCGGACACCCGGCCCTCCGCACGACCCGGCAAGTGCGTGTCGACGAACACGGCGCCCCACGCGCCGAACTCGGCCGTGCCGCCGAACTGGAAGTGCCCGTCGCGCGTCATCGCCTCGGTCATGAGGCCGGGTTCGTCGTGATTTCCCGGCACGCAGAACACCGGCAGGCCGTACGGCTCGAGCGCGCGACGGAAATTCGCGTACGCGGCGGCCGTGTGGTCGTCGGCGATGTCGCCGGTGGCGAGGATCGCGTGTGGCCGCGGCGTGCCCGGCGCAAGGGCGTCCTCGAGCACGCGCCGGAACGACTTCGCCGTGGTCACGCCGTAAAGGCTGCGTGACTCGTCGGCGAAGAGGTGCGGGTCGGTGACGTGCAACAGTCGCACGGGCGCCGCGGGCGAGCCGATCACGCGACCCTCCTCGAGCGCGCGTCCCCGGCCCGAACGAGCGATTCGAGCAGCACCGAGAGCGAGGCCGCGAAATCCCCGTAGCGCCGTGCATCGGCCTCGTCGAACGGTGCACCGTCACGTCGATTGAGCAGTTGCGTGACGGCGAACACTTCGCCGGCGCGGTCGTGCAACGGGAGGCACAGCACGGACCGCGTGCGAAATCCGGTCGCCGCGTCGACGCCCTGGTTGAAGCGAGGGTCGGCGTAGGCGTCGTCGACGCGCACGACCTGCCCCGTGCTCGCCGCGGCCCCGGCGATGCCGCTCGCCAGCGGAATGCGCACGTCGGCGCCGTCCGGCAGGTCCTGCGCGACCCGCAACACCAGCTCGCGGCGCTCGCGATCGACGAGGAACAGCGAGGCCCGCTCGGCGTCGAGCAATTGTGCGACGCGGCCGGTGAAGACGCGCAACGACTGCTCGAGCATGCTCTGGTAGGCCTCGTCGCTCGCCAGCGCGATCGACTCGAGGAAGCGTTGCGAGCTCTGCGTGAGCTCCTGCAGCGTGCGACGGAACGCCGGCTCGTCCATGTCCGCGACGAGCCGCGCCAGGTCCTGCCGGTCGTTGTTCTGCGCGAGCAGGTGCATCATCTGCTGCGTGCTGGCAATGACCGCGTCGGTGAACGTCGTGAGCCGGCCGTCCTCGAGGTGCAGGATGCGGTCGGCGACGTCGAGGATCCGGTTGTCGTGCGTCACCAGCAGGATCGTCGTGCCGCGTTCACGGGCGAGCGCCTGCATGCGCTCGACGACCTCGCGACCGGTGGCCTTGTCGAGCGACGCGGTCGGTTCGTCGGCCAGCACCATGCGCGGCTCGCCGACCAGTGCGCGCGCGATTGCGACCCGCTGCCGCTGGCCGCCGGAGAGTTCTTCCGCGCGCTTGTTGAGGTGCGTGCCGAGGCCCACGGCCTCGAGCATCTGCTCGGCGCGACGGCGCAGGTGCAGGCGGCCGACACGGCCCGTGACACGGAGGCCGAGCTGCACATTCTGCGTCGCGGTGAGCGCCCCGAGCAGGTTGTGCTGCTGGAAGATGAAGCCGATGTTGCGGCGCACGTCCTCGAGCGCCGAACGCCGCGCGCCGTCGAGACGGTGGCCGAGCACGCGCAACTGCCCCTCCTGCGGCGCACGCAACGCGCCGACCAGCGTGAGCAGCGTGGTCTTGCCGGACCCCGACGGCCCCGTGACGATGACGATCTCCCCGGCAGGGACCGTGGTCGTGATGTCGTGCAGGATCTGCCGGCGCAGCGCCCCCTTGCCGTAGTGGTGGCACAGCGCCTCGACGACCACCGGAGCGTCGGCAGATTGCATGGTCAGAAGACCTCGGCCGGGTCGAGCCGGCGCACCTTGCGCAGCGCGAGGAAACCCGACAGCGCGCACATCGCGAGCGTCAGCAGGAACACGGTCGAGGCACGCTCGGCGGTCAGGTGCAGCGGCAGACGCGTGGCGTGCGCCGCCGACCGATAGAGCCACCACGAGGCGGCCATCCCGGGCAGGTACCCGAGCACGGCGAGGATCGCGGCCTGCTGCAGCACGATGCCGGCAACGAACCGGTTGCGATAACCGATGGCGCGCAACGTCGCGTATTCGCGCAGGTGCTCGGACACGTCCGCGAACAGGATCTGGTAGACGATGATCGCGCCCACGACCAGCCCCATGATCGCGCCGAACGCGAACACGTAGCCGATCGGCGTGGCCCCGTTCCAGTAGGCTTTTTCGCGTGCGGCGAAATCGGCCTTGGTCATCACCAGCACGTCCGGCGGCACCTTCGCACGCAAGCGGTCGCGCGCCGCGACGGGATCGACGCCCGGTTTGAGCGTCACCAGGCCGAGCTGGATCTGGTTGCGCGGCCGTTCGGGAAACAGCCGCAGCCAGTTGTCCACGCTCGTGAGCAGCGTGCCGTCGATGCCGAAGCTCGGGCCGATCTCGACCAGCCCGACCACCTCGACCGCACGATCGTTCACTTCCGTCTCGATCTGCCGGTCGTCGCTCCACTGCGCGGCCACCGGCCCGAACTCCGGTCGCGAGGCGCGATCGAACAGCACGACGTCCTGCGCGCCGAGCCTGTGCAGGTTCTCGGCAAAGCCCGGCGTTTCGAGCAGGTCGCGCGTGGGATCGAGGCCCACGGCGTTGATGCTGCGTCGCTCGTTGTTCCACGGGTTCTTCCACGTGGCCGGGAAGATGTACACCGGGCTGACCGAGGCGACGTCGGGCGAACCCAGCGCCTCGTACAGGCGCCGGATCGTGAACGGCGCCGGACGCACGATGAAGACGCTGTCGGTGCTGAACAGCGCGATGTCGTAGCGAAACCGCTCGTGGAAACGCAGCGTGCTCTCGAACAGCGCCGCACGGAAACCGAGCTGCATCAGGATCAGCAGCACCGCGAACGCGATGCCCGCGACCGCGACCGCGAGCCGCAACGGCCGATGCTTGAGCTGCAGCCAGCCGAGCGGCGCGGGCTCAGCGGCCAATCTCGACGTCCACTTGCAGGTTGGTCAGGTTCGCCGCGGCGCGGGCATCGTCGAGCCGGATCTCGACCTCGACGATCCGGGCGTCCTTGCGTGCGACGGGGTCGTCGCCGATCTGGTCGAGTTTCTGCACCTTCGGCCGGATGCGCGTCACGGAGCCGCCCAGCTCGCGGCCGAGCGCCTCGCTGCGAACCCGTGCGGCCTGGCCGACACGGACGTGCCGGATGTCCGCCTCGAACACTTCGGCGATCGCCTGCATTTCGTCGATGCGGGCCAGTTCGACGATGCCTTCCTGGCCGACGATCTCGCCCGGACGACGCAGCACGTCGATGACGCGCCCGGCAAACGGCGCGCGCACGAAGCAGCGCTCGAGCTCGGCCTGCTGCCGCGCAAGCCGCGCCGCCACCGACTCGATGCGCGATTGCGCGACGGCCGACGCCGAGCGCCGCGCCTTGCACGAGGCGACGCCCGCGTCGGCGTCGCCCTTGGCGAGGTCGGCCTCCTCGCTCGAGGCGAGCCCCTTGGCGAGCAGCTCCTGCTTGCGCTTCGAGCGCTTCGCCGCGACGTCCGCCAGCACGCAGGCTTCGTCGGCGAGGCTCTCCGCGGCGGTCGCATCGCGTCGCGCCGTTTCGAGTTCCGCACGCGCTTCGGCGACGCGCGCGCGTGCCAGGGCGGCCGTGTCGACCTCGCCGATCAACTGCCCGGCCGCGACGTCGGTACCGCGCTCGACGTGGAGCTTGCTCAGCACCGCCCCCGACATCGCATCGGGCGTCGACGCCGCGCCGACCCGCACGATGCCGCCGAGCGGCTCGATGCGACCCAGCGCCGCGACCCCGCGCGCGGGTGACGCCGCGCTCCTTGCCGCCGTGGGACTTTGTTGTGCACGCGCCGGCACGAGCAGCGCAAGCGTCGCCGCCGCGAGCGCCACGCTGGCGACCAGCACCGACCCCACACCGACTGTCGTTCGCAAATTGGGCTCCTTGCACCGGCCGCAGCGGCCGCCGCTCAATCCAGCACGGCGCGGTTCTCGGCCAACGCCTGTTGCGCGGCGCGATAACCGGCCTCGACGACGCGGTCGAACGCGCGCACGTCCGTGAAGCTGAAGCCGCCGACCGGCGGACGGATCAGCAGGTCCGCCCGTGCGCCGGCCGCACGCGCCGAACCGATCGCGCCGATCGACATCGCCATCAGCATCAGCGACACCGGGCTCGGCACGCGATAGCGCTGCAGGAACGGCAATGACTTGCCGGCGAGCACGCGCCACGGCGACGGCACCGACTCGTAGTTGACCGAGTAATCCTTGCGCGAGCTCAGGTCGACGGCGACGACGCGTCCGACGGGTCGCGTGCGCATGAGGTCGACCGGCAGGTTGTCGAGGATGCCGCCGTCGACGGCCAGCTGGCCGTTGACGACCGCCGGCGGAAAGACGCCGGGCAACGAAACGCTTGCGCGCAGCGCGCGCGGCAAGGAACCGCGATCGTGCAACTGCACGGTGCCGTTGCCGAGGTTGCTCGAGACACAGAAGAACGGCACCGGCAGGTCTTCGATGTCCCCCGGCAGGTGTTCGTCGATCAACCGTTCCATGCGACGCCCGCGCAGGAAAGAGACGATCGGCACGGTGATGTCGCCGAACGGCTTGCCCCTCACGAACGCGTGCCGCGCGCGTTCGGTCACGATCGCCGGTTCGAGACCGCCCGCCATGCCGGCGGCCATCACGGCACCGATGCTCGCGCCGGCGAGCCAGTCGACCGCGATGCCGGCCTCGTGCAAGGCGCGATACACACCCAGGTGCGCGAAGCCGCGCGCCGCGCCGCCGCCGAGCACCAGCCCCACCGCGCGACCGGCGACGATGCGCGCGAGCCGGTCGAGGTCGTTGCGCACGCCGCTGCGCAAATGCACGTGAAAGTCGGCGCGTCGTTCGTCGAGCCACGCGCCGGTGCCCGGCAGTTGATCGCCGTCGCCGTCATGGCAAAGCACCAGCGCACGCCGTGCGACCGGCGCCGTCGCACTGGCAAACGCGGCGTGCTCCCAGGGGCGCACCGCGGGGTCGTCGGCGCCCTGCGCGACGAGCAGGATCAGGTCGGCGTGATGCAGTGCAATATTCGAAGACACCGCGTCCGCCGGATCGGCGACGTAAAGCACGAACCGGTGGGCATCCTCCTGCACCGCGAGCCAGTCGATCATCGCCGGCGACAGCCCTTCGTGAGGGGCCGCCGGCAGCGGAGGCGCACCCCCCTCGCGCATGGTGCGCGGTGTCAGGATGCAAGACGCGCCGTGCGGCGCGAGCGCATCCGACAATCGGTGCGCCAGCGCCTCGGCAAGCGCGGCCGGCCCGAGCGGCAGCAGCGCGATCGTCTTGAGCGTGCGACGGATGTGGGAAACGCCCGCCGTGCGATCCCGCAGGCGGCCCGCGATGCTGCCGGCGATGTGCCGCGTCAGGTCGGGCCGTTGCCGCGCCAGACAGTCGAAGGCCGCCGACGTCATGCGCAGCAGCAGGCTGTTGCGCACGGCCCGGATGCTCGCCGAGCGCGCGCCACCGGTGAGCATGCCGATTTCGCCGATGGTCTCGCCGGGGTTCACCTCGGCGACCAGACGTTCCTCGCGTTCACCGCTGGTGGCGCCGAGCCAGACCTGCATGCGTCCCCGCGCGAGCAGGTACAGACAATCCGCGGCATCGCCCTGGCGGAACAGCCAGTCGCCGCCACGACAGACGCACGGCTCGAACTCGTCGAGCACGAGCGCCGCCTCCTCGCGCGGGATCGCGAAATACTGCTGCAACGCCGTGACCAGCGTCGCTCTCGCGGCTGAAGTCATTCCTCGTCCCTGCGTCGGCCGTTTTTATCGTTATCGGGCCGGGCGATCGGGTGGACGCGTGCAACCGGCAGGCGCATCCCCCTTACGCCACGGCAGCGGCAGTGTAGCCGTAAACGGTGCCGTCAGGACAAGCCTTCGCGAACCGCGCGCAGGACGCCCGCCGCGGCATCTTCCAGCAGGTCGAGCACTTCGTCGAAGCCCTTCGCGCCGCCGTAATACGGGTCCGGCACGTCCTCGCGCGCCGCACCACCCGCAAACTCGAGCAGCAGGTGAATGCGAGGATGGAACTGGGGCGGACTGCGATCCAGCAGCGTCACGTAGTTGAGCCGGTCCATGGCGAGAATGAGGTCGAAGCGCTCGAAATCGACGGACTCGACCTGCCGCGCCCGCAGCGGCTCGAGATCGAAGCCGCGTTGCTTCGCGGCGCGCACGGTGCGCGGGTCGGGCGGCTCGCCGACGTGATAGTCGTGCGTTCCTGCCGAATCGACTTCGATGCCGAGCGTTGGCGCGTGGCGGCGGAAATACTCGCGGAACACGCCNTCGGCGGTCGGCGACCGACAGATGTTGCCCATGCANACGAACAGGATGCGCATCGAACCGGCCTTTGCTGCAGCGACAGCNGCGATTCTAGCGTGCGCCCGACCACGCGACCGACGGCACGGGTCGCTCGGTCGGCGGCAGCGGCGAATCGTCCTGCACGAGCGTGTCCCAGGGTCCGCCGCCGACGACGACGCGTTCGAGCACCTTCATGCTCGCCGCATCGACGATGCTGACGTCGTTCGACGGGCCGTTGGCCGTGTAGATGCGGCGGCCGTCCGCACTGACGCTGATGCCCCAGGGACGCTGGCCGACCGCGACGCTGGCGCGCACGCGGTGTCGCTTTTGCGTCGCCATGGCGACGAGCGTGCCACCGCGCCCGGTCGCGACGTACAGCGTCTGCTCGTCGGGCGAGAGCGCCACCCCCATCGGCCGGGCACCGAGCCCCGGTACCCGCAGGCGCCGGATCTCGCGGTGCCGTTGCACGTCGAACAGCGCGACCTTCGCGGCGTCCTCGCAACTGACGTAGGCGCGTGGTGAGGAGCGCGCGAACACGATGGCGCGCGGTCGCGCGCAGGTCGGTACGGTCGCGACGGCCGCATCGATCTGCGTGTCGATCACGGTGACTTCGTCGTCGACCTCGGAACTGACGTACACCCAGCGACCGTCGTGGCTGATGCCGACGCCCTCGGGTTCGCGGCCCACGGTGAAGACCGCAAGCGTCTTGCCGGTGGCGGCGTCCAGCACGACAGCCGTGCCGGTGTCCTCGCTCGCGACATAGAGCTTGCGCCCGTCGCGGGAGACGACGAGCTGTTTCGGCGCCGAGACGCCCGACAGCGTGCCGACCAGCCGCAGCTTCACGGCGTCGATCACGCCGACGCCGTCGGTCTGGCGGGCAAGCACTGCCGCGTGCTGCTGGCCTGCGTCCTGGCCGCCCACCGGCGCACCACTCAGCGCGACGTAGAGGTGACGACCGTCGGGCGCGAGCGCGAGACCACGGGCGCGCCGACCGAGTGGAATCGTCGCCCGCACCGTGCGCGTGAGCGGGTCGAGCACGGTCAGCTCGCCGGAGCGCTCGTTGGTCACGTAGACGCGGCCACCGGACCCGGACCTCGCCGAGGGAACCGCGGCGAGCGACGGCGTCGACGTCGCCGTGCTGCCGACCACGACGAGCGCTTCAGGATCGCCCGGCAACGCCTGGACCGACACCTGCGCCTGCGGTGCTTGCGCGCGACGCTGTCGCAACAGGTACTCGGCGTGACGCATGCCCGCACCGAGCGCGTGGCGCGACGACTCCTCGCCAAAGCGTCCGCGCAGGTCAGCCAGGGCTCGTGCCGCGTCGGGCATCGGAGTGTCGGCGACGAGGCAGTCCGCGAAGTCGCACGCGACCGTCTCCACGGCGGCGGCGTCGTGCACGCGTGCGTGCAATGGGGCCGGCAGGCCCACGGCCGCCACCGCGCCCGCGTCGACCGACGCAAGTGCCCACCCGAACGCGAGACAGAGGCCACGATACGACGCCAAGCAGGATTCCCCTCCCACGTCACCGGATGGCGGCGACGGCCTGAACCTCATCGTCGCGTCCTTATCGCCGACGCCGCCGGTCGGCGCTGCGAGACGGTGCCTCAGCCCGGCGTAGGCGCAGCGAACCTCGCGCACGACTCGTCGATGAATCGTTGCCACGTCGCGTCGGGCTCCCACACCTGGTCCAGGGGGTGACGCGCGACGTGTTCGGGCTCGCCCAGGCGCAGACGACGATAGAGGTAGACGAACGCCGAGACGCGCATGTTCTTCGCGCAATGCACCCAGACATTGCGCCCCGCGTACGTGTCCATGACGCCGAAGAACTGGTCCAGGTGGTGCGGCTGCGGTCGTTCCCAGGGCACGGGGATCTGGACGTACGACAGGCCGAGACCGGTCACGACTTCTGCCTCACCGGGCAGAGCGTTGGAGGAAGTCGGCAATGCCAGGTTCACGACGACTACGACGCCCAGGCCGGGCAATTCCGCCACGTCGCGCGCGGAGAGCTGGCCCGACGTCCACAAGCGTGGCGACACGCGATGCACGTTCTCGGCATCCATGGCGAAGGCGGTCGTCGTGCCGTAGCAGTTCAGCACGTCGGCCTTGTCGCCGAGCGTGAGCGTGCGTTCGAACCGCAGCCCCAGGCGCTCGAGCAGTCGATTGGAGGGGCCGTTGTCGGGCAGCGTGATCGCNACGACGCGCGGCAANTGCAATGCCGTCCGCGCGTGCGCGAGNGTCGCCGCAGCCGCCTCGAACGCGTAGCCGCGGTTCCAGTGCTCNGGCAGGAATGCGAAGCCGATGTCGACGTCGGGCAGCGTCTCACGGCGCAACAGGCCGCACATGCCGAGCGGTTCGGCATCGTCCTTGCGCTCGACGAGCCAGAGGCCGAAGCCGTTCGACGCGTAGCTGCGTTGCGGCCCCTCGGCGATGTAACGGCGGGCATCGTCGAGCGTGCGCACGCCGCGGTCGCCGATGTACTTGAGCCAGGACGGCTCGTTCACCAGTCGCAATATGAACGGCGCGTCCTCGGCCGACACCGGACGCAATCTCAGGCGTCGCGTCGCGAACGTGGTGGCGGGAGGCCTGGCGACGTCTGGCGGACTCATGCGCGAAGATCCCGGGNNNTGNGGGTGTGCAACCTGCGGGGGTCGAGACGTGTCCATCAGGCCAGCGCCTGTCCGGTCGACACCTGCACCGGCCCGCGGGCCCCGGCCGTGAGCTCGAGGCGGTTGCCGTCGGGGTCGAGCACGACGCTCTCGTAGTAACCGTCGCCGGTGCGACGCGGGCCGTCGAGCACTTCGTGACCGTCGGCCCGCAACCTGGCGGTCAATGCATCGACGGCGGATTCGTCGCCGACGACCAGCGCGAAATGGATCAGGCCGAGACGCTGCGATCCCCTGGGCACGGCCGGCGCCAGCGACGCGGTCGTCGACATCAGTTCGAGCCGCGCACCCTGGCCGAACTCGAGGAACCGCGAGGCGAAGCCCTTCGCCGGATTGTGGTACGGCTCGCCGACCCGCGCGCCGAAGTAGTGCGCATAGAACTCCGCGAGACGCTCGAGGTCGTCGGTCCAGATCGCGACGTGTTCGACGTGACAGGCAGTCATGGCCCGAATGTAGCAGCCACCACGTGCCACGGGCACGCGCCGGTCGTGGCCCGGGCACGCCTCGCCGCTTGCGGGCGCACGCGGGTGATTGCGGCCTCATCGGTGCGCGGCATGCACGCGCGACCCCGCTTCGCCTCCTCGTCGTGCGACGCGCACGGTCCCGCGGGCCACGACGGTGCACGGATGCATTCGCTTCGGTGAGGTGTCGCCGGGCGGTTAAACTAGGCCCGTCACGTCCCCCCGCACCCCCGATTCCATGACCGCCAGCCGTATCGTCTACTCGACCGACCAGGGTCGCCGCTGCCCCGAATGTGGCCGCGCCGTCGCCGACTGCCGCTGCCGTCGCAGCAAGCCCGCAGTCGCCGCGGTGCCGGCCGGTGACGGCATCGTCCGCGTCGGCCGCGAAACCAAGGGCCGCAAGGGCAAGGGCGTCACGATCGTGCGCGGCGTGCCGCTGGGCGCCGAGGCGCTCGCGGATCTCGCGACGCGGCTCAAGAAGCGCTGCGGCTCGGGGGGCACCGTCGACGCCGGCGTGATCGAAATCCAGGGCGACCACCGTGACCTGCTCGTCGAGGAACTCGGCAAGCTCGGCTACACCGTGCGTCGCGCGGGCGGCTGACGACCGTGCGCATCAACAAGTTCCTGAGCGAGACCGGCGTCTGCTCGCGCCGCGAAGCCGACCAGTGGATCGAGGCGGGCCGCGTGCAGGTCAACGGCGTCGTCGCCGTGCTCGGCACCAAGGTCGAGGACGGCGACCAGGTCATGGTCGATGGGCAGCCGGTCGCGGCGAAGCCGGCACGCGTCTACCTCGCGCTCAACAAGCCGGTCGGCATCGAATGCACGACCGATCGCGACGTCGCGGGCAACATCGTCGACTTCGTGGC
>Ga0065704_10071341_pt1 | contig 11625 bp, 10 predicted proteins | sample SwiRhicommuniRL2_FD_59091 | JGI IMG/M metagenome (GOLD analysis project Ga0065704, IMG submission 59091) | Switchgrass rhizosphere bacterial communities from Rose Lake, Michigan, USA - RL2 v2 (version 2) | ecosystem: Host-associated > Plants > Roots > Rhizosphere > Soil | place: East Lansing, MI | reverse complement strand
CCCGCGGTCCGGTCCCGGCTCGCGCACCGGTTTCCCACCCGCCACCACCCGCCCGCGGTCCGGCTTATTGAAGCCGGCCACCAGGTTCAGAATGGTGGACTTACCGCAGCCTGACGGCCCCAGCAGCACTACGAACTCCCCCTTGCTCAGGGAAAGGTTGATATCCTCCAGCACCCTGAAGGGCTGCGGTTTCGCCGCAAAGGAGAGCGAAACATTTTCCAGCGTGATAGCACTCATTATTCTTTCCCCGCCCAGGGCACAATCAGCCGCTGCAGCCCCAGCAGTAAGAGATCCAGAACGTAGCCAATGCCGCCCAGCAGTAAAATGCCGAGCATGACGATATCGGTGCGCAGATAGGAGCTGGCGTTGATCACCATCCAGCCGAGGCCAGAGCTGGCCGCCACCATCTCCGCCGCAATCAGCGACGTCCAGCCGATACCAATCGACAGCCTGACGGTGGTGAAAAGGTCCGGCAGGGCATCCGGCAGCACCACGCGCAGGAAGATCTGCTGACGCGAAGCGCCCAGGGTTTGCGCCACGCGGATCCGCGAGCGGCCAATGCGATCCACCGCCGCGGCGGCACCCACTACCACGCTCAGAAAGGTGGCGATAAAGATCAGGAAGAATTTCGAGGCTTCACCGATGCCCAGCCACACCACCGCCAGCGGGATCAGCGCAATTTTGGGCAGCGGACGCAGAAACTGCACAAACGGGTTGAGCACGGCGGCAAGGCCGTCCGACAGCCCCATCAGCAGCCCCAGCGGAATTCCAATGACGATGGCGACGGCAAAGGCGCTAAGCGCACGCGCCAGGCTGACCGCGATATGCTCCCAGAGCGGCACCTGCCGGTAGCCATCGGCCAGCAGCTCTTCCGTGGTCAGACCGATATCGGTGAGCGAGGGCAGCAGCAGGGGATCCACCCACTGCCGCATGGCCGCCACCTGCCAGACAATAAAGAAAACCGCCACCGACAGGACGCTGATGGCGATATGGTGACTCAATCTCATTGCGCTGCTACCGCCGCGTCGCGAATGTAGCGTGACTCAATCGCCGTATCCCAGTTGGCCGGGATATCGCGTTTGCGGATCTCACCGATGCCCGCCAGGAAGCTGGAGGTTTTGGTCAGCGCTTTGCCGATGCCGCTGTCGGTAGTTTGGGTGCCGTTACCCAGCCAGTCCGCGGTGCCCTGCTGCGCCAGCGTCGGATACTCAAGCCCGCCGAGGGTATTGGCGGCGGTGGTCACCGGTGCCCCGACCTCTTTAGCGACAATCGCGGCGGCGCGTTCCGGGTCTTTCTTAAACTCGTCGACTTTTTGCTGATGTACGCGCAGGAAAGCGGTCACCGCCTGCGGATACTGCTCGGCAAAGGCTTTACGCACCACGTAGTTGTTGTAGATCAGATAGCCATCTTTCTGCAGATCTTTGGTGGCAAACACCTGATGCCCGCCGGAGGACTCCAGCTCCTGGGCAAAGGGTGCCCAGACGTAACCCGCATCGATATCACCGCGTTTCCAGGCGGCGACCATCTCCGCCGGGCGCAGTGGCAGCAGGGTAATCTTGCTGCGGTCGAGTTTGTTGACGCTGATCGCCGCTTCCAGCGCATACTGCGCGGTGGAGTTTGGCGGATAGGCCACGCGTTTTCCTTCGATATCCTTGATGCTGGCAATACCGTCTTTACCAATCAGGCGCTCATAGCTGGCGATGACGCCTGAGACGCCGATAATTTCTACCGGCAGCTTTCTGACAATCCCCGCCGTCGCCGGGCTTGAGCCAAAGTTGGCAATATCAATGGCGTTACTGGCGAAATAATTTAATGCGTCGGCACCCGAGGCAAATTGCACCCATTTCACTTTACTGTTTAACGCTTTATCCAGCGAGCCGTCGGCTTTTGCCAGCATTAATACCTGAGAACCACCGCTGAATGCCACGCGAACTTCAGCAGGCGCGTCGGCATAACTGAAATTTGCCCACAAACCACCCGCTGCAATTAATAAGCAGAGACTTTTCTTCATTTTATTTTCCTGTGAAATAATACGGTTTTTAATAGTGGTAATTAATTCGCTTGCCATAACTGCGAACATCGCTCCGCCAGCGCCTGGGCCGGATCGAAGGTTAAATGCAGAAAAGGCGCGTTAACCACCTGGAGCGCAACCGGCACCTCGGTGCAGGCCAGAATCAACTTTTGCGCACCGCGCGCAAACAGCGCCAGCGCCTGCTGCACCAGCAGCTCGCCCCCTTCCTTTAGCGCCCCGCGTTTAACCGCATAGCAGCCCGGCACAAACCACTGCGCTAATTCTGCGGGCGTTGGCTCAATCACTTCGATGCCCTGAGCCGCCAGTTTTTGCTGATACCAGCCGGCGTCCAGCGTGCCTTTGGTGGCAATAATCCCTACCCGCTGCGGCGTATTCGTCTCCTGCTCCAGCGCGGCCAGCGTGGCATCCACAATATGCAAAATGGGGGCGTCGCTCGCCTCGCTGAGCGCGTCATACCAGTGGTGCGCGGTATTACAGGGGATGGCAATATGGCTCGCCCCCGCCTGGTTCAGCACCCGAATGCCGAGGATCAGCTGCGGCAGCGGTGAGGGTCCGGTGCCCGCCAGCGCTTTTTGCCGGTCCGCAATTTGCGGCACGTTCCAGACCACCGAGGGCAGCTGCTGCTGATCGCTCCGGGCGGGCGTGGCCTCCAGCAGCTGGCGCTGAAAGTCGATCGTGGCCAGCGGCCCCATGCCCCCCAGCACGCCGAGCAAAAACGGCTCAGACATGCTCAAGTACCTGGCGATAGCCAAACAGCCCTGCCGCGCCGCCGGTGTGGATAAAGACCACGTTCTCATCCTGACGGAAATGGCCTTTACGGATCAGGTCGATAAGCCCCGCCATCCCTTTTGCGGAATAGACGGGATCGAGCAGAATGCCCTCGTGGCGCGCCAGCAGCGTCAGCGCTTCCAGGGTGCCTTCGGTCGGTAAGCCGTAGCCATCACCCACATAGTCGCTGTTGGCGACGACCGCATGACGCGACAGCTCGCCCGGCACGCCCAGCAGCTCAAGAGTGCGGGAAGCCAGGTTCCAGACGTTCTCTTCCTGCTTCGCTTTGGGTGCCCGCACGCTGATGCCCAGCACGGGCACGTGACTGTTGGTGGCCGTGAAGCCCGCCACTAATCCCGCCTGGGTACCGGTACTGCCCGTGGCGTGCACCACATGGTCGATGCGCAGACGACGCTCGGACGACTGATACAGCAGCTCCTCGGCGCAGGCCACGTAACCCAGCGCACCAATGGGATTAGAGCCGCCGCCCGGGATGACATAGGGGTTATGCCCCTTCTCGCGCAGGGTGGCCGCGTACTCTTCCATCGCCTGCTGCATATCGGTGCCGGCAGGCAGATGGGCAACGATTTCGCCGCCCAGGAGATGATCGAGCAGGACGTTACCCGAGCGCTGGTAATCCTCACCAAAATCCGTCACCCGCTTTTCAAGCAGGGCCCTGGCCTGTAATCCCAGACGCGCGGCACCGGCGATGGTCTGGCGCACATGGTTAGATTGGGTAGCCCCCTGGGTAATGATGACGTCGGCTTTTTTCGCCACGGCATCGGCCAGCAGAAATTCCAGTTTGCGCGTTTTATTTCCGCCCGTTGCCAGGCCGGTAGCATCGTCTCGCTTAATCCATATTTTTGGTCCACCTAATAAGCGGGATATATTTTCCAGCGGTTCGAGTGGCGTGGGAAAATGGCCGAGAGAGATACGTGGGAAACGAGCCAGATGCATATATGCTCCTTGCAAAGCAGGAAATGAATTCATTTAAACGTCAGTGAAATTCACTATACACATCGTCCTGAGATGGCTAATCAAAATTAATAAATAACGATTCCTGAAAAATAACTAAGCAGGAAATAAAGGGGGAGCGGGGAAATATCTATTCTGTTGTGGAATGACTTACGGCTAAAAAGAATAACCCCTTCCGGCTGGAAGGGGTTAGAGGGAGGTATTACTCAGCGCTGTTTTTCTTCGCTGCGCGCTTCGCTTTGGTCGCGGCGGCGATTTTCTGGGTTTTGGCCGACGGCTTTTTCGCGGCTCTGGCTTCTTTCTTCGCGGCCTTCGGCTTCTGCTTTTTCTCGCCCCGGAACGCGCTGTCCGGCTCGAAGTTCACCTTCTTCCCGGCCTGACGACGTTTGCCGCTGGTTTTACCGGCAGCCCCTTTCTTCGCTTTCTCGCGCTCGGTTTTACCCACATTGCGCGGCGCCCGTTCGCTGGAGATCAGGCTGAAATCAATCTTACGCTCGTCCATGTTGACGGCTTCCACCTTCACTTCCACCCGATCGCCCAGACGATAGGTTTGCCCGCCGGATTCGCCAATCAGACGCTGACCGACCTGGTCAAAGCGGTAGTAGTCGTTATCCAGACTGGAAACATGAACCAGACCATCAATGAACAGTTCATCAAGGCGCACAAAGAAGCCAAAGCCGGTAACGCTGGCAATCACGCCTTTAAATACGTTCCCGACCTGATCCAGCATGAAGTCACACTTCAGCCAGTCGGCAACATCACGGGTCGCCTCATCCGCACGGCGTTCCGCCATTGAACAGTGCTGGCCCAGCTGCAGCATCTCTTCCATGGAGTAGTGGTAGCCACCGGTTTCCGTGGTATTGCCTTTGTGACCCTGCACCTGCGCCAGCAGATACTTAATGGCACGGTGCAGGGAGAGGTCCGGGTAACGACGGATCGGCGAGGTAAAGTGGGCATAAGACTGCAAGGCCAGGCCGAAGTGGCCGCGGTTTTCCGGATCGTAGATCGCCTGCTTCATCGAACGCAGCAGCATGGTTTGCAGCATTTCGGCGTCAGGGCGATCGCTGATGGACTCCAGCAGCTCGGCGTAATCGCGCGGCTCAGGCTTGTTACCGCCCGGCAGCTCAAGACCCAGCTCCGCCAGTACGGTACGGAAGGAGGTGATGGCTTCGGTGGTGGGTTTGTCGTGAATACGGAACAGCGCTGGCTCTTTGGCCTTCTCAACGAAACGTGCCGCGGAGATGTTGGCCAGGATCATGCACTCTTCAATCAGCTTGTGCGCATCGTTACGCTGGGTCTGTTCAATACGCTCGATACGGCGCTCGGCGTTGAAGATGAACTTCGCCTCTTCACTCTCAAATGAGATCCCGCCGCGCTCTTCACGCGCCTGGTCCAGCACTTTATAGAGGTTATGCAGCTCTTCGATGTGCTTCACCAGCGGCGCATACTGCTCACGCAGATCCTGATCGCCCTGCAGCATGTGCCACACTTTGGTGTAGGTCAGGCGAGCATGGGAACTCATCACCGCTTCATAGAATTTGTAGCCGGTTAAACGTCCTTTGGTGGAGATGGTCATTTCACACACCATGCACAGACGGTCAACCTGCGGGTTGAGCGAGCACAGGCCGTTAGAGAGCACTTCCGGCAGCATGGGCACAACCTGAGACGGGAAGTAAACTGAGGTACCGCGGTTGCGCGCTTCACAATCCAGCGGCGTACCCGTGCGCACGTAATAGCTCACGTCCGCAATCGCCACCCACAGACGCCAGCCGCCGCCGCGTTTTTTCTCGCAGTAGACGGCGTCATCGAAGTCACGGGCGTCTTCGCCATCAATGGTGACCAGCGGCAGGCTACGCAGATCCACACGGCCCGCTTTTGCCGACTCTGGCACCTGCTCTTTCAGGCCTTCAACCTGCTCTTCAACCGCTTTTGGCCAGACGTACGGAATTTCGTGGGTGCGCAGCGCCATGTCCACGGCCATGCCGGTGCCCATGTTATCGCCCAGCACTTCAACAATCTTACCGACCGCTTTGGTACGACGGGTTGGACGCTGGGTCAGTTCTACGACCACCACAAAGCCCATCCGCGCCCCCATCACCTCTTCCGGCGGAATAAGGATGTCAAAGCTCAGGCGGCTGTCGTCCGGCACCACAAAACCGACACCAGCGTCGGTGAAGTAGCGGCCCACGATCTGGCTGGTTTTCGGCACCAGCACGCGCACCACGCGCGCCTCACGACGGCCTTTACGATCGGCACCCAGCGGCTGGGCCAGGATCTGGTCGCCGTGAATGCACATCTTCATCTGTTCAGAGGAGAGGTACAGGTCATCCTTGCGGCCTTCGACGCGCAGGAAGCCGAAACCATCGCGGTGGCCAATTACTATGCCTTTCAGCAGGTCGAGACGTTCTGGCAGGGCGTAGCACTGACGGCGGGTAAAGACCAGTTGTCCGTCACGCTCCATCGCGCGCAGACGGCGGCGAAGGGCTTCAATTTGCTCTTCGCCTTCAATGTTTAATTCAACGGCAAGTTCTTCACGGTTAGCGGGTTTTTCGCGTTTGGTTAAGTGTTCAATGATGAACTCGCGGCTTGGGATAGGATTAGCGTATTTTTCAGCTTCGCGTTCCTGGAAAGGATCTTGTGACATATCGGTTCCTCCGTTGTCATCTCCGGTGGAAATTTTCTTCATTCCACCAGCAATAATTTATAAAGCGGTTGATTCTCTTCAACCAAATCGGCCAGCGTGTAGTTATCCAGCTCCATGAGAAAACTTTGCACGGCCTTAGAAAGTGCCTGTTTCAGACGACAGGCAGGGGTAATGTGGCAGAACGCACTGCTGCAGTTCACCAGAGTCAACGGCTCCAGTTCACGTACCACATCGCCAACACGAATACTCTGTGCCGGTTTACCGAGGCGGATGCCGCCATTTTTCCCGCGGACGGCAGCAACGTATCCGGCACGGCTAAGTTGATTGATTATTTTGACCATATGATTACGGGACACACCGTACACCTCTGTCACCTCAGAGATACTGGTCATCTTCCCATCGGGTAACGACGCCATGTAAATCAGCGCGCGTAAGCCGTAATCGGTGAAACTTGTTAACTGCACATCAACCTCAGGAAAAGGGTAAATCGCGGTATATCCGCAGAGATATTCATTAATGATGATAAACCAGCCAGATAGTTGGCGGCTAATTTATTTGAACTGAAAGGCGGGAAGGAGAAAGAAAAAGCCGGATGCGCATAGCTTATCCGGCCTGTGATGGGTTTTAGAGGCCCGACAGCGCAGCGCCGCCGGGCAAAACCATCATTATGCGTCGAACGGGTCGCGCAGAATCATTGTTTCACTGCGGTCCGGGCCGGTAGAGATAATATCAATCGGCACACCGGTCAGCTCTTCAATGCGCTGGATGTAATCCAGTGCCGCCTGCGGCAGGCCGCTACGCTCTTTCACGCCGAAGGTGGTTTCGGACCAGCCAGGCATGGTTTCGTAGATCGGCTCGATGCCCTGCCAGTCGTCAGCTGCCAGCGGAGTGGTAGTCACTTCGCGGCCATCCGGCATACGGTAGGCAACACAGATTTTCACTTCTTTCAGGCCGTCCAGGACGTCCAGTTTGGTCAGGCAGAAGCCGGACAGGGAGTTGATCTGCACCGCACGGCGCACAGCAACCGCATCCAGCCAGCCAGTACGACGACGACGACCGGTGGTCGCGCCAAACTCGTTACCCTGCTTGCAGAGGAACTCGCCGGTTTCATCAAACAGCTCGGTCGGGAACGGACCCGCACCCACGCGCGTGGAGTAAGCTTTGATGATACCCAGAACGTAATCCACATAACGTGGGCCCAGGCCAGAGCCGGTTGCCACGCCACCTGCGGTGGTGTTAGAGGAAGTTACGTACGGATAGGTACCGTGGTCGATATCCAGCAGCGTACCCTGCGCACCTTCGAACATGACGAAATCGCCACGCTGACGCGCCTGGTCCAGCAGATCGGAGACATCAACAACCATACCGGTCAGGATGTCGGCAACCGCCATCACATCGTCCAGCACTTTCTGGTAGTCAACAGCGTCAACTTTGTAGAAATTCACCAGCTGGAAGTTGTGATATTCCATCACTTCTTTCAGTTTTTCAGCAAAGGTCGCTTTGTCGAACAGGTCGCCAACGCGCAGACCGCGACGAGCAACTTTATCTTCGTAAGCCGGGCCGATACCACGACCGGTGGTACCGATCGCTTTCGCGCCGCGCGCTTTTTCACGTGCCAGGTCCAGCGCTACGTGGTAGTCGAGGATCAGCGGGCAGGCTTCAGAGAGCAGCAGACGTTCGCGAACCGGGATGCCACGGTCTTCCAGGCCTTTCATCTCTTTCATCAGCGCAGCAGGAGACAGCACAACACCGTTACCGATGATGCTGGTCACATTGTCACGAAGAATGCCTGATGGAATAAGATGGAGGACGGTTTTTTCACCGTTGATTACGAGAGTATGGCCCGCGTTGTGACCACCCTGATAACGTACAACAAATTTAGCACGTTCAGTCAGAAGATCGACGATCTTCCCTTTACCTTCGTCACCCCATTGGGTGCCCAGTACGACGACGTTGTTACCCATTTTTCAAAATCACCGATTGCTTAAAAATGGATTCTACCATCGGTTTTGATGATGTTCAGCTTTTTTTGTATACAAATTTCGGCGAAATTGGTGGCTTCATCGCCTGTTAAACGATTACCTCAACATCTTGTGTGAAGAGCCGCTTTTCATCACAAGAGAGGCCATGCATCCCGCAAACGTCCCGGGTAACCTTCTCTCATCTTTCTATTTCACTTACAGAAATTAACGTTTCATGTAACGCCTTCATGTGAAGCGAACAATGAAATAAAATTCATAAATGGTTGGTATTGCTGAACATTTTAAATATTGCCAGTATCTTTGCGCGTTCTTAGTCAAAGACGCCTTATAACTGCATAATTAGGATGATTATCATGAAAGAATTAACACAATTTGAACTGGAATGTGTCAGCGGTGCGGGATGGTTGCAGGATGAACTGGCCGCTTTCGGCAGCAAACTGGGTGCTGCGGCATGGTCGATGGGCGGAGACATGCTAAACATTGAAATTCCGCTGTTAGGCACCGTGAACCTTGCCACTCTGGCACCGGAGTTAGGGGCTAATATGGGTAAATCGCTGGGTTCATCTTTAGGCGGTACCATTGAAACAACGCTGGCAAATCTGCCGGTTATCGGCGGCCTGCTGAATAAATGGTTAGGCAACTGATTCAACACGGAACCGAATAAAAAATGGCGCCTCACAGAGGCGCCATTTTATTTTTCACGCGTTTAAAATCAGCGGCTGGTCGTCGGTGATTTCATATAGCGGAAGAAATCGCTGTCCGGGCTCAGAACCATAACGTCCTGATTGCTCTGGAAGCTGCTTTCATAGGCACGCAGGCTACGGATAAAGGCGTAGAAGTCCGGATCCTGGCTGAACGCATCAGCGAACAGTTTCGCGGCTTCGGCATCACCTTCACCACGCTGGATACGGCCCTGACGTTCCGCTTCTGCCAGCGTTTTCGTCACTTCATAGTCTGCGGTTGCGCGCAGCTTTTCAGCCTCTTCCTGACCCTGTGAACGATGGCGACGGGCTACCGCTTCACGCTCAGCGCGCATACGGTTGTAAATCGCTTCGGACACTTCGGTCGGCAGGTTGATCTGCTTGATACGCACGTCCACCACTTCGATACCTAACGCGGCCATACTGTTCGGGTTGATCACCGGCACTTTGCCGTTGGTTTCAGCCTGAACACGCTCAGCCGCTTTGGCGATTGCGTCGTCAGCTGCTGGAGTGGTCACTTCATCTTCCGTGCCTGCAGAGCCGGAGTTCAGCGCATCACGCACTTCCAGAGTCAGACGACCACGGGAGTCGGTAACGATGTCTTTCACATCCAGACGACCAATTTCAGAACGCAGACGGTCAGAGAACTTACGTTTCAGCAGCACTTCGGCCTGGGAGACGTCACCGCCGCCGGTCGCCAGGTAGTAACGGCTGAAATCACTGATGCGCCACTTAATGTACGAGTCGACAATCAGGTCTTTCTTCTCTTTGGTCACGAAGCGATCGGCCTGGTTATCCATCGTCTGGATACGGGCATCCAGAGTTTTAACCGATTCGATCATCGGGATCTTAAAGTGCAGACCCGGCTCGTAAACCAGCGGTTTGTTTTCGCTGTCACGCAGGACTTTGCCAAAACGCAGGGTAATTCCGCGCTCACCCTCTTTGACGACAAAGATAGAGGTATAAAGCACGACCAGCACGATGATGATGATCGCAATAACTGACTTACGCATCGTTATTCCCCCTGACGCTGGTAGTCGTTACGCTGCGCGTTGGCGCGGCGTTGGTCCATGATGTCACCATCGTTTGAAGAAGAGGTGGTATTTGCGCTGGAGTTGCCTGTAGACGCCGGTGGCAGGCGCAGCAGGTTATTTGCTCCGCTGGTGTCACTCTTCGCGCCAGCGGCGTTACCGCCTTTCAGCATCTGATCCAGTGGCAGAACCATCAGGTTGCCATTTTTGCTGTCATTCACCAGTACCTTACGGGTATGACTCAGCACCTTCTCCATGGTCTCGATATAGAGACGCTCGCGGGTAATTTCCGGCGCGGCTTTATATTCAGGCAGCAGCTTCGCAAAACGCGCCACTTCACCCTGAGCTTCGAGGATGGTCTGAGTCTTGTAGGCGCGCGCCTCTTCGAGGATACGCTGTGCCTGACCGTTTGCACGCGGCTGAACTTCGTTGATGTACGCTTCCGCTTCACGGATGTACTGCTGTTCGTTTTCACGGGCAGCAATCGCATCGTCAAACGCCGCTTTCACCTCTTCCGGCGGACGAGCAGCCTGGAAGTTGACGTCCAGCAGGGTGATACCCATGTTGTATGGACGGATGGTCTCTTCCAGCTCGCGCTGGGTATCGCTACGAATAACGGTACGACCTTCGGTCAGAATACGGTCCATGGTGTATTTACCGATCACGCCACGCAGGGCGCTGTCGGTAGCCTGACGCAGGCTGTCATCGGCACTGGTCACGCTAAACAGATAGTGCTGTGGATCGGTCACGCGATACTGCACGTTCATCTCAACGCGCACGACGTTTTCATCGGACGTCAGCATCACGCCGGACGCCGCCAGTTCACGCACCGACTCAACGTTCACCGCAGTAACGTCATCGATAAAGGTTGGTTTCCAGTTCAGGCCTGGCTCAACCAGATGGCTGAATTTACCAAAACGGGTGACAACACCACGCTCGGCTTCTTTGATAGTGTAGAACCCGCTGGCAGCCCAGATAATCACGGCTGCTGCCGCAACAATGCCGACCACACGACCGCCCATATGAGGACGTGGCCCCTGGCCCGTACCGCCGCCAGTGCCTTTACCACCGCCAAGACCGCCCAGCTTTTTACTCAGCTTGCGGAAGATATCATCCAGATCGGGTGGCCCCTGCTCGCGACCACCTTTGTTGCCATTTCCCCCGGAGTTGCCGCCTTGATTATTGCTGCTCCCCCACGGGTCGCGGTCTTGTCCGTTATTACCGGGCTGATTCCACGCCATGTATGTGCTCCATATTTGTTATGCGGTGATATACCTTCAAACGCCTGCATGCCGAAGCATTCATGACGATTTGGGTATCCCAAAGGGCAAAAACCTTCAGGCATCTCCTTTCCGGTCAGACGACGTAGTCGACCAGCGCAGGTTCTTGTTTACAGAGGCGACGCCAGTCAACGATCGGCATACGCACCTGCATCCCCACGCTGCCGTCATCCTCCATCCACTCTTTTTCTATCGCCTGAAGCTGATAAAAA
>Ga0065704_10071338_pt1 | contig 11632 bp, 1 predicted proteins | sample SwiRhicommuniRL2_FD_59091 | JGI IMG/M metagenome (GOLD analysis project Ga0065704, IMG submission 59091) | Switchgrass rhizosphere bacterial communities from Rose Lake, Michigan, USA - RL2 v2 (version 2) | ecosystem: Host-associated > Plants > Roots > Rhizosphere > Soil | place: East Lansing, MI | reverse complement strand
TGGATGATGTGTTTTGATTGGGATTGTTTATGCGGATGTTTGTGATGATTATTAGAAATAAGCAAATGTCACATATGTGTTGCTTATACGAAATATTTTTTACAAATCATTGATTACAATGTGAACTAACTGCTAATTTAATTGTAATATCGATAAAAATAATAATTATTTCTTTTACCATATCTATTAATATCTTAATTTTGTGAAATTATATATGATAAATAATTTGTTATGAAAATAAAATTACTAACTGATTGCATTCTTGTTAAGCGAGGGGATGGTTTTTTGAGGCTCTTTCAAAAAAATGGTATGATTGCTTTATCATTTCTACTTTCGCAACTAAGTTTTGGACAACAAAGTATTACGTCTTTAAGCACAGAAGTGAGTCAAAACTTTGATGGTATTGGTACATCTGGTACAGCAACACTACCAACGGGTTTTAGAGTAAATACTACTGCAAACTGGAATACAGGGACTACTGCTACAACGCAAGTTGGAGGTACATCAGGCACGGGAGTACTTACTGGGACTTCATCAGGTGGTACATATAACTTTGCAAACGGAATAGCTGCTTCAGCTACAGACAGGGCGGTGGGTTTTATAACTTCAGGAAGTTATTCTATTCCGAGATATATTATCTATGCATTTACTAATAATACAGGCGCTACTGTAGGTTCGGTAACAATAAGCTATGACTATGAAAAATATAGAACTGGTACAAATGCACGAGATTTTAATTTTTATCATGGAGCTACAGCTACAGCTGTCAACACTGCTGTAACAAACGGGAACCAAGCATACGCTGCTGATGGAGCTAATGCGGTAGTGAATCCCCCTGCAACTGTGGCTAAATCATTTACGATTACGAATCTTTCAATAGCAAATGGAACTACTCATTATTTGGCTTGGGCATATACAGGTTCGGCTGCTGGAAATGCTCAAGGTCTAGCATTGGATAATTTTAAAATTACGCTTAATCCAGCCAAAACGACACCAACTATTTCTGGTACCGGTTCCGCAACTAATATAACATATGGGCAAACATTAGCCTCTTCAACAATCAGTGGGTTTACGGCAAGTGTACCAGGAACGTTCGCTTTCACAACACCAACTACTGCTCCTAATGCAGGTACCGCAAGCTATGGTGTGACTTTCACGCCAACAGATACGGCTAATTATAACAATGCCACAACTACGGTAAGCGTTACTACTGTTCCGGCGACGCCAACTGTTACCGCTACAGGAACAACAACATATACTTATAACGGTGCTGCCCAAGGCCCTGCGTCTGCCACGAATACTGGTACTGGTAACAGCTATACTTATAGCTATTCGGGAACGGAGAACGGAGGTGTTACTTATGGATCAACTGCTACTAGTCCAACTAATGCTGGTGAATATCAGATGATTGCGACTGTTGCAGCGTCTGGAAACTATGGGTCGGCAAGTTCTTCGCCTTTGGCGTTTACGATCAATAAAGCAAGCTCTACTATTAGCGTTACAGGAGATAATTCATATGCATTTAATGGAAGCGAGCATGGACCAACAACTTACGACCACACTGGATCTTCGGGGTCGGTAACCTTCCATTATACTGGTGTGGGTTCTACAAGCTATGTGGAGAGTACAACAAGGCCAACGGCTGTTGGAACTTATAAAGCAGTTGCCACATTAGCAGCTGACAATAATTACGCAAGTGCAGTATCAGATGACTTTAATTTTCAGATAACATCTGTTCCGGTACCGCAGATCACCAGTCCATTGACATGGTCTATGACCTATGGCATAACGGCTACAACGTATACTGTGACGGCTTCCAATAATCCTACATCATTTGGTGTTTCCGGGTTGCCGGCTGGATTAAGCTACAATTCTACAACTCACGAAATCACAGGGACTCCGGCTGTTGCGCCAGGTAATTATGATGTTACACTGACAGCTACCAACGAAGGTGGAACAGGTGATGAGGCAACTTTGGTTATTACGGTAGAACAAAAAGAGGTGACGATTTCTAATCCGGTAGTTTCAGATAAAGTTTATGACGGTAATGCTACAGCTTCATTAACTGGTACTGCAAGCGGTTTTGTGGGTGGTGATGATGTTGATTTGGTATTGACCGCCCATTTTGATGATGCGAATGCGGGTCAGGATAAGCCGGTAACTTCTACAAGCACATTGACGGGAACTATGGCTGGTTATTATACATTGACGCAACCGACCGGCTTGACTGCTGATATTGCAAAGGCGACGCCTACGGTAGTGGTCACAGGAAGTAATTCTTATACATTTAACGGTCTAGCTCAGGGGCCTGCTACTTCTACAGTGACGCCTTCTGCTGCTGGAACCGCAACTTATTCCTATTCCGGTACAGAAAACGGAGGAGTTATATATGGTCCAACTGTTACTAGGCCTACCAATGCAGGTTCATACTCTGTAATAGCTAATGTGGCAGAAAGTTCCAATTATAATGCGGCCAGTTCTTCTGCTTTGGAATTTACAATTGCTAAGGCGGATCAGGCATTGACAGGATTCGGAAGCAATATCACAAAATTATCTACGGATGCGCCTTTCAACTTACCTGTTGCGGTTACTACAACCGGCGGACAAACTGTAACTTATGCTATAACTGATACACCAAATGTTGGCGTAGCTACTGTTTCAGGAAATACGGTGACAATTACCGGGGTAGGGACTACAGGGATTACCGCACATGCGGATGCAAATGCAAACTATAATGCTTACGATGCTAGTATCAACCTTATAGTGAATTTTGATACATCAACAGTTCCGGTAGCCAATGCGGCAACCAACATATTAGGGACAGGTTTTGTAGCTAATTGGAACTCTGTTTTGGATGCAGATAGCTACAAATTGGATGTTTATACTAAAGAAACTGTTTCTACACCGGTTAATACAGATATAACTCAAGCATTTAGCATTTATGGATTTGCGAATGCTGAAACCTTCCCTGATGGTGTGATAGCGAGTGGCCAACTATCGTTTACTACTGAGACCAATGAGTCAGGAACTGATCCGGCATATTATACTACTGGTTCTGGAATTAGATTGTATGGTAATACCTCTAATGGAAATGGAAATACATTTACTCTTAATATTAGCGGAGGAGTAACGGTTACCGGAATAGAATTTGAAAGAGGCACCGGCAGTCAGGCTGCATCTTACAGCTATTTTGTAGATGGAGCAACATCGGCTGCAGGTACCGGTTCTTTCCTGGCAGGTACAGGAACTACTATGATTTCTGGACTTTCAGCGGTCTCTAATGTTAAAATAAAAAATACAAGTACTGTTGCTAGTTCTGCACCACGTCTAAGCAGTATTAAAGTTTACTACACTTATAACGAAACAAGCACAACCCAAGTGCTGATTCCTGGTGCGCCATTTAATATACCGGCTCAGGAGCCTCAACCTTCTGTCTACACCAGGGTTTTTGATGATTTAGATCGTGATACGCAATATTACTATGTGGTCAGAGCAGTTAATGGTTCTAATGAGACTGCAAATTCTAATGAAGTAGCGGTGAAAACTACCAATGCAGTGGTTTGGGATGGCTCTGGCTGGAGTAATGCTAATGTCGGTCCTGATGAAACGCTTGATGCGGAGATTGTTGGAGCTTACACAAATAACACTAATTTTGAGACTAAGAATCTGACTATCACCAGTACAGGTTCACTCACGATCCAACCACAACAGGATGTTGTCGTTTATGGAAACATTATACTTCCTGCTGATAACAAATTAGTTCTTGAAAGTGATGCTAACCTGGTGCAGAAGTCATCAGGTGCAGATACCAATCCTACTAATTATTCTATTATTGTAAAAAGAACGGCGACAATGCCAAAGATGGGTTATACTTTCTGGGGTTCTCCGGTAAGCGGTCAGAATCTTTACAGTTTCTCCGAAGGTTACAACCAATCCGGTGGTAACACTGGAGATGGAACACCGTGGAACAGATTCTATATATATAATGAGTCCAATGATTATTTTGTAAACGCAGGACTGAATTCTCAATCAGTTTTTGAAACAGGTAGAGGATATGCAATACGAGGAATGAACAAGTTTGATGTTGACCCGGCGAACGAATTCCTGTTTACAGGTAAAATCAATAATGGTGTTCTTTATTCACAGGCTCTTAGTAATTCTTGCGCTTCTGAAGAAGGCTGTGAAAAAGGATATAATTTGGTAGCTAATCCTTATCCGTCTAACATAAGCTTTGATAATCTGTATAATGCAAACTCATCTAAAATCTATGGAACGGCTTATTTTTGGACCAATAATGATCTTACAGTAACACAGCAGGCAGGGAATAACTATACAGGAAATAATTATGCTATATACAATCTGAGTGGTGGAACAGGTGCGGTGGATCCGGACCCTAGTGTTCCAGAAGATTATGAAGGAATACCAAATGGTGTTTTGAAAGTAGGACAAGGCTTCATTGTGAAGGCTAAAGTTGCAGGCAAAGGACAATCGTTGGAATTCAATAATGATATGAGAATAGGTTATGATCCGAATGCTGTTTTCTACAACAGTAAAAAAGCGAATAAGAACCGTTTCTGGTTGACATTTACTTCGCCAGCTAATATTAGTAACACTATTTTGGTGGCTTATGTTCCTGAGGCAACTAACGGTTTCGAGATCAACTATGATGGAGAATTGTTTGTGATCGGTTCTGATGCGTTCTATTCTACATTAGGAAGTAGAAAACTGGCTATCCAGGGTAGAGCAGAGTTCAATTCAGAGGATAAAGTGGCACTAGGAAATGTTTATTCTAAAGATGGAGAGTATAAAATATCGATCAAGAACAAAGAAGGTATTTTCGATGGCTCTCAAAATATTTATCTTAAAGATAAAGTTCTTAACAAAGTAGTGAATTTGTCACAAGGAGATTATGCCTTCCAAGGAGTAAAGGGTACAGATGAAACACGTTTCGAAATTATCTACAAAGAAGATGCTGTTCTTGCTACGGATGCTGCTGCGAAATCTGATTTCGTTGTTTACAAAGATGGAAACAGCTATGTGGTCACTTCTTCTAAGAAGTTAGGGAAAGTAGAGTTGTATGATACAGCTGGAAGATTGATGAAGGCGTTGAGTACCAATGAAACAACCGTAAGAATTGATGTTTCTGCATTCTCTAATGGAGTTTATATATTGAAGGTTGAAAACTCAGGAGATGTAAAAACTAAAAAAATAGTAAAATAATATTATTTTTAAATAATCAGCAAAAGACACCATTTATGGTGTCTTTTTTTTTATCCATAATTTTAAATTTTTATTTTAAGTATAATTTATAAAATCCTTTATTTATTGTATAATTTAAAATATTATAAATTTTTTCATAGTATATTTAAAAAATAATTAATTTAGCGGGCTGATTTGAATAGATTTGATTTTTTGATTCTAAATCAAAGCAGGCTGTGAAATTATTTTTAATGAAATCCTTATGAATAGGGTCTTTCATTAGAATCTAAAAAAAATAAATAGAAACATAATATGAAAAAAAATTTACTGAATGACCAGGTCTTGGTTCATTTTCTAAAACGGTACCTTTTCTTTGCCGTTTTATTCTTTACAATTGGTGTTCAGGGACAGACAAATGTTACCCATACTTTTTCAGCTACTTCAGGAACTATCGACTCGAATATTTCCTTTACAACAGAGAAGAACACTTCTAGTAACGCACCAGCCTTCAATACAAATCTAAGGTTGTATGATGCGGGAGGCACATCCCCGTATAAAGGCTGCTCAATTACCTTGACGCCCTCAAATGGTGCTACAATCACTGCTGTCGAGTTATATGCTGTTTCAAGTTATACTCAAACAGTAAAATATACCATTGGGGGAGCTACTATGGTAAGTGGAGATCCTAACATGGGTCTGTCTGGTACGACTTATAGTTTGACAGGATTGACCGTGACGAACTCCTTGACAATGAGAAATGCTGCTACATCGAGTAGTTCACAATTAAGGCTTACAGGTGTCAAGGTCACTTATACATTATCAGGTATTACATCGGCTCAATCAGGGAACTGGTCTGATACTGCAACTTGGGTAGGAGGTGTAGTGCCAACATCTGCTGATAATGTAACAATTGCTGCCGGGCATACTGTTACGGTCGGATCTGCGATCACACGTAATAGTGGCACTACAACAACTGTTACAGGGACATTGGCTGCCGCTGCAACATATACGAATAACGGTACAACTACAATCAATGGAACTTTCCAGATCAATGCTGGTGGTTATGCTAACGGAACTACTAATTTAACTTATGGGACGGCTGGAACTTTGGTGTTTAATCATTCCAATAGTACTGACTATGGTGTGAGTGGTGGAAGTTACTGGCCGATTACGAATGGTCCGGTTAATGTTACTTTAAATGCTAATAGTCCTATAAGCTTAGGTTTTGCGAGAACTGTAACAGGAGTATTCGCAACTTCTGCTGCCTTGACTGGTGCATCCAATCTTACGGTCAATGGGACTAATCAGATCAATGGTACATCGGCATCTTTTGATTCAGCAGTAAATTATGGGGCTTCATCTACATTGGTATATAATTCAGGTTCTACTTTTAACAGAGGTAATGAGTGGAATAATAACCCAAATAATGTTACTCTTCAAAATAATACAACGCTTAATTATCCTAATGGCTGGGGAGCAATCACAAGAACCTTGAATGGGAATCTTACTGTGGGTACCGGTTCAGCTTTATATATGGATTGGGGTTCACCATCTCCAGCGGTTGGCACTTTGACCGTTAAGGGAAATGTTTTGGCAAATGGAAATATTTCTTTAGGAAATCAGCCTGGAGGTGATCTTGTAATTGGTGGCAACTTCACAAATACAGCTACTTTCAATGCGAATGGAAGAAAAGTTACATTCAATGGTAGTGCGGGCCAATCTATTACAGGAGCAACATCATTTGCATATTTAGAATATAATAGTACTTCGGGGACTAATGTGCTTACTATTAATAATGACATAACAGTTAGTAATGAACTGAGATTTACGACAGGTCTTGTAAGCTTGGCTTCTGGGGTTAATGTAAATATTGCAAACAATGCATCCATAGTTGCGGCATCTGGTAACTTCAATAGTGCAAGTACTAATGGAACAATCAATTTCCTCGGAACAGGAACTACAACTGGTACTATTAATTTCTATCCTTCTGTTGCACAAACTCCAAGTGGTTTGTTAGGGGTATCGTATTCTACGGGTACAACGATTCAAAATGTATTAACACTTAATAGTAACAGCTATGTTGCCAGTGCGCCAAAATATGCTACAGGTTCTACCTTGGTCTATAACAACACCGGAACTTATGCTAGGGGAGTTGAGTGGGGTTCAGTAGGAACAACTTTCCCTGCGAACGGTTATCCTCATAATGTAACAATACAGAATGGGACGGCACTTAATATAGAAACTGGCTTGACGGGAACTTTGAGAGCAAATGGTAATCTTAATCTCGGGGTTGCTACAAGTGCAGGAAGCTTGAATATGCAGAATACAGGTAATGCTCTAGAAATAAAAGGAAATGTAAACTTAGGTAATTCTACAGGAATTTCTACGTTGACTTTATCAACAAATGTTGGAGGGGATCTTTCAGTTGCTGGTAACTGGGTAAAGAATGCGACCAATGGTGTTTTGGTTAATAATAATAGAGCTGTGGCCTTTAACGGAACATCGGCTCAAACCTTAACCGGAGCCACTACTTTTGATTATCTTACAATCAATAATTCTGCAGGGCTTACGTTGAATAATGCAGTTAATGTAAACCAAACCCTTAATTTGACATCAGGGAAAATAACGATAGGAAATAATGACCTTACAATTGCTTCCACAGGAAATATCAATGGCAATAGTAATTCTAGTTATGTTGTTACTTTGGGGACTGGGCAACTGAAAAGAACTGTAGGTCCAAGCGCTACGGTTTTTCCGGTTGGTTCCGCAAGTGCGTATAATCCTATTACATTTACCAACGCGGGGACGTTGGATGTTTTGGGAGTGATATTGACATCAGGAACTGTCCCAAATGTTCAAGATGCAACAAGTACTGTGAATGATAGATGGCTTGTTTCAGAAGCGACTGCTGGCGGTAGTACTTTGACAGTTGTTCCTCAATGGAGCACTTCCGACCAAGGGATTAATTTTGCTTCTGGTAATCAAACATATGTTGGATTTTATAATGGAACATCTTGGACGCAAAATGCAGCTACAGTTTCCGGTTCTAATCCTTATACGGCTACTGGAGCATCTGCGTTTTCACCATCAGTATTATCAGGAACGCAATATTTTGCTATAGGTAAGGATAATGCTTTTATCTGTGGAACAACTCCCATTGCTTATTCTCAAGGATTTAATTCTACAACGATTCCAACTTGCTGGAGTACAACAATTATCCCAACCAGTACACAGACTGGTACTAAAATATCATTTGTTACAAGTTCAACCAACCCAAACCCGGGTTTACAGGAAGGGACCCATTTTGTGAGATATAATTCTTATTCCAATGGTAATGGAGGAGCGGGATCTGAGGAGAGATTAGGAAGTAATCCATTGTCATCTATTGGGATTGCGAGCGTTGATGTAGAGTTTTACATGTATAATGATAGTGGTTATAGCGATAAATTAACAGAGGGAATTCAAGTTCAATATTCATTAGATGGTACAAATTGGACAGATGTTTCAGGTGCATACTTTCAAAGATATGCAACCTCTAATGCTTGGAATCTTAAAAAAATTACATTACCAGTTGCTTGTGCAAATGCAACGAAGTTCTATGTTGGGTTTAAATTTCGCTCAGAATATGGTAATAATATTTATTTAGATAACGTAGTGGTTAAACAAAGTCCACCAACATTATTTGTAAATGGTGTTTCTTCTGCTTCATTGAATTTTGGTAGTAATGATATCGGCTCTACGGTTCCTGTACAAAGTTTTAATCTTACAGGTGCAAGTCTTACAGGATATCCATCAAATATTACAATAACGGCACCATCAGATTTCCAAATATCTTCTAATGGCGGAACCACTTGGGGGACAACTGCTACAGTGGCATACACATCTGAAAATTTATCTACTCAAGTTATATCCTTGAAATATATTCCAGCAACTTGTGGTACAACAAGTACAGGAAATCTTACATTCAGTGGAGGAGGGGTTACTACACCACCAACAGTAGCTGTTTCCGGAGCGGCAGTTTTAGCAAAGCCGACTCCTGCTACAACAGATATTACAGCGACTACCTTCACTGCAAACTGGGTTGCCGTAAGCGGAGCTAGTAGTTATCAATTGGATGTCAGCACAAGTCCTACTTTTGGTACCGGTTCTACGGGGTCAACAACAGAAACATTTGAAAGTGCAAATGTTCCTACATCTTATCCAAGTTCTGAAACAGAGTATACGCTGGATAATGGTCTTAAATGGAAAATATACAGAGGTAATGATACAGGTTCTGCAAACGCAGGAAGCAAAGGCTTGTTACTAAGTAATAATACTACTTCTCCTAATACACCAGGATATATTATCTCACCAAGCTTTACAGGGATTACAACTGTTGATATCTATGCTAAAAGAAATGGGTCTGGTTCAGGGACTGCTCCGTTGTATGTATATAAAACAGTAGGGGCAACTACTACGTTGATAGCTACATTGGACATGACAATTAACTATCAGAAATTTACAGTAAATGTAAATGAAAGTTCTGCAGCAACAATTAAAATAGTCAATGGGACTACTAATGCTGCAAATATTGATGATTTAACTATAAATTATGGTACATTCACTCCATCATATGTTACAGGGTATAATTCATTGTCAGTTTCTGGAACTTCACAAGTTGTTTCAGGGCTTTTATCAAATACAACTTATTATTATAGAGTAAGAGCAATCAATGGTTCTTGTTTATCGCCTAACTCTAATGTTCAAACTGTGTTGACAAATAACACTGTTATTTGGACTAATAATGCATGGTCAAATATTACTGGTCCAACTTCTACTTTAGATGCTATTGTTAGGGATGCCTATGCAACGGCTACCACGGGAAGCTTCACTGCAAAGGACCTTACAGTTGAAGATACAGGTAAGGTGACGATCGGTTCAGGCGATTATGTGAAAGTGGAAGGTATCTTAACGGTAAATAATAATGTTACTAAGGACAACTTTGTTATCTTGACTGGAGGTAATCTTTTACAAACAAGTACAGCGACAAATGATGTAAACGGAATCATTCAGGCACAGCGTTCAGTAGCTGATATCAACAATGACCTTAATACTGCTATGGATTATGTGTATTGGAGTTCTCCGGTAAGCGGGCAGGCAACAACTGGTTCAACTGGATTCTCTCCGGGAACACCGGCTAACAGATTCTATGAATATAATGAGTCTAAAGATACCTTCAAGGCAACAATGGATGGTACTTTTGTGGCTGGAAAAGGTTATGCAGTAAGGGCAGAAACTGGTTTAAATCCGGAAACAAATGCTAACTATATAGATGGTTATTCCAAGATTTACAAATTCAATGGAGTGCCAAATAATGGAGATATAAACATCAACCTAATACGTACCAACACAACAGGTAATACAGGAATAGGTTTTAATCTTGTTGGTAATCCTTATCCTTCCAATATGGACTTTAGGGAATTGTATGCAGCTAACAGTAGTGTAATATATAACACTGCATATTTCTGGACCAATAATGTCTTTGTGAAAACACAAGCGGGTACAGGTTATGCTCAAAATAATTATGCTGTATATAATGGTACAGGAGGTAATGCAGCGACGCAAGCGGCAGGCGGTTCTGGAGACACAACTGTTCCTGATGGATTAGTGAGTATCGGGCAGGGATTCATTGTTCAGGCAAAAAATCAGGGAACTTCTAGTTTGAGCTTTAAGAATAGTTATTCTGCAGGACATGATTTGAGATTAGCTGGCACTAGCCATTTCTATCAAAAGCAATCATCGGAAGCTAAAAATCGTTTCTGGATAAAACTGAAAACGCCTAATGATCTAGTTAATACCCAGCTTATTGGTTATATGTCCGGAGCAAGTAATGAGTTTGAACAGGATTATGATGCAGAGACATTGTCTACAAGCTCGGATGTGTTCTATTCAATTTTAGGAAGCAGACAATTGTTGATCCAAGGACGTTCTGAGAATTTTACCACAAATGATGTGGTTCCTGTCGGAGCAAACTTCTACCAAGATGGAACATATAGTATAGGTTTGGATAGGGTAGAAGGTATTTTCGAGAATGGACAAAAGGTGTATTTGAAAGATAATCTGTTGAATAAAGTTGTAGACCTTTCACAAGGAGATTATAATTTCTCAGCTAACAAAGGGTTGAACAATACCAGATTCGAGATTGTTTACAAAGAGAGTGGGGTTTTAGGTGTGGATGGATTGTCTAAATCAGATTTCACGGTTTATAGAGATGGAGAGGTTTATGTGGTCCATTCAACAAAAAAACTGGGAAAAGTGGAAGTTTATGATGTATCCGGAAGAATGTTGAGAAGTTTCAATTCCGCAGAAACTATAATGAAAATTGACATGAGTGATGTCTCTAATGGAATATATATTATTAAAGTTGAAAACTCTGGAGATACGAAAACGAAAA
>Ga0065704_10002804_pt1 | contig 11634 bp, 10 predicted proteins | sample SwiRhicommuniRL2_FD_59091 | JGI IMG/M metagenome (GOLD analysis project Ga0065704, IMG submission 59091) | Switchgrass rhizosphere bacterial communities from Rose Lake, Michigan, USA - RL2 v2 (version 2) | ecosystem: Host-associated > Plants > Roots > Rhizosphere > Soil | place: East Lansing, MI | reverse complement strand
GGCCCTGTAGAAACCCGTCAGGCAGTTAAACACGGTTGTTTTCCCCGCGCCGTTAGGCCCGATGAGGGCGGTAATCGACCCGCGTTGTACATCAAGGTTGACGTCATTTAACGCTTTAATCCCGCCAAAGTGCATCATCAGGTGCTCAACGTGTAATATGGTTCCGTTCATGGCGCGACCCCCTTACGCACGGCATAGCCGCTGCGGTTAATGCGGATCAAACCGCGCGGACGCCAGATCATCATGACCACCATCAACACGCCAAACAGCAGGACGCGATACTCCGCAAAACTGCGCAGCAGTTCCGGCGTGACGGTCAGGACAAAGGCGGCCAGCACAACGCCCAGCGTTGAACCCATCCCGCCCAGCACCACGATGGCCAGAATCAGTGCGGATTCAAAAAAGGTAAAGGAGGTGGGATTAACGAACCCCTGNTAGGTGGCGAAGAAAACCCCNGCAATNCCGGCCGTTGATGCGCCCAGCGTAAAAGCAGAAAGCTTCACCAGCACGTGNTTAAGACCCATNGAGCGGCAGGCAATTTCATCTTCTCGTAANGCCTCCCACGCCCGACCAATCGGCATTCGCGTCAGGCGGTGCTTGATGTAGAGCACCATCAGCACCACCAAAAACAGCACGGCGTAAATAAAGATAAACTTCATGTTTGGGTTATAGGTCAGATGGAAAAACTCGTGGAAGGGCACGCCGCCTTCTTTGGCGCGTCGGCCAAACTCCAGACCAAAAAAGGTGGGGGCAGGGGCTGAAACGCCATTTGGGCCGCCAGTGAAGGTCAGCCAGTTATTGAGCACCAGGCGGATAATCTCGCCAAACCCGAGCGTCACGATTGCCAGATAATCCCCATGCATGCGAAGCACCGGGAAGCCAAGCAGCGCACCGGCGGCGGCGGCCATCAGCGCTGCCAGCGGCAGCATGCTCCAGAACCCTAACCCCAGATACTGATACCCCAGCGCGAGGCCATATGCGCCAATCGCGTAAAAGGCGACATACCCCAGATCCAACAGCCCCGCAAGGCCGACCACAATATTCAGCCCGAGGCCGAGCAGAACATAGATCAGCCCCAGAATGGCAACGGTCAGCACGTATTTGGTCGCCACAAACGGAAAGCAGATCGCAAGCGTAATAACCAGCGGAATAATCCAACGCATGCGGCTTTTGTATCCGGGAGGGCGGACATACACCCCCGCGCTGTCCGCTTCAAACCTCGCCTGGAAACGCGCACCGGGGGCGGTCTGCAGGAAGATGCTCAGCAAAAAGCGGCCCAGCATGACGATGGCAATAATCCACGCCAGCCGTTGTCCGGCAAAGTTAAAGCTGTAACCGTCGAGAACCACGCCAGCGATAGGGCCAAAGATAATCAAAGCAACCAGCCCGGAAAATACGGCATCCAGAATGCAGCGTTTAAGGGAGAAACCGGCAGATGTCATCGTCTTCACCCTCACACCTTCGCCACGACAGGGCGGCCCAGCAGACCCTGAGGACGGAAAATCAGGATCAATACCAGCAGCCCAAACGAGAACACGTCTTTATAATCCGAGTTCACCATCCCGGAGAATTGCGCTTCCGCCACTCCCAGAATCAACCCGCCGAGCATGGCGCCCGGCAGAGAGCCGATGCCGCCCAGCACCGCCGCCGTAAAGGCTTTTATGCCGATGACAAAGCCCACGTAGAAATCAAAGGTGCCATAGTTCATGGTAATCAATACGCCCGCCAGCCCGGCCATCGCCGCGCCGATCACAAAGACCAGCGAAATGATCCTGTCGGTATTGATCCCCAGAATGGAGGCCATTTTGCGATCCTGCTGCACCGCACGACACATCCGCCCCAGCCGGGTATGGCTGATTATCCATGTGAGCAGCAGCATGCCGGCGAACGAGGCGATCAGAATAAAGATTTTGGTGTAGGTGATCTGGACGAAACCTTCTCCCAGATGCACGCGAAGTACGCCGTCCAGCATGGTTGGCACGCCTTGCTGGCGGGGGCCCTGACTCAGCTGGGCGTAGTTTTGCAAAATCAGCGACATCCCGATGGCGGAGATCAGCGGTGCCAGTCGGGTGGAGTTTCGCAGGGGTTTATAGGCGATACGCTCAATAGTCCAGCCATATACGCCCGTCACCACGATGGTGAACGCCAGCGTGCCCAGAATCAGCAGGGGAAACGACTCAAGACCGAAGAATGACAGCAGGGCCAGTCCGATGGCGCAGTGATAGGCCGAGATCATATACACTTCGCCATGGGCGAAGTTGATCATGCCAATGATGCCATACACCATGGTGTAGCCGATGGCGATTAAGCCGTAGACGGAGCCCAGCGTTAATCCGTTGATTAACTGTTGCAGGAAGAATGTACTCATCATCGCGCGCTCTTTTTATAGGCCGCACGACGCGTGCAGCCCGATGTGTATTCCGCGTCGGCAGGCGAACCTGCCGACGTTGAGCGTGACTCCGTCCCGTTACTGCACTTCCTTATATTTTCCCTTGTCGTCCCACTGATAAACCACGTAGTCAGATACTTTCAGATCGCCTTTGCTGTCCCAGGCTTTTTTGCCCATCACCGTGTCTACGGCGTTCGCTTTCAGCCACTCGCTGGCTTTGGCGGAGTCTTTGCCTCCGGTGGCCTTGAAGGCGGCGGCAATGGCCTGGATGGAGGCATAGGAGTAAAGGGTATAGCCTTCTGGTTCGAATTTACTGGCGCGGAATTTCTCAATCACCGCTTTACCGTCCGGGATCAGTCGCGGATCTTTACCAAAGGTCATGTAGATACCGTTGGTGTACTGCGGGCCACCCGCGGCGGTGACCATCTCTTCATTGACGATACAGTCCCCTGAGAAGAATTTCGCCTGTACGCCCTGTTCACGCATCTGGCGCACCAGCGGGCCCGCTTCAGGGTGGCAGCCCCCGAAGAACACCACGTCCGGTTTTTGCGCGCCAATTTTCGTTACCAGCGCGTTAAAGTCTTTTTCCCCACGTGATAAGCCTTCATACATCACATCCTTCACGCCGCGTTTGGCAAGCGCCGCTTTGGTGGCGTCCGCTAACCCCTGACCGTAGGTGTCTTTATCGTGAATGATCACCACGCGTTTGGCCTTCAGCTTATCGATGATGAAGTCGCTGGCGACTTGCCCCTGCTGATCGTCCCGCCCGCACATGCGGAACATATCGCTCATGCCGCGCTCGGTAATGAGTGGGTTAGTCGAACCGGGGGTGATGGCAATAATGCCCGCATCGCTATACACCTCGGAGGCGGGCATGGTGGAAGAGGAGCAGAAATGGCCGACAACCGCATTGACTTTGTCCTGGTCGACTAAACGGTTAGCGACGGCAACAGCCTGTTTAGGCTCGCAGGCATCATCTCCCTGAACCAGCTTAATTTTCTCACCGTTGATCCCTCCCGCGGCGTTAATGTCTTCTGCGGCCTGCGTTGCGCCATGCCAGTACTGATCGCCATAGGTGGCATTTGGGCCTGTAAACGGCCCGGCCACGCCAATCACAATATCGGCCTGGGCGGAAAATGCCGTCACCAGACAACCGGCTAACACAAGAGAAAGGGGACTTCTGATAAATTTCAGCGACATTATTGTGTTCCTTAGCAAAGAGGTTTTTGCACCACGGCGTCAACCCAAACGCCCTACGGCGCAGCCAATCTATAAATAAGATCGAGAACAACATGCACTAAACGAACAAAATCCAGGCCACATCCTGCTTAATACGGCGAGGTTTCCATGCGCTATTTGCGCGCAGAACATTAAGCAAAATCGTTGCCAGAATGGTTAACCCATTGACCGGGTTGCGACATAGTTGAGTATAGAGCGCCGATTTACGCTGCCTTGCGGGACGCATTGAAATTACAGCGGAGATCACATCTCGTTAACAACAAAGCCCATAAGTTGTGCAAGGGTCACGATTTGCACGTTTTTGCAGCAATAAAGACCTCAACTTCAGCCAGGAAAGGCGTACGATATGTGTTAGGATCGTTTCCTTTTTTATCAGGAGTGTCAGCAATGACTGAAGGCCCATTAAATGAAAGCGAAATGGAGTGGCTGGAAGAGACGTTAATGTCTTACGGTCATGACGATGCGTCCGTGATTGACGTATCCGAACTGGACGGCATGCTTACCGCAGTGCTTTCCGGCCCAAGGGTGGTTGAACCCGATGCCTGGCTTGTAGCGGTCTGGGGCGGCGAGAAGTACATTCCGCGCTGGAAAAACGATCGTGAAATGAACCGTTTTATCGATCTCTGCTTTAAGCATATGAACGACATTGCTGAGCGCCTGAGCGAGTATCCTGATCAGTTCGAGCCCATGTTTGGTTTTAACGACGTTGATGGACAAAGCTACACCGTGGTTGAAGAGTGGTGCTATGGCTACATGCGCGGCGTGGCGCTGACCGACTGGTCGTCACTGCCTGACGAACTGAAAGCCGATCTGGATGTGATTGCTCTGCACGGGACGGAAGAGGGCAGCGAAAAGCTGGATGAACTGACCGAAGAAGAGTATACCGCCAGCATCGAGAGCATCCAGCCCGCAGCGCTGCGTTTATACAACTACTGGGTTGCTAACCCGCAGCAGCAGGAAACACAAAAACCGATTATTAACGGCACGAAGGTCGGGCGTAACGATCCTTGTCCGTGCGGCAGCGGGAAGAAGTTCAAGAGTTGTTGTTTGCATTAATAAAGAAAGGGGCTAATCGTCGCCCCTTTTTTATTACCCCACTTCCGGCAGCATTCCCGCTGCTATCAGGAATTGCACCAGAATAATCACCACGCCACAGGCAAACACGATGGACAGCAGCGGTTTACCCCCTCCCACGCGATAACCTTGCTGAGGATGCTGCTGACGGCTCTTCCATGCCAGCAGGGAAGGCAACAACAGCGCGAGGACGGATAACGCCACACCCGCATAGCCCAGCGCCATCACAAAGCCACGCGGGTAAAACAGCGCAAAGGCCAGTGGCGGCAGGAAGGTAATTGCACCCGTTTGCAAGCGTCCGGCAACGGTATTGCGGCGCTGGAACAGATCGGCCAGATAATCAAACAGGCCGAGCGCCACGCCCAAAAACGACGTCGCCAGCGCCAGGTCAGCGAACAAATGTACCGCCAGCTCGACGTGTGGAGAGGTCACCACCTCACGCAGCGCCATCAGGAAACCATTCAGGCCGGAATGCGCAGCCATTAAACCGATAAAGGTTGAGGAGTCAATGCTGCCCAGCGTGACCAGCTGCCAGAAGATGTAGGCGACCAGCGGAATCGCGCTGCCGATGATAAAGATGCGGCGCAGCTTGCGGGTATCGCCATTCATATAGCTGACGATACTCGGCACGCTGCCGTGAAAACCGAACGAGGTGAAAATCACCGGGATCGCGGAAAGCGCCAGCCCTTTTTCCAGCGGCAGCGTCAGCAGGTTAATCTTGTGAACGTGCGGCGCAAGCAGAACCAGCATCACAACCAGGAAAATAATCTTGGCGCTGAACAGAAAGCGGTTAAACAGATCGACAAGCGATGTGCCAATACATACCACGCCGCCGCCGATGAGCGCGAAGAAGACCGCGCCTGTGCCGGGCGTAATGTGTGTACCAAACCCGTCATTGACGCTGGACGCGATCAGCTCTCCGGCTCCGCTAATGTAGGCAGCCGTCAGGGCGTACATCAGGAACATCATGCTAAAGCCTGTAACCCATTGGCCATAACGTCCCAGGTAGCGTGCAGCCAGCGAACCTAAACCCGTGTCGGCAGGGACGTGCTGATAAACCTCCAGTAACAGCAGAGCGGTGTAACACATCAACGCCCAGAGTGTGGCGAGAAGCAATAACGTTACGCCAAATCCGACGCCTGCGGCCGCCAACGGCATGGCCAGCATTCCTGCGCCAATCGTCGTTCCTGCGACGATGAAAATACTTCCCAGAGCTCTGTTTTTCACGCTTTCCTCTACAACGATTCTTAATCGCGACCTAATCTGCGGCGCAGAGTAAGGGAAAAGCGTGAACTCGTCAAATCACCGTTACAACCCGTGTAATTTTAAGTTTACGCTTTGGCGAGGGGCAAGCATCTGTTGAACGGTGAGGCGAAGGGGAGAGGTAATAAGTAGAGGGGCATTAAAACGGTGCTGAGGGCTCAGCACCGTGTGGGAATTAATTCTGCGTATCGAGTGTCGCCAGTTCTTTATCAATAAAGTAAAGACCTTCACCTGATTTACCGGCCAGAGACAATTTATCCAGCACGGATTTAAACAGTTTTTCTTCTTCGTGTTGCTCAGCAACGTACCATTGCAGGAAATTAAAGGTCGGATAATCCTGGCTGGTCATTGCAGCGTGAACCAGTTCATTAATTTTCTGAGTGATCAGCTGTTCGTGCTCGTAAGTGGCGCGGAACAGTTCATCAAGAGAACCGTATTCAGCAACCGGAGAGGCAACCGTATCAATGCGCGGCAGGCTGCCCGTATCCGTCAGATAATCAAAGAGACGCTGCATGTGCGTCATCTCTTCCTGTGCGTGACGACGCAGAAACGCGGCGGCACCTTCAAAGCTGTGATAGCTGCACCAGGCGCTCATCTGCTGGTAAAGAAGGGATGAATAAAGCTCAAGGTTCATTTGAGCATTGAGCTTGTCGATCATTTCAGTTTTCAGCATGGTGGCGCTCCGNTTTATTATTTCTGGTTCACAATGAGCGACACTATAATTTGTTATTTAATTATTTGCAAAACGTAAAATAAATATTTGTTTATTTAAAAATACGAATGGGAATAACACGCATTGGCACGTTTTATATTTATTAATGAGAATTGTTTGTGTTCTTAATTAAAAAGACTGCCAGCGCTGCTGGCAGACGGCATTAATACCATGGATTCGTGACGTTAGGATTCACGGCGTAACCCATGCATTTATACTGAATGGTCACGCTCTCGTTCAGGCACAGCGATCCGCTAATCAGGGTACAGGTTTTGACAGGCTGACCATAGGCGGAGGCGGTGGCATATCCCATGCCCTGACAGGCTTTCACTGCGGTGCCGTTATTTACATACGCATCGGAATGGGCGTTTTGCAGCATGGCCTGGCCGTAGTCGAGGCGGACAACCCCGTTGGGGGCGTCAAGGTGACTGACCTCCGCCTGACGATTAACGTTGCATCCCGCGAGAAGCAGGATCGTTCCGGCGATGATTACTCTTTTCATGGTTCACTCTGCGTGAAGAGGGAAATACGCTATTTTAGCGTCCACCGTTCCAGTCAATGCCTCGAATAGCCCGANGATCAACCCTTTCTCTTCGCAACGAACCGCATCAGGTCACGAAACTGTGAGCGCAATTGCGTTTTTTAAAACGCATTTTCACTTAATTTGAAAGAGTGTTTGTTTGATAGTAAGGTTAAGGGGATAAGGTATCCACAGCGGGCTTGTCCGCCACACATTCAGGAGAGACACGATGAAAATTGCGCTGATGATGGAAAACAGCCAGGCAGCTAAAAATCCCATCATCCTTAATGAGCTAAAAGCCGTTGCCGATGAAAAAGGCTTCCCGGTGTATAACGTCGGGATGAGCGACGAGAACGACCACCATCTTACCTATATCCATCTGGGCATTATGGCGAGCATTCTGCTGAATTCCAGAGCCGTGGATTTTGTCGTGACCGGCTGCGGTACCGGCCAGGGGGCGCTGATGTCGCTGAATATCCATCCGGGCGTGATTTGCGGCTATTGCATCGATCCTGCTGACGCCTTCCTGTTTGCGCAGATCAACAACGGTAACGCGCTGTCCCTGCCATTTGCCAAAGGCTTTGGCTGGGGCGCTGAATTGAACGTGCGCTTTATCTTTGAGAAAGCCTTCACGGGCCGTAACGGCGAGGGGTATCCGCCAGAGCGTAAAGAGCCTCAGGTGCGTAACGCGGGGATCCTGAATCAGGTGAAAGCGGCGGTGGTAAAAGAAAATTACCTCGATACCCTGCGCGCCATCGATCCCGAACTGGTGAAAACCGCCGTATCCGGTCAACGCTTCCAGCAGTGTTTCTTTGAAAACTGCCAGGATAAAGAGATCGAAGCCTTCGTGCGGGGGATTGTTGGCTAACAGCGTGTGATTGCACCCATAATTTTCCTGGCGTATCAAAATTTTTTATAAAAATTTACTGGAATTTATATGGGCGTAACCTGTGGATTTTGCGGCTTTTTTCGTAACATTGTTGTAGCACTGGTGGATTTGTTGGTGTGATGTTCGTCACAAAATGATTGATTTTTGTGATGGTGGTCATATTATAAGCGCATTGACAATAACACCTGCATAACACGTTACTGGAGCAACATAATGAAACTGCGCAAAATCCTGAAAAGCATGTGGGCTAACTACTGCACGACTTTCAAAGACGTCCCACCGGGTGCGATGTTCTGATAAAAAACCTGCTTCGGCAGGTTTTTTTATGCCTGGAGGCGACGAGAAAGAGATGAAAGGGCGCGCGGTTTGCTACTATGGCGGCCTTTAACTAAGGAGAAACCCCATGTCACAAAACCTGAGCGCCGATCAGGAACTGGTCTCTGACGTCGTTGCCTGTCAGCTGGTTATTAAGCAAATCCTTGATGTGATTGACGTTATCGCGCCTGTCGAAGTGCGTGAAAAAATGTCGACCCAGCTGAAAAACATCGATTTTACCAGCCATCCGGCGGCAGCCGATCCGGTTACGCTTCGCGCTATTCAGAAAGCCATCGCACTGATTGAGCTACGATTCACCCCGCAGGGCGAGTCTCACTAAGCCGTGAAACGGGCGACCCTGTCAGTCGCCCGAGATACTGTCAGAAGAAGGTCTGGACCAGCAGGTAGCTCGCCGCACAGGCGCAGCTCACGCCGATCAGCCCCGGCAGGATGAAGCTGTGGTTGATGATAAATTTGCCGATGCGGGTGGTGCCTGAACGGTCAAAGCCGATGCAGGCCAGATCGCTGGGGTAGGTCGGTAAGACAAAGTAGCCGTAGGAGGCCGGGAAGAAGGCGATCAGCATTTTCGGATCGATGCCCAGCATTAACCCCATCGGGGCAACCGCAGTTAACGCCGCCGCCTGGCTGTTCACCAGTTTAGAAACCAGAAACAGTACAATGGCATAGGTCCATGGGTGGCTTTTCACGACCCCTTCCAGCGCCATTTTCAGTTCATCCAGATGCGCCTGGAAAAAGGTATCGCTCATCCACGCCACGCCAAACACCGAGAAGATCGCAACCATTCCCGCTTTAAACACCGCACCGTTCGAGATGGCAGAGGCATTCACCTTGCAGGCCATTAGCATGACAGCACCGGCAATCAGCATCATCATCTGAATGACCAGGTTCATCGAAAGCGCCGCCATTTTGCCTTTTACCTCAAAAGCAGGGCGCAATTCAGGCAGGGCACCGAGCAGAACCACGATGGCAATCCCGGTGAAGAAGATCCAGGTGGACCAGTAGGCCTGTTTCGGGAAGCGCTGATTCATGAGCGTTTCCGTGCCGCCATAGATAAATTCCCGCTGTTTCGGATCTTTCAGCTTTTCCTGAAACTCTACGTCATCCGCTAAATCTTTGCCGCGACGTAAACTCCACAGGGCCGCAATCGCCACCCCAAACAGCGAGGCAGGAACGGATACGGCGAGGATCTCCAGGATCCCCCACGCGTGACCAATCCCGTGCTGCGCGCCGAGAATCGACACCAGCGACACAACCGCGACCGATACAGGCGAGGCGGTGATGGCCATTTGCGAAGCCACGGAGGCTACCGCCATGGGGCGTTCCGGGCGGATCCCTTTTTTCAGCGCAATATCGGCAATGATGGGGAACATGGTGTAAACCACGTGGCCCGTGCCGCACAGAAAGGTCAGCATCCAGGTGGTGAAGGGGGCGAGGAGCGTGATGTGCTGCGGATGTTTGCGCAACAGACGCTCGGCGAACTGCATCATCACGTTCAGACCACCGGCAGTCTGCAGGGTGGCCGCACAGCCAATCACCGCGAGAATGGTCAGCATCACGTCAACCGGCGGTTTGCCGGGTTGAAGCCCAAAAATGAAGCTCAGAATAAACAGGCCAATACCGCTGATTAGCCCCAGTCCCATCCCGCCAAAGCGGGTCCCGACCAGCAGACAGGCAATAACAACAATAAACTCAATGGTGATCATGATGCTCCCTCGTCAAACATTATGTAATTAAATAAATCATTACACGATGTAGGGTTATTCATTGGGAGCAAGATCTGATTTGTTAAATCTCAGACAAAGCAGGAGGTTGTGGGAGGAACCTGCCCCGGTCAGGAGCAGGTCAGTCGCGCTCAGTGACGCTGAACGGTAACAATGTCGAGCAGATGACGGTCAGTCTGCTCCGGGCATAAACCGGCATGCTTCGCATTGCGGAGTTCGTCCGCAAGCGTTTTCAGCAGCGTACCGTCCTGCTGCTGCTCTTTGTCCATATCGTGCAGGAATTTCAGGGTAATACTGTCGTGCTGCGCTTTGGCTTCATCAGCCAGTTTGCTGAGTGTGCTGCAGCGCTGTTCATACTCTTCAAGCGTTTTCTGGAACAATTCTTCCAGCGAAGAGTAGTTATCGTCGATCGTGTCCAGGGCTTTTACGATAGGGTTCGCCCCTGCAGCTTTCAGAAAGTTAAAGACGCGCATCATATGCGTGACGTTACTTTGCGCCTGAGTACGAAAGAACGTGGCTGAACCAGTAAGACTGTTTTCGGAGCACCACGCGCTCAAATGCAGGTGCAAATTGGAGGCGTAGAACTCCAGGTTCATTTGGGCATTCAGTTTTTGCATCATCGTTTGGGTAGTCATACTCATATCCTTATTGACTGTGGGACGTGATGTCCGCAGCTAAACCTGACCCGGCAGGTAGATAAAATCACATGGCAGAAAGCAATTCTGCATTGACGGAAATTGACCGAATATTCACATCCTGTGTTCGATATAAATAAGCATACCCTTGTCTCCGGATTAAGAAAACTCTTAATCCTCCCGTATTTACCATACATTACAAATTTTAATATAGTACAGAATCTCAAACAGATGGATATAAATTAACACATCAGTAATTGGTTGATTTTTAAATGATCATGTATATTTATTGCTCTGGAATCACAGCGTTAAATAGTCTGATAACAGAATATTCTGCGAATAGAACAAATAAGCATGATTAATTCAAAATATATTCTATGGGCGTAAAGTTGCGCTAAATCAATTTTTGCAAAAATGACGGTAATGTGATCGCCGTGCAGGATTGTTCCCGATAACTCTGTAAAAATGAAACAGTGTTTTAATATATTCCATTCACTGAGGTTAACATGGCGAACGTTGCGGTGCTACTGGCACCTGGTTTTGAGGAAGCAGAAGCAATTATTACGATTGATATTCTGCGTCGGTTGAATATTGAGGTAGAAACCCTGGCTTGCGCAGAATCTCGGGCGGTGGTGAGCTACCACAACATCCCGATGGTGGCAGACTGTACGTTATCCGAACGTCTGAACACGCTTTACGATGCGGTGGTGTTACCCGGAGGGCCGCAGGGAAGCGTCAATCTGGCCGCGAGCCGGGAAGTCATCCGTTTTGTGACCACACATGATGAAAGTGGAAAATTGATTTGTCCGCTCTGTTCTGCCGCAGCGCGCGTGCTGGGCGGTAACGGGTTACTCAA
>Ga0065704_10000858_pt1 | contig 11648 bp, 9 predicted proteins | sample SwiRhicommuniRL2_FD_59091 | JGI IMG/M metagenome (GOLD analysis project Ga0065704, IMG submission 59091) | Switchgrass rhizosphere bacterial communities from Rose Lake, Michigan, USA - RL2 v2 (version 2) | ecosystem: Host-associated > Plants > Roots > Rhizosphere > Soil | place: East Lansing, MI | reverse complement strand
ACCTTTCATGAAGAATGTTCCCGATCCGGATCTTTCGATCTATCTGATGGGCATCGCTGCGCATGCGATCATCCATACCGTGACGGCTGATCGGCCACAATTGCTGGGGGATCAGCGCTTTATTACTGAGGTTATCACCCTGCTTGAAAACTATCTCTACAGACAAGCGGCAGACGGCACTTGATAAAATCAAGCCCGCCCGATCCGGCGCTCAAATCAGTCGTAGCGTCGATGGAGCACGGCAGGCAGTTGCCTCGCTTTGCCTTTAAGCGCGGCGGGATCGCCAACCGTACTCGTGGGTATCCACGTCTCAATCGGCACTGAAATCAATCACTACCCGAGAAGGTACATCACCGTGTTCAAGGCGCTCGAACACTTGGTTGATCGCCGACAAGGGTTGCAACTCAATATCGGCCTTGACCTTGCCCTCAGCGGCAAATGCCAGGGCCTCGGCCATGTCCTGACGATTGCCCACAAACGAGCCTCGCACGGTAATGCAGTTGGCCACCACCTCGAACAACGCCATGGGGAATTCGCCAGGCGGCAGGCCCACCAGTACGCAGGTGCCCAGTTTGCGGGTCATCGCAACCCCCTGCTTGAACGCGCCTAGCGACGGCGCGGTAATCAGCACGCCATGGGCGCCACCCTGGGTTGCGGCAACCACAGCGGCCACCGGGTCTTCGCCTTTGGCGTTCACAACGGCGTCTGCACCCAGCTGGGTCGCATGGGCCAGCTTTCGCTCGTCGATATCCACGGCACACACTCGCAGCCCCATGGCCTTGGCATACTGCACCGCCAGATGACCCAAGCCGCCAATCCCGGAAATGGCGATCCACTGGCCGGGCCGCACATCCGCTTCCTTGATGCCTTTGTAGGTCGTCACCCCCGCGCAAATGATCGGTGCCGCCTCGCACGGCGCCAGGCCGGCGGGGATGTGCGCCACATATTCAGGGTCTGCCAGGATGTACTCGGCAAAGCCGCCGTTGCGTGTGTAGCCGCCAAACTCCGCCTTGGCGCAAACCGTCTCCCAGGCTTGCAGGCAGTACTCGCAATGACCGCAGGCCGAGTAAAGCCACGGCACGCCGACGCGTTCGCCCTTCTGTACGGCAGTGACGCCCTCGCCCAATGCCACGACGATGCCGATCCCTTCGTGCCCAGGGATAAACGGCAGCGTGGGTTTGAGCGGCCAATCGCCCTTGGCCGCATGCAGGTCGGTGTGGCACACCCCGCAGGCTTCCACTTTAATCAGGATCATCCCTGGCCCCGGTACCGGGATGTCCAGGTGACGCATCACCAAGGGTTGTCCAAACGCCTCGACCACGGCGGCCAACATTGTGTTGTTCATCACGCGTCCCTCTTGCAGATGGTGTTCGCTGGCCGGGCGGGTGCCTGGCCAATCCCTAAAATCCGTTAACCCAATCCCCTGACGGCCTCGATCATTTTGACCAGGACAGCCTGCGCATCGCCGTACACCATGTTGCAGTTCTCGGCGTAGAACAGTGGGTTCTGGATACCGGCATAACCCTTGCCCTCCCCGCGCTTGACCACATACACATGATGCGCCTTATCGACATCCAGGATCGGCATGCCATAGATCGGTGACGCTTTGTCCGCGCGCGCGGCCGGGTTCACCACATCGTTGGCGCCGATCACCAGCACCATATCCGTGCTGGGGAAGTCGGTGTTGATGTCGTCCAACTGGAAAATCAGGTCGTAGGGCACTCCCGCCTCTGCCAGTAATACGTCCATCTGCCCCGGCATACGCCCCGCCACGGGGTGCACCGCGAAGCGCACCAGCACGCCGTGCGCCTGCAACAACTTGACGAACTCATAGAGCTTTTGCTGGCCCTGTGCGACGGCCAGGCCATAACCCGGCACGATGATGACGGTATTGGCATAACGCATGGCCACGCCCGCATCACTCGCGGCGCTCGGCTTGAGTTCACCGACGATCGCAGCCCCTTTGCGGGTGGGCTGGTCGCCGAAACGCGCGAACAGCACATGGGCCACCGAGCGATTCATGGCTTTGGCCATCAGCAGAGTCAGCAGCACGCCGGCGGCTCCCACCAGCATGCCGGCGATCATCATGGCCGGGACCTGCAACACAAAACCTTCAAGGCCGACGGCCAGGCCGGTAAAGGCGTTATAGATGGAGATCACCACGGGCATGTCGGCACCGCCGATGGGCAACGTCATCAACACGCCGAACAGCAACGCACAGCCAAAGAACACCGCGATCAACCCCAGCAGCTGACCTGATGCGCCGTCTGCGGCATGCAGGGCGATCATTAACCAGGCTCCGGCACCGAGGGTCACCAGCATCAGCAGCGCGTTGATCAGTTGCAGGCCCTTCAGGCGCAAGGGTTTATCGAGACGCCCGTCCAATTTGGCCCAGGCAATCAAGGAGCCCGATAGCGACACCGCGCCGATCAACGCGCCCAACAAGGTGCCGGCCAAGGCCGCCAGGTCGACCACCCGCCCGCCGAACAGCTCCATGGCGGCAATTGCGGCGGCGGCACCACCGCCCATGCCGTTGTACAACGCGACCATTTGCGGCATGGCGGTCATGGCCGCTTTACGCCCGCTCCACCAGGCGGCACCACCGCCCAGCAACAACGCCAGCAGCGCCAGGCTGACGTTGACCGGCAGGTGCGGTTTTGCCGCCTCACTCACAGTCAAGATATACAGAAAGCTCACGATGACCGCCGCGCCCATGCCCCACCCTGCGACATGAATGCCCCCGGACGCGGTCACGGGCGAAGACATCCGCCACAACCCGAAAATCAACAAAAAAGCCGCGAGCACATACACCAGCCCTATCAGCCATTGCGATGTCATGATCAGCATGATGGAACCTCAGGCCTTCTCAGGCTTTCTGGTGGTGGAGTGATGGGCTTTTCGCCGTTTGGGCTCTGGCGCGCTGGGCTGGAACATCGCGAGCATCCGGCCCGTGACGGCATACCCGCCCGCCGCATTTCCTGCGCCGAGCAACACCGCGACAAACCCTGCCACCTGCTCGGGCACCGTAGCCGCATCGAGTAGCCCGATCAGACCGCCGATCACCACAATGCCGTGGATGAAATTCGAGCCTGACATCAACGGTGTGTGCAGAATCGCCGGAACCCGGCCGATGATGACCCAGCCGGCAAACGCGGCGAGCATGAAGATATAAAGTCCGAGCAAACCGACGCTGTTCATGAAGCCGCCTCCAAGGCAGGTACAAGCTTGCCGGCGTGGGTGAGTGCCGTTTGTGCGAGGATCTGATCGTCCCAATCGATGCTGATGACGTTGTTTTTCAAGATCAGCGCCAACAGGTTGAACTGGTTTTTCGCATACAGCAGGCTGGCGTCCTGGCTTAAGGATGAGGGCAGGTTCAACGGCGCCAACAGTGTGACCTGGCCGATCATGACCGTCTGCCCGGGGACACAGCCTTCGCAATTACCACCGCCTTCGGCGCCCAGGTCGACAATCACGGCGCCCGGTTTCATCCCCGCAAGCTGTGCAGCGCTGACCAGGCGCGGTGACGGCCGGCCCGGCACCGCCGCGGTAGTGATGACCAGGTCCGCCTGTTGAAGGTGCTCGGTGAGCACCTTCGCCACCTGATCTTTCTCTGCGTCGTTCAACTCCCGCGCATACCCGCCTTTGCCGCGCGCATCGACCCCCACATCGACAAAAGTCGCGCCCAGGGACCTGGCCTGTTCAGCGGTCTCTGGGCGCACATCGTACCCCTCGACCACCGCGCCCAGCCGGTGCGCGGTCGCGATGGCTTCCAGCCCCGCCACCCCCAACCCCATGACCAACACCCGCGCAGGCCCGACAATGCCTGCGGCAGTGGTGACCTTCGGCAGGATACGAGACATGTGCACCGAGCCCAGTTGCACCGCGTAGTAACCGGACAGCGCCGATTGACTGGAGAGCGCATCCATCGACTGGGCCCGCGTGGTGCGCGGCAGGCGCTCCATCGCAAAACACGTGACGTGGCGCTCCAGCAAGCGCTCCACCAGGGCCGGGTTCTTCTGTGCATACACAAAGCACATGAGCACCGAGCCCGGTTTCATCTTGCCGACCACCTCCAGGGACGGTGGCTGCACGGCCAGTACCACATCGGCCTCGTGCAGCCAGTGTCCGTTGCCGGACACAAACACCGTGTCCGGGTAAGCGGCGTCCGGCAGAAAACTGGCCTCGCCCGCCCCCGCTTGCATATGCAGTTTTGCGCCCAAGGCAGACAACTTCGCACACAGGGTCGGCACCAGCGCCACTCGCCGCTCGTGCGCGTGGGTTTCCTTCATCACAGCCACATTGACGTACATCGCGCGCTCCTTTGAAGACGCCCGCGTCTGCACGGGCACTTGGGATGTGTACGGGATCAGGTGTCAGACCGGAGCCTGAGCCTTCACGTAACGCACGAGTTTTTTGTTGACGAACTGTTGGATGCCCATGTCGCCCAGTTCGCGGCCGTAGCCGGAATCCTTGATACCGCCAAAGGGCAGTTCGGCGTCGCTCCAACTGATGTTGTTGATGAACATCATGCCGGTCTCGATGCGACTTGCCACACGCCGCCCCCGCTCGACGTCGCGGGTAAACACCGAGCCACCCAGGCCAAAGTCGGAATCGTTGGCCAATGTGATTGCGGCCTCTTCGTCCTTGACCCGGAAAAACAGCGCCACGGGGCCGAAAAACTCGTCGCGGAAAGCCGGGTTCTCAGGGGCAATATCAGTCAGGATGGTCGGAGTCATGAACGCACCGGCGCGATCAATGCGCCCGCCCCCCAGCACCACGCGGGCACCGTGAGCCGTTGCCGTGCGGACCTGACCGAGCAATTGCAATAACGCCGCCTCCGAGGACAGCGGGCCCAGGGTGGTGGTTTCCTCCATAGGGTCACCGGGCTTCAAGGCCGCAAGCCCAGCCTTGAATCCGTCCAGGAACGCATCGGCCAATGACTCGACAACGATAAAGCGTTTGGCCGCGCAGCACGTCTGCCCGCAGTTATACATGCGCCCCCAAATCGCCCACTTGATCGCCAGGTCCAGGTCAGCGTCTTCCAGCACGATGAATGCATCGCTGCCCCCCAGCTCCATCGAGGAAGGTTTCAGGTTCTGCCCCGCCCATGCGGCCAGGCTGCGGCCGGCGGCAACGCTGCCGGTCAGGGCAACTCCACGCACACGCGGGTCATCCACCACCTGCCTGGATTGATCATGGGAAATCAGCAAATTGGTATAAAGCCCGGCGGGCGCACCGGCTTCGATCAGGATTTGCTCAAAGGCGATCGCACATTGGGGCACACAACCGGCATGCTTGATCACCAGCACGTTGCCTGCCATCAAGTGCGGGCCTGCAACCCGAGCCAACTGGTAGAACGGAAAGTTCCACGGTTCGACGCCAAACACCACGCCGATGGGACTGCTTTCCATGTGCGCGTCACCCTGCGTCGGCTCAAGGGACTGCGGGGCCAGGAAGCGTTCGGCGTTGTTAGCGTAATACGCCATGATATCGGCGCTGAACTTGACCTCACCCCTGGCCTCGTTAATGCGCTTGCCCATTTCCAGGGTGATCTTACGGGCCAGCGCATCGCAGCGCTGATGCATCAATTCGCCCGCCTTCGCGATGATCGTCGCACGCTGGGCATAGGTCTTGGTCTTCCACGTCCCGTAGCATTGCGCCGCCGTGGCCAGTTTGTGCTCCAACTGCTCAGCCGTCAGGGTATCGAATTGTGCGAGCAATTCGCCGTTGTATGGATTGATCGTCGTATAAGCCATCACGGTTGCCTTTCAATGAGAGTGAGTCATTCAACGCAAAGCGGACTGTATTCAACCGCAGCGTCCTTCCAAAACCAGCATTACGTTGGGCTTAATTCGGACGAGTGACCAGCGTCGGAATCTACTCATGCTTCACGCGTTCATCTCCTGAGGCGAGATGCGCTGAAGCTCGGAAAATACCTACATAGATCAACTAATCCGCCTGGAAAACCGCCTAGGATTGCGCCGCAGGCACTGGGAAATCACATCTTGTCGGGAGGGTGAATCATGCAAGTGAACCAATCCATGTCGCATGGCGATGAGCGGTTGCACGGAATTGATCGGATGAGCGACTCGATCGTTCACGTAGTGGACGAGGACGCGGTGCTGCGCCGGCACCTGTGTACGGCATTAGCCTGCGAAGGTTATGGGGTGCGGCAGTACGCAAGTGCTGACGAGTTTCTCGACAGCTACACCAGCGAGCCTCAGGGCTGCCTGATCATTGATAGCTGCCTTCCTGGCACCCGCGCAATTGAGCTGGTTGGCCGTCTCCGGGCGCAAGGTGACGATCTGCCGATTCTCATGATCAGTGGCAACAGCCGTGTGGCCGATGTCGTTGCAGCGATGAAGGCCGGAGTGTGCGATTTCATTGAAAAGCCGGTTGCTTATCGGCAGCTGATGACCAGCGTGGCAACCGCCTTGGCCAGTCAAACCCAAAAGGAGGGCGACAAGGCCTTACGCAGGGCCGCCATCGACCATATCAATCACCTGACCGCGCGCCAGCGCCAGATCCTGGGAATGGTCCTGGACGGTCACCCCAGCAAAAATATCGCGGTTGACTTGGGCATCAGCCAGCGCACGGTGGAAAAGCACAGAGCGTCGATCATGAGCAGGACTCACGCCAGGTCGATTCCGGAGCTCGCGCGCATCGCTCTTGCAGCCGGCGACGTCAGGCCGAATCACTGCGCGTTTGGCTAGCGGGGGCCACCACCAGATTATCGATCACGTTAAGCACACCGGCAGTGCCGGAGGCCGTCAAGCGCGCCATCTCCCGTTCAGGCAGCGACCCGACAACGCCGTTTAACGTGACCTCACCGCCCTCCACTCGCACATCGATACCATGGGCATCGATGATGGCCTTGCGTCGAAACGCGGACTCGATGTCGGTCTTTATGGTGTGTGCAGAAGCATGGGACTTGACGACGATGTCGTTGCTGACCCCCTTGATACCCTGCAAATACCGCATGGCATAGCCGGCTGTCTGGCGCTGATGGTCGGAGTCAACTTCGCCACTGAGTTCCAGCCAACCGTCCTTCACACTGACTTTGACACGGTGGTCTGCCAGTGAGGTGTTCGATTGCAATGCCGCCACCGCAGCCGCCATAAGATCACTGTCGGTGCGGACATGGCTGGAGGGCAGCACGACATCGATTTCGTTGATCAGGTCCACCACGCCGGCGACATGGGCCACCGCCTGCTCGGCGTGCCAACGCTCGGCATGGCTGGCGACGTTACCGGAGAGCGTCACAATGCCGTCGGACACTTGAACCAGAATCTGCTCGGCTTTCAATGCCAGGTCCCAATTCAGGTCTTCCATCACCCGTTGTCTAAGCGTTTCATCGGTATTCATAAAATGCTCCACCTGTATTCCAAACATCTCGATCAGCCAAAGCGTATCTGGTTGTGACACGCTCCAGCAGGTCGGAAAATACCTATCCTGAGGCCAATGGCCGTATGGCCTGGGGCACCTCGGCACGTGGCCATCTCAATCCGTGAATTGGCCTCCAGATTGAGCCGTTCGCAGCAGCGGTTAGTTGATCTTAATCAGCTTGGGCCGGCAAAAAATCGATTTTCGTCAACAGCCCACCGCCGCCTTGCACCATGGCCCTGGGTATGTGTAACACGCATACCTCATGCTCAAACGTCATAATCCTCTTTTTTGCGACGTGTTAATCTCCTGCGACTATGAATAGGCATTGATCGTCAGTCGACAATGGCCCCAACCAGGAAAGATCATGCCAAAAAAGTCCCACTCAGCCCTGCGCCGTAATTTCCGTGAATTGCTTGCAACGCCTGCGTGCGTTGAGACCGCGTCTGTATTCGACCCGATGTCGGCGCGTATTGCCGCCGACCTGGGGTTCGAGGTTGGCATCCTGGGGGGCTCCGTCGCCTCGTTACAGGTACTGGCGGCACCCGATTTTGCGTTGATCACGCTGAGTGAGTTCGTCGAACAGGCAACAAGGATTGGCCGCGTCGCCCAGTTGCCTTTCATCGCAGACGCCGACCACGGCTACGGCAACGCCCTTAACGTGATGCGTACCGTCGAAGAGCTCGAACGCGCCGGCGTCGCCGCGCTCACCATCGAAGACACGCTGCTGCCCGCGCAATTCGGGCGTAAATCCACCGACCTGATCTCCATCGAGGAAGGCATCGGCAAGGTCCGCGCCGCCCTGGAGGCCCGTGTAGATCCTGAACTGTCGATCATCGCCCGCACCAACGCCGGTGTGTTGCCGACCGAAGCGGTTATCGAGCGCACCCTGGCCTATCAGAAGGCCGGTGCCGATGGGATTTGCATGGTTGGCGTCAGCGACTTCGAGCATCTGGAACAGATCGCCGAAAACCTCACGGTGCCGCTGATGCTGGTGACCTACGGCAACCCCAAGCTCCATGATGCCCAACGCCTGGCCAGCCTCGGCGTGCGCGTGGTAGTTGCCGGCCATGGCGCATATTTTGCGGCGATCAAGGCCACCTACGACAGCCTGCGTGCCCAGCGCCAGTTGACCCACAGCACGTCGAACCTCAGCGCTACCGAGCTGACCCATACCTACACGTTGCCGGAAAGTTACGTAGCGTGGGCTGAAGAGTTCATGGATGTGAAAGAGTAGCGTCATCAGCAGTGAACCCCGCCCTTCATTGGGCTCACCGCTCGCTCCACTCCTTATAAACGTTCAACTACGCCGCTGACTGAAACATCGCCCACGAAAAAATCCGCCGCAATATCTGCGGCGGCAACCAAAGGATTTTGTCGAAGCAGAGCGGCTAAGACAGGCCTCACGCTACACCCCTGCCCGATTAAAAATCGTGAAGCTTTATTAATCGAGTTTCATCCCCAGGCGGGCTGCAGGCCGCGCAAACTCTGCCTGGAATCAACCTCGACAAACCCGTCGAAGACAATAAAAAACGTAACGCCTCACTTTAAAACTCTGCCTATACAACCGTATACGCCTGCCAGACAGTGCGGCGTTTCTGTGCGCGTTAATTATTCCGGGGAAGTTAATAACATGATTAAACAATGGAGCCTGTTGGCGCTGGCGGTGTGCGCCAGTATCAGCCCCGTGGCATTTGCCGAGTCCGTTACGGACCAAGCCGATGCCAAGGGTTTTATCGACGGCAGCAGCGTCACCGGCTTGTTGCGCAACTATTACTTTGACCGCGATCGTGCGAGCGGCAAGGCCGACAACCGCGACTGGGCCCAGGGCGCCATGCTCAACTACGCCTCAGGCTTCACCCAGGGCACCCTAGGCTTTGGCGTGGATGCCTACGCCTACGGCGCGCTGAAACTCGACGCCACCCACGCGGACGCCGGCACCGGCGACCTGCCGACTGATCGGCACGGCGATCCCGAGAACGCCTACGGCTCCGTCGGCGCTGCGGTGAAGCTCAAAATTTCCAGGACTCAACTGAAGTTCGGTGACATGCAGCCCACCGCCCCAGTCTTCGCCACCGGCGGCACCCGCCTGTTGCCGCAGACTGCCACTGGCTTTGATCTCACCAGCAGCGAAATCAGCGGACTGGACCTGGACGCCGGCCACTTCACCAGCACCAACAGCGGCATGACCAGCAACCATGACCATGATATCTACGCCACCTACGCCAACGTGGCGGCCAACAGTGCGAGCTTCGTCGGCGGTAAATACACCTTTACCCCGTCACTGAGTGCGACGCTGTATGCCGGCGAACTGGAAGACATCTGGCGCCAGTACTACACCAACCTGAACTACGTCATCGCCCTGCCCCATGACCAATCCCTGGCCCTGGACGGCAACCTGTACCGCACGCTCGACACCGGCAGCGCCAAGGCCGGCGCGATCAACAACACCACCTACTCGGTGGCGGCGGCCTATTCGTTCCTGCAGGCGCACACGCTGACGCTGTCGTTCCAGAAGGTGCACGGCGACACGCCCTTTGACTACATCGGCACCGGCAACAACGGCGCGGGTGAAGGCGGCGACTCGGTGTTCCTGGCCAACTCGGTGCAGTGGGGCGATTTCAACGGCCCGGGCGAGCAGTCGTGGGGGATTCGCTATGACTTGAACATGGCCAGTTATGGCGTACCGGGCCTGAGTTTCATGACCCGCTATATAAATGGTTCGGACATCGACGGCACCCACACCCCAGTCAACAGCGCCTATGCAGGCGACTACGGTGCCGACGGCGCCCATCACGAGACAGACGTGGAGGCCAAATACGTGATCCAGAGTGGCCCGGCGAAAAACCTGTCGTTGCGCGTGCGTGATGCCATCGTGGCGTCCAACGCCGACCAGCGCGATGGCGACTTGAATGAGCTACGGGTGATCGTCGACTACCCGTTCACCTTGCTGTAAAGGAAGCCTTGTAAGGAGAGGGAATGGCTCCCTCTCCGCGCCTAAAACGCGATCAGCCTACCCAGCCGACGGCAGTTTTTGGAATCACTTCCGACTCATCCAGTTTCGACGCAAACATACTCACGGCCTGCACCGCATCACTGGTGCTGGTGCGAATCTGCAAAATCACCGAACCCGCCTGGTCCGCCAGGTTCACGCCGCGTTGCGCGCCCTCTTGTGTGGAACTCATGCTGGCCACCGCGTCGCGGGTTTCCGACAGGATCATGCCAATCATCTCGGCGATTTCCGCCGTAGAGCGGCTGGTGCGCCCCGCCAACTGCCTGACCTCATCGGCCACCACGGCAAAACCACGCCCTTGGTCGCCCGCACGGGCAGCCTCGATGGCCGCGTTGAGGGCCAACAGGTTGGTTTGGTCGGCGATGCCTCGAATAGTATTGACGATGGCGGTAATTTGCTCGGAGCGCTCGCCCAATTGCCCGACCAGACGCGCCGATGCGCCGATGTTCTCGGCGATCCGGCGCATCTCTGTCGCCGTATCCTGGATCACCTGGGTGCCATGTTCGGCAAACCGCTCGGTCTCGGAGGAAATATGGTAGGCCCGGGAGGCGCCGCGTGAGTCTTCCTCGAACTTTTCCACGCGTTCAGTGATGTCACTGGCAAACTTGACGATCTTGATCAGCGTGCCGTCGCCATCGTAGACCGGGTTGTAACTGGCCTCCAGCCACGCGACACGGCCATGCTTGCCGAGACGTTTGAATTGCCCGGTGAAAAATTCACCGTTGTTCAAGCGTCGCCAGAAGTCGGTGTACTCGCTGCTGTTGATCAGGCTGGGTTCGCAAAACAGGCGGTGGTGCTTGCCTTTGATTTCGGCCAGCGTATAGCCCATGACGTGCAGAAAGTTCTCGTTGGCNTCCAGNACCTGACCGTTCAAGTCGAACTCGATCACTGCCATNGCCCGNTCCACTGCGGCCAGTTTGCTGCGGGTCGCCGCCTCCTGTTCGACTTTGGCGGTGACNTCCAGGGCGTACTTGACCACTTTCAGCACTTGGCCACGNTCATCCAGTACCGGGTTGTAGCTGGCTTCCAACCAGACCGTCTTGCCGTGGGCATCCACCCGCTTGAAGGTGCCCGACACGAACTTACCGGCCTTGAGTTCCCCCCAGAACTGGCTGTAGGCCGGACTGTTGGTCAGCGCCGGCAAGCAAAAGTCCCGGTGGGATTTGCTCGCCAATTGGTCGCGACTGTAGCCCAGGGTTTTCAGGAAGTTATCGTTGGCACGCAGGACCTTGCCGTTGAGGTCGAATTCGAC